>Ga0193743_1002714_pt1 | contig 12263 bp, 7 predicted proteins | sample L2c2metaG_FD_143038 | JGI IMG/M metagenome (GOLD analysis project Ga0193743, IMG submission 143038) | Soil microbial communities from a riparian zone of the East river system, Colorado, United States - L2c2 | ecosystem: Environmental > Terrestrial > Soil > Riparian zone | place: USA: East River... | reverse complement strand
GATCTCCGTTGTCGTATTGTTGTGCTTTCTCATGACTCCAGGTTGGCCAGTCACAGTGGAAGATGGAAGACATTGGAACTAGTGTCTCGGAACTACTGGTGGCCACAGATGTCAAGGTATGTTGGCAGGTACGTCTCCACCTGTGACATGTGCCTCTGGACCAAATCATTCTGACATCCTCCGATCGGAGAGCTCCACCCTCTTCCTATTCCATCTGCTCCATGGGACACTATCAGTGTGGACTTCATCGTCGAGCTGCTACAATCTGCAGGACATGATTCCATCATGGTCATCGTCAATTCTGTCATGAAGCATGCACATTTCATTTCCACTGTCACTACGATCTCTGCCGCCGGAGCCACACACATTTTCCTCAACCATGTGTGGAAACATCACAGTCTCCCTCGGAAAGTCGTCTCCGATAGAGGTCCCCAATTCATAGCGGAATTCACCCGGGAACTCTACCGGCTACTCGGAATTAAGTTGGCAGCCACCACCGCCTACCACCCACAGGGAGATGGACAGACGGAACGGGTCAACCAGGAACTGGAACAGTGTCTCCAACTCTTCACCAACCAAAGACAAGATGATTGGGTGGGGCTTCTACCTTTCGCGGAATTCCAGTACAACAACCAGGTTCACTCTTCCACTCAGCACCCTCCTTTCCTCCTCAACACTGGACATGTCCCCCGAATGGGCTTTGAACTGGACCAACCTTGGTCCCGCATGGAATCCGTCAATGAGTTCAAAGATCGGATGACAGACAGCTTGGAGGAGGCAAAGGCGGCTCTGGCTAAGTCGAAGGATGACATGGCACTCTACTACAATCGGAAACGCACCCCAGCTCAGGAGTTCAAAGTGGGCGATATGGTCTTCCTTGATGCTAGCAACATTCAGACCACTCGACCTTCACGAAAGCTTTCTCACCGTAGACTGGGACCATTCCCGATCATAGTCAGGTTGGTAATGGCATGTACTGGCTCTGCCTTCCTCCGTCGATGAGTAGACTTCATCCCATCTTCAATGTGGTCAAATTATCTTTGGCTCCTCCAGACCCCATTCCTGGCCTACGGACGTCTCCGCCTCCCTTACCGGAAATTGTAGATGGCAAAGAGGAGTGGGTAGTGGAGGAAATCTTGGACAGTGGGATGGTCAACAATTCCTGGGAACCTTGGGATAATGTTCATGCGCCGGAACTAGTGGCGGATTTTTACCGGAGGCACCCTGGTGCTGCTTGTCACATCTGTATGGTCGACTTCTGCTCCATTCCTTTCCGTTCAGTGTTGGGTCGTCACTGCCTTGAAGGGGGGGTGGATGTTAGGGGACGCTCCACATCGTCTGACGTCTCCTCCAATATTTCTCTGTCACCTCTGTATATTCCTCCTCGTCGTCGCTAGTCCAAGACAGAGTGCACTCGCAGCTCCAACGCCGGAGTCTGATGATCACGTGACATAGCATTCCTATCACCTTTTCACCATTCCCCATCTTTTTCATCATTTTATTATTTCGACTCCGATTTTTGGTATATAGACATGCATCCCACCTTAGCAGGGCCTTATCCTTTTCTTTTAGGATCCCCTGCTAGGTGCGCTTCCTGTCATATTTATGTTTATATATATATTTAGGATCCCCTGCTAGATCTCGACTAAGTTGTCTGTGGTTGCCCTAACAAGAACAAATATTAGTCTCAACTTGTAAAGAAAGTTTTATTGATAATGATATATACCTAGAACAAATATTACTAGGTGATTGTTAGCTAGAGTAATGAAAGACTATAGTGTAAACCCACGTCTCAACTTGTAAAGAAAGTTGAGACTTGCACAAAAAATCTGTCACTCTAAAATGAACATGATTATGTAATATAAATTCCGGATAAGATAAATGATAGAGAGATAAGGTATACTCGTAATACATATTCAACAAAGAGTGGCATAAGGATTTAGCTTTCTTTGATGATTTTGGCATTTTGACAGTTCAACAAGAAGTTACATGTTACAACCTATTTGAGAAATTTTTCCACAGTTGTCTCGGTGGTTACAGCAGATGCTCTGCCTTATACATGTGCTTTAGGAGAAAATAAAACTTTTAGACATTAGATCTTGCTTAGAAAGTCAAATGATATTCATTTGCACCGTTAAATAACCAGAAAAACTATGTTTGGGAATTTTTTTATCAAGGAGCTCACCAGCCCCCCTACACCGTGCCTCAGCATTTGCCGGTGCATACCCCTTGTTTCCTGTTCGAAAAAAAGTGAAAGGCGGTTAGGATCTGCCTAACTAAATCGGACAAGACAAGAACAGGAAACCAATATGATATTGGTTTCCTGTTCTTGTCTTGTCCGATTTAGTGGTTTGGCTCCAGCCCCCTGCACTATCTATAGTGCGGGGGGGTGGAGCCAAACAAGGACAAGTAATACGCTAGGATTGCACCACGGCGGGATCAGTTTAATAGACTAGTGACAGGTTGAATCCCGTTGATCCATCGCGAAGATTTGAATCCATAAAAGTTGAATTTATGCTATCGGATGACCCGATCGTGGACATTCGCATTCATCTGAGCGACGTTATTCAAGACGATATTTTCCCGGGGTGATAAAAAATAGTTTCCTCCTCCTACTGAACAGAGAAAAATGCACTTTACTTCGATGACAAATACGAGGAAGAAGAGTCACCAAAATCTCATCAACTAAAATCCTCGAATAATTTTGGAAGCCCTGTTCTTCATGATGTACGATTGGCACACTGTTCGGATCCATTCCGGGAATCGTATGATACGCACTGTAACTAGTGTCCTCATTTGGGGTCGATAAAGCAAAGTGGCCGGAGGGTCTCTGAGCGCAAGTGATCATATTAGCTGCAGCGTCAGTATGTAGAGAAAATATCTTCTGCTATCAAGCGAGGTTCTTTGGAGTCGTTGACGAATGAAAACCCATAGTATATATTTTATGTGGATGTAAAACCTTTCTAGTATCGATTAAAAAGAATCTGAACCTGGCATATTCCCCTTTTTTTTTTTCACAGTCGTAGGATCAGTTGCTTGATTCCGGACATCCATAAGCCGATATCATCGGTTTGCGATCCACGGGTAAGAAGGTCAACATGAATGGCCAACGCAAGGGGGCGGTCACGGTTTTCCATTGCTGTTCCAAGGTCGATCAGTTAGGGACGGATGTAGATAGGAAACGAGAAATCACACCTTTTGTGAGCACGAGCAGCTGGTCGACGACAGACTTTGAGAGAGTGTCACAGTTCAAAGCATCGAATAATGGATTGATTCGACGTTCGAGATCATCTACAAGTCGCTGATTACCCTAATAAGATCCAAACAAATCAGCCAAAAAAACAAAAGATCACGAAAAGACATGAAATTACTGGGGTCGTCTGCTTGATCCGGTGAAGATTTTCGGAAATTATATCATACGCAGGTCGGACGTGGTCAGGAATGTGGCTTCGATCGCCGGCCGCTGAAAAGAGGAAACTTAGCTAACGTATTGTCGACCGATGGTTTACAACTTACGATATTTAGGAGGAGCAGGGGGTGCACGAACTGGCGGGGCAGCGGCACTTCTAGAGGCAGCTCGTGGGGGTCCTCCAGGGCCAACTGGAGGTCCACCTTGATGGGGAGGCGGTGGAGGCTGGGAAGGACCTGGACGTTGCTGTTGCGGTTGCATTCCTTGAGGCGGACCGTAAGGGCCTGGCTGTTGCTGAGGAGCCACAAAAGACGCCATTGGACCAGATCCATAACTTGGAGCTTGTGGAGACGTAGGGCCTTGATATTGACCAGGACCAGGTGGTAGAGTTTGTCCCAAGGCGGGTCCTCGTGAAGGTGGAGGTGCATACTGGCTTGGTGTAGGTTCTCGTTGAGGTAAGGAAGCTTGACCTTGCGGAGGCGACAGAATACGAGAAGGAGGAGCAGCCACATGTCCAGCAGTTTGCGACGGAGGCCGAACTGGGAAGGATCCTGAAGGTCCTGGTGGAGGCAATCTATGACCTGGAGGCGGACCTGGCGCTTGTCCGCGTGCGACACTTCCTGGTCTAGGTGGAGGAGGAAGTGTAGCCGAGCCTTGGCTTAGGTATGGCGACGGTTGCGGAGAATAGCCAGGAGAAGCAGTTGCGTTGGGGAAAGGAGATGTGATGGGTAGTGGCTTGTTCAACGATAGCGCAGCCGGAACGCGACCGGGCGGAGGAAGAGTGGGCGGAGCATCATTCCAGCCTCCGTTGTCTCGCTTTGGTGGGGGTGGTGGTCCAGTGGCTGCACGAGGAGGAGCAAGATGTGTCGGCGCCTGTGGCTGCTGAGGTTGACGAAGGTGAGGTGGTTGAGTCAAGGCGTTAGGAGCGTTATAATGTCCTGCGTAGGTAGATGCGTTGGTATGACCATACTGAGGTTGTTGTTGAGGCTGTTGAACTTGCTGAGTAGGCTGATTGTATGGTTTGGTGGTGCTTATAGATGGAGCCTCGTAGGGAGCGTACTTCTTGGGTTGTTGCTGCTGGGGAGCAACAGGCTGGACGGGTGCTAGATATCCGGTACCGTAACCTGTAGACCTAGCAGTCGAAGTCGCGGTAGCAGCAGTCGTCGAAGTCGTAATCGCTGTGGGAACCGAAGAAGGGGTAGTCGAGATTGTTGTAGCATCGATCAATCTCTTTCTCTCTGAACTGAAATCTGAGCTGGGCGCCAAACCCTTATAACCACTGGGTGTTAGCTGCAAGAATTTGACGGCATCTTTCGCTAATCCTTGTGAGCACAAGATATCCGCGTACTCAAAGTAGCGGTCGTACAAAGCTGCCAACTTGAACGTTTGAGTCGATTCGTCGCCATTAGCTGATGGTCGAGTCAACGCCTGGTCTTTGTAATCAGTAGCGGCGCGGAAAACAGTTACTTTCTCCACGAAGGTTTGCAAAGCATGGGCGTGAGCGGAGTAGGAAGAGTCGTTCTGGTGCTGCTCATTGGAAACTCGTGCCTTCTCCTCCTCGACAAGTTCATCAGCCCAGATGCTTACGAGCCTCTCCAAGCGGGCAGCAGCAAGGTAAGTCAGAATAGCGTTCTTCCTATAAAACTCCGCTTCTTGATGGTCTGATCCTTGCGCAACGGTGAACTCATATTCAAGCCGCCTACCCAACTGCTCTGCCAAAGTTGAAAACTCGTCCTCAGAAGCGAAGGTACAAAGAACGACGAAGATTTCACGCCATTCTTGGAGATCTGCGTTCTGCACGATATCGCTCAAGTCGTTGCTGACGATGGACTGGAAGAGCCGAAGAGAGGGCAAGGAAGTTGTTCGACGTTCGAAATATGCCTTTTGAGTGCGTTGGAGGAGCTCAGGACCGCCACGAACGGCCAGGAGAATGGCATCCGCAAATCGATCAGAAGAGACACACAAGGCAACCGCGGAGTCGAAATCTCCAAGAACGAGCGCCTTGGTGACCAATCGATCAACATCAGATTCATCGCCTGGGTAAATCCTAAAACCATTGCTCTTCGCAGATTCCGATGTGATGGAGGATGGACCCGATCCAATGGTGGCCGCAACTGAAGAATCCAAACCATAATTTGTATGGGGAACATGAACGGGGTGCGATTCACCATCGTCCTGTGCTACACCAACGGTGCTGAAGAAATCATCAACTTGCGGTGTTCCTGGGATGTCGTCTCCGAATAAACTTGGCGCAGTGGTCGTGGACTCGCCGTCTGTTTGTACAACTGCACTGGCTGTATCAGAAGTGACGCCGGCACTGATTTCGGACGGGGTTCTCTCCTCAGAAACAGCGGCAGGCACCGACTCGTCTTCCTCTGGATCACTCTCCTCGCGCTCTGGTTCAGCAAAAGAGACAACGGATTCATGGGGCTTGTTAACAGTATTTTGATCCTCAAATGATGATTTGACCTCTGCGGATGCTTTGAGGTTCTCCACAGCCTCCGCCACTCGCGAGGCGATCTCGGACTTGGAAAACCCTAAGAGCGTAACCAGCTCATCCCTCGAATTAGCCTTGAAAAGACTCAACAAGGCCTTCCATCCCTCTCCTTTTGTCCTCTCTTCAGCAAATGCTTGCAGGTTGTCCCCATCAATAGCCGCTTGGAGCTGTTTCGCGCGCTCTACCAATTCCGTTTCCGTGACCACTTTGCGGATATGTACAACGTTGCTCTGAGGCTTCCCTTGCGACGAAGCGAGGTTGGAGACTGTAACAAGCTTCCCGCCAAAGCCAAAGGAACTAGAGGTTGGTCGACGAAGCCACTTTGGCGGTTGTTTGAGGGAGAGTGTTCCCGATTGGGATGGACCGGAAAAACCAGGTGCATCGAAGATATCGGCACCGTCAGGGCGAGGGGGATCTCCGGGAAGCTCGTTCGTCGATTGGATGGAATGGATGCCAACTGTGCCGTCGAAAAAGGCAGTCGCCAGCATATCAGGGTTGCGAGGACACCAATCCACCTGGAAAGCCCAGTTGTCGGCCGAAGGAAGCTACGTGGCTCACAATCAGCGTCAAAGACCTGGATGTACGTTTATATACCAACTTACTTCTCCAATAACTTCGGAAGTCTGAGGGTTCCAGCAGAGAGCACGGTTATCTTTACCACAAGAAAGTAACAAGTCTGCATCTTGTTTACACCATGAGAGGGATAGGACACCCTTCTCGTGTCCGGTCAGTATCTATCATGAGTCTTGTTTAGCACAAGGATCAACTAAATGTAATTCATGCCCAACCTTTTCTGGTGCTCGAGCGTTGCGCAAATCCCAAACCATAATAATTGGGGACGAGTCATCTTCAGACGCCGTGACAACCCTCGTGGCCTATATCTCGTTAAGAAAAAAAAGCACATGTGCAAAGGATAAAAGGCTTACATTGTCGGGATGCCAGGCGATATCACTCATCCCACGTCTACCTCCAACGGCCATCCCAGTTCCAGAACCAACCTGACCAGCCAGCGTCCCAGCCCCACCGCCGTACGCCAGAGCAACAACTTCTCGTTTTCCTCGTAAGTCCCAGACGACAGTATAACCTGTGCTGCTGGCACCAGCAAGTACGTATTGAACCTGCTGATTCCACGCTACGGATGTAATTTCATCCAGCTTTGTGCTCCTTGTACCGGGGGTTGGCGAGTAGGGCTTGCTAGGGTCTTTCAAGTCCCAGATGTAAATCTGTAGAAGAAGATCAGAATTGTTGTTTGAAATTGATAACGTCATTGTCGTACCTCGCCATTAATACCACCAGACGCAAGCAAATTGGTTTGAATAGGATTGAAATCCAATCCTCGAACCGGGCCAGTATGTGTTGTATTTCGTAGAATTAGCGATTGAGAAGCACTACAGAATGGGCCACGTTAGATCTGTGGTGACATCGATCGAAATAGGTTGACAACGTACCCAGCGCCCGCTAAAACTTTTGCTGGATCCCACAACGCCAGCTCACCATTCTCGAGACCAGCAGCGATGACACCTTGTGGGCGATTCCCATCAACATGACCCCATGCCAAACGATTAAACCTGTAGGGTCGATAATCCATGATATCAACAATTTTCTACCAGTGCAAAGCAAACGAACCTGGCAGTATCTTTAACTTGTCCCCTGGGTCCATGCTGACCCTCTGCTCCCAGATGAAACTCGTCCCTATCAAGAAAGTCCGGCGCCCAAATTTCAAGCTGACTTTCGTTGCTAAAAGACTCGTCAAGGGCGCCTGCTACAGTCCCCGTAGCCAACAAAGGAAGAGACGCGAATGGCGACCAGGCAAAGGTCGAGGTCCTGTGTATTTCCTTCAACTTCATCGTAAATGTAAAGCGCGTAGAGTGAGTCTTTTGTGAAGGTCTGCTGTAACTTGAAAAATGACACGTCGGACCCCAGTAAAGCCGGCCCTCAATAAAGTAATCACGTGCCACTTGGGAATTACTTACATAACGCAAGCCAACTCATATATTTATGGCTCACTTCCTCTGAAAATCGCAGTTTAAAGACGAGCTTGCAACTCAGTAATCTAGCAACCTCTGAATTCAAACGCAACACGTTAAAATGTCATAGGTTGTAGCTACGTCTGTAGTGGGAAAGCCTAGTTTACCAGCATCACCCTCGTTTGCGACAATGCACATCGTGGTCCATTCATTTCCCGTGACCCTTCCCAACATCAAGCATTCACCTGCACGGCATACAATGGCGGAGCCATTTCTCTGAGTATGCCCATACGCAACCAGCCATGTCGCCCCTTGTATATCACCCTCTTCATAAATTCAATCTGAACTAAGATTTTTCGGATCAACGATTCACTAACTGGAAACTCTCCTTTTCTTGCCTTCGAAGGACAAGTTAACGGTCGCATTGCTCAGGTGAGTGTGATGAAATATTTGGAATTCTGGGATTGGATTAACTGATACCGGCCCTGGGCTTCACTCAACTCCACCTCACAGACGGAAACGGCAGAGCGGACGAAGGAGCAAAGGAGGCAAAGTTGAGAAGTTCTATGCTTTTGGTGATATATTCGAAGATTAGGAATGGCTACTTTTCTCAGTCGAAAGACAAATCTATCGTCTCTCGGAGCTGGCATTACCTGGGACAAGTCCAATGCTCGCATTCATGAGGTGAGTGAGATGAAACATTAGGGTGACTACAATTTCATCCCCTAAACCTCACCGGAGTCTTCACTCAATCCTATTTCACGCATAGAAACATCATTGGTGCCAAACAAAAAAGAGCCCTACAAAAAAAGTCCTACAAAAAAAGCCTACAAAAAAAACCTACTGAATTCCACTCCATCAGTCACATTTCGACAACTAATTATCCAGATAGACTGACAGTACTGTCACTTGGGAAGTCTCAGAGCAGCTCACATAGGAATCAACAAAATTAATCAACTCACATCGATATAGGAACGGTCCAGCCTACACGACTATGCACCGACCAGAATGGATCTGGTTCCGGGAGTGTAGCAGAAATTGTTATCGAGGCGCGTGCCGCAGGTCGAGAATTGGTTGCAACTTCCACCGCAATTGCCCCTGTCGCAGAAACCAACGTTCGCGGTGGCAGAGAGGCACTGAGTGTTAGGCGCGTCGAGGCACTTAGCTCCGCCATTGTATACGGTACAGTCGCCACCGCAGACGCCGTTGATTCTTCTGTTACAGTAGGTAACCATTGTATTTAATGCATTGCGTTTGGAGAGGTCGCGGCTGATGGGTTCACCGACGAAAGTGAGTTTTGCGTCAGTGTGGTCGAGCCAATCTTTGAATTGCTCGACGGTCACCACGTTGGGGACAACCTTCTCAGAAACTGTGAGTGAACAGCAGTGGTCATGATCTTGTTATTAATAACATACCGCTGCCGGGCTTGCAGCCACCAAGAGAGTCAAAGTACTGATGATAGTCGAGGTTAAGACGATGAATTGCATGTTTGCGATTGGCTTGGGATACTGACCCTTTGCTCATTCGTATCAGCTTTTATGGTTTTTCCATCCTCCGATTCGTCCTTCATTGCCTTTCGAGGATTTAATCCAAAGACAACTAGTATACAGTGAAACGGTGAAGAAACTCCGAACAATCATCTTTCAAAGCCAGTGACTAACTTGGTTGATCTGCCGATGATGTTTAACGAGGCTAATTAATCAGTTCATCGATCATTAACAGATAGCTCCATTCAACCTAAACGCCTCTAAAATAGACTGTGGCAATGCAAAAAACCGCGACATCTCAACCCATGTCAAAATAAGCGGTTCTTTGACCCACGAACATCCGAATAGGGCTGACAGTGACCCGTTTCGACATGACGCCTAAGGAAAAATGTGCGTCTAAAGCGCTCTGGACGTCCTAGTAAGGCTCCAAACTAGTATAAGATCTCTAGTACTGTCGAATTTATGTGACAAGTCTAAGTCGCTCCTTACCATGCGGCCTGATTTTTATCTACTCAATCAATACATGTGTAACCACGTACATAGCCTGCAGCTGGCGCATCTGTTGACCTTATTAATTTATCATCATTTGTTTGACTCCACAACATCGATCAGATGAGGTCTTCACGCACTTGTAAAGTTCTTACTGTCTGGTGTAAAGGGGTTAGTAACCTCAGATGGACTACTAATCCATCTTATCCTGTCTTCTCGTCGCGAAAAGCTCGCACATCTGACTTATTGCCTTTTTCCATGAAGATACCTAAACACGTCACCAAATTTGATCTTCCGGGTTCCGAGCTCATTATATCCACAACCGGAGCCTACAGAGACAAGATCTCAACTGTTCTGAGATATCGATTGTGAGTGTTGTGCTCTAGCAAACAGCCTGGAAAGTAGGATGTTTGTATAAATTACGTTGTTATTTTTTCAGGTGCCATCTCGGCGCGTTTGCTCGTATGTGAGAGAACTACACCATATATGACCTTAATAGATGGAACAGAATTACTGGGAATTGGAACGTGCGCATCACAAAAGATTTGGCCGACAAACCGCTGAGATTCAATGGCCCGTGCACGACGTGCCCAAGGTCAAATGTCACGCCTACGGCCTGTTATTGGGCTGTTGCATTCTTTTTGTCTTACCACCACATTCCGCGCCTCGACTTTCTTTTCACCACAGCTACTGCCTCTACTCCCTCTATTTGTTAAGGGTCGCACTATGCATCACTAATCGCCCTGCATGTCAAACGGTCGGCATGATGTCTGACCTTACCTCGTGTAATCTCGGCCAAATTTGTTATAGGCATATCAAATACCTAGTAATGGCTCTGTTGTAGTTCTCTCACAAACGAGCAAACGCGCCCATCGCCCAAATGGCACCTGAAAATATAGCAATATAAAAGCTTTCGTGAGCTTTCTTCTGGGGCACAACACTACCAATTAACACGATCTCAGAACAGTTGTTTTCTGGAGATGAGCGGATGCGGAAGATCCAAATCTACTGATGTGAGATCACGCGTGCCATCGTCATGGAACACGGTGATAAGTTGGCCTTGTCACAAAAATAGCCGCTTGGGTTCAAGTTGACCATGTTCTGTCTTGTTCTGTCAATGTTCGACCTCCATTGGTATTTTGGGAGCGTTGGCGCCGGACATCTGGCGCGCTTCTTAACCAACCAAGGCGATGACGACATGTTCAACTGAACCGAAGGGGTTAACAGTGTCACAGGCAGTCCCCAAAGCCTATGCCTTGGGTAGGTTGTGTAAGGGTAGATGCACACTGGTCGATTACTATAGCCAGTACTCGACAAGTGATGATATCAGGATCGATCAGGCGCATGCAGTGTGACAACTGTCGAAACATATTCAACACGGAAAATGATCTCAGCACACTTCTTTTATTTAAGTTCCGAGTCATTAGGAATCTTTAGCTTCGATATAAATTGAACTATCCTTGACTCAAACCCTTGAACCTGTGAAGGGCGTTTCAAGTTCAATCAATATTTGACAAACATCAGGATGCCTTCTAGAAAAATATGTCAAGTGAGTTCGTTTGACCTCGTTGACCTCATAAGGCAAAAGTATAAATAACTAGCTATTTACATAATATAAAATACGAACGGAACAATAGGAACACGAAGGATAGGACCCTCAATATGCCACACATTAATATTGGTGCATGCAGCATGCTCATCACACACAGCCTTCAGATATTCCAACACATACTTCTCTTGCACAGAATAGTGAAACACGAGTGTTCGATGTGAGAAGTCCTTCAACATCAAAGCTCAAGCGCTCGGGTTTCACTGTTCTGATACATGAATTGGGAGTGTTAAATGTGGTAAGTTACATTGACCACCCTAATCATCAAAGCCTTCCAATTTTTGCCCGAACGAACCCCGGACCGCCCCAATGCCCATGCTAAAAAGTAATTTGTATTTACTTTCACACCTGCTAGTTTTAATATTAGAATATACTATGGGGTTCTCGCTCCAACAGCAATGAAGGACTGTTGCTCCCCCTCCTGCGAGTCCTTGTCATCATGAAACACAGCTATACCTCAAGAACTGAGATTCATTCAATCTCAAAATCATTGTCCTTTCACTGTATACAAAACAAATCCAAGCGTTCCGTCACCGCTAACCCATCCTCGGCAGCGTCTTGTACGATTGATTATTTCCAAGGTGGAGAAAGCGACATCATAAGAGTTTCTACTGTACGATGTAGCGTTGGAAGGTGACGTTGGGATTATAGGTGATCCAAGAAAACTGAATGTGATGTGGGCGCGAGTACATTTGTCCTTGATCATCGTTGTACTTGGGATCTAGGTTTCCGTCTGCTGGAAAAAAAAAGATAAAAAAATTGAAATACGTAGACCAGGCCCAGGGAAGATTTTGTTAACGCTCAA
>Ga0193743_1002713_pt1 | contig 12266 bp, 13 predicted proteins | sample L2c2metaG_FD_143038 | JGI IMG/M metagenome (GOLD analysis project Ga0193743, IMG submission 143038) | Soil microbial communities from a riparian zone of the East river system, Colorado, United States - L2c2 | ecosystem: Environmental > Terrestrial > Soil > Riparian zone | place: USA: East River... | reverse complement strand
GTGAGCCGTCGAAGGGCGTCTTCTCCGACACGATGACGGTTGCCGGCACGCTGTTCGGCCAGGAGACCTCGTGGTAGGCGTGGTGCATGGGGCCGTAATTCGCCGCCGTGGCGATGAGCTGGCGGGTCTGCTTGGTCGACGGCTGCTTCTTGAGCGCCTCGATCTGAGGGGTGTTGGCGGCCACGATCCGGGCGATCTGCGCATCGGTGGAGAACTGCGGCAGGCTCGCGTCGACCAGTACCGCGCCGGAGACCAGGCTCGGGTTCGCCCGTGCGAAGTACGTCGCGACTTCGCCGGCCTGCGAGTGCGACACCAGGATCACCTGCCGGGTGACGTCGAGCTGACGCAGACCGGTCTCCAGGTCGGAGACGGCGGCCTGGACGTCCCAGGGGCCCTTCACCTCGTCGCTGTCGCCGAGGCCCGCCCGGTCGTAGGTGATGATTTTCGACCCAGTGGCCCGGGCCAGCTGGGGTACCAGGTCGTTCCAGTAGGAGGAGTCCTCGCCGCCGCCGGCGTCCAGGACGATGGCGGGAAGGCGGCCGGGCGTGACGTGGAAAGCCAGCCGGTGACCGTCGTTGGAGATCAGGTGCGTCTCCGCCGCCGGTGCTGATCCCTGCGTGCCGCTCGGAGCGACCGGACCGGCAGACGACGCCGAGCCAGGAGCTGCCACGGGGGCAGGCGTCGCGGAATCGCCGCATGCCGCCAGCGCCCCCACCGTGATTGCGGGAAGGATCAGAGCGAGAGTGGCTCGACGAAGCCGGGACGGTATCTGCGTGGTCATGGGATTCCTCATGGATGGCGACACCGGCAACCGTCATCGACGGTCGATGCCTTGCAGGTCGAGCGGAACAAGACCAATTCTTATGAACGCCTGACCCGCGATCGATCCCGTCAGCTGGCCAGTCGTCGTTACGGACCGCTTCAGGAGCATGCCGGAGGTTATCCCTACCACGGCCCTATCCTGGCGGCGCCACCGATCATCGTCCTCAACGCTTGTCCCGCTCGCTGGAAGCCGCGCCGACCGGCTGCAATGGTCCGAGACAGGTCGGTGGTCAGGTCTGGCGCAGGCGCTTCAGGGCGAGCACGCTGGTCTGCAGACAGAGCCCGTACGCGCAGAAGAAGAAGCGTTCCAAGCCCAGGCCGAGGCGGCCGGTGTCGCGGGCCTCGGACATCTCGATGAAGTTGTTCGCGTCGGCCCACACCAGCGGCCGGTAGCACGCGGTCTCCCCCGGCAGGTGTTCGTCGCCCTTCTCCAGCCAGACGACCGCGTTGAACATCGTCAGTTTCTCGACGCGCGGCCTGCCGTCGCCGGTTTCGCCGATCACGCTGATGCCCTGCGAAGCGGCGAGTGACCGGACCCGAAACCGTATTTCGCCACGTTCTTGGCGGTCCGCCAAGCCAAGTTTGCGGCTGAACAACGGGGATGCGCTGTCGCTGCCCGGCCACCCTGCCCGCCCTGTGTGCCACCCTACCGACGGCCGTGGCCGCCGCAGCCTTTACAGGACGCGTACGGCGGGCCGGACGACCAGGCTGACGGTTCGACACCGCTGCCACCACACCGCCCGCATAGCTTGTCTGTCTTCTCCTCCGTGGGCGCGGCGTTGGGTCTGGCGGTTGAGCGCTGAACGATCAGGCCGGGCTGCGCCGCTTGCCGACGGGTCGATAGGCGGCGCAACGCTGCTGCCTCGCGTTGCCGCCCGAGCGCCTCGAGCAGATCCGCCGCGATCTGGTGTGCCTGCGCGCGCTCGCGTACGTGAGCAGGTGTGGTCCCGCCAGCGAGCAGCCGTACGGCATCGAGGATCCAGTCGAGAGCTTCTCGCTCGCGTTGTCTGGCATCGCGGGCGGCTGCCGCGGCGAGTCGCAGTGTGTGCGCGCGGGCGAAGCCGTGTCTCTCGGCGTTGACGCGTATCAGTCGGTCAGTGATCCGGATGGCCTCGTCGAAGACAGCCAGGGTCTGCATCGGGTTTGCGCTGGGCAGCGTTGATGCCCAACGGATCAATGCCCGAGCGAGGGCTGGCTCGTAGGAGACGTCGCGGTCCGCAAGGCGCCGGAACCGCTGGGCGGTCTCGCGGGCAAGCGCGCTAGCGTCGAGCCCATCCCCGATGGCTAGGGCGAGCGCGCAGTAGCGGTCGAGGGCCGCGGCGAGAAACGGCTCGAACTCCGCGGGCTGCTGATCTTGGAGTCGACGCCAGATCCGGACCGCGTGGTGCCACTCGGCCAGCGCGCTGCGCGTTCGGTCTGCCTCCGTGAGGTAACGCGCTGTCTCTTCGTGCGACCGCACCAGGTCCAGCGCGAACCGACCGTCGTGGGCCGCGGCACGCTTCCACGCGGTGGTGGCTTGGCTCTGCAGCTTGGCCGCCGTGTCAGGGTCTCCAGCGGCGTACGCGGCTTCCGCCCGCAAGGCGGCTTGCCGCGCCGTCTGGGCGAAGTCAGGTGGCTCGGTGGACGCGTGGAGCCGGACCGACTCGTCCATCGCCGCGGCTGCTTCGGTGGCACGACCTCCGCCTGCCAGCGCTGTTGCGAGGATCGCCAACGAGGCCGCCAGGCGCACCCGCTCGGGCCCGTCGCGTTTGTCGCGGAACGTCCGGCGGATCTTGACCGCGGAGACAATCGCCGGCAGTGCCTCGGTGTGACGACCAGCGTCTATGAGCCGGGACGCGGCCCGCTCGGCCACCTCGGCGCGTTCCGAAAGGTCAACGCGGCGGGCCAACGCCTGTTCGTACAGCAGCTTGGTGATCGTCGCCATTGCGTCGGCGAGCCCGGCATCGGCAGCCGGGAAGGTCGACTCAACTGCAGCGAGCACGGAGAGGTCGAGGTCGGGAATGGAGGTGAGCGCCGTCAAAACTGGTGCGCCGGCACGCACTGCAATGTCAGGGCGCTCACGTAGCAGCGGGAACAACAGTTCGTGGGCCACGTGGGGCCAGCGTTTGCTGGCCTCGACCAGGCCTGAGACCACATGTGGGAGGCAGGCCGCGAGCCGCGGGTCATCGTCGGCCGCGCCGATCAGTGGCTGGAACGCGGTCGCCGTCCACGGATCGGCGCGATGCTCGGCGACCTCATGCCCCGGCGTTTGTAGAGCGACGAAGTCTTCGCCGAGGCGATCCGGGTAGAGGGGCTCAAGCACGGTGGCCGGGTCCGCCGGCGGGTAGCAATGTGCATGGTCATCGAGAATGGCACCGGCCCTGCCGTTGTCGCCGGCAAGGCCGACGTGGCCGAGCAGAGCGGTAGCGGCCGCAAACGGTAATGACCCGGTCAGCGTCGCCAGATACGCTGCCCGGCCCAGCACCTCCGGCCGGGTCCGGCGACTCGCGTCTTCGTATAAGAGACGCCAATAGTCCTGCTCGCGGCGCAGGAGATAGGCAGAGAGCGCCGCCTCGTTGGTCGGCGCCGGCTCGGCGCCGGCTTTCGCATAGACCCGTGCCAACGCCGCCATGTGCACGGAGAGGACGAGTCCGTAGTGCTTGGCGCCTAGATCGTCGGGTGGCCGGATTGTCTCCGGGTCGGCGACACCGAGGATCCTCGCGTATCCGTCACGGGCCTGCGCGAACGCAACCTTCCGATCAGCCAGCAGGCCCGCGATCGGGCCGAGCGGTGACACCTGGGCCTGCAGGCCCAGCTCGCGGTCGATCGCCGTGGTCACCGACTGCCACCAGGTGCCGATCGAGCGGGCTAACAGGACGATCCGAGTGGTGCCGTGATATAGACCGCCGTCGAGGAGCAACGTCAGTAGGTCGGCGACGGGCCACCGGTCGCAGTAGTCGACGACGAGCAAGCGCCGGGGAGCGTCGGAAGCGACGGCCACCGTGACACCTGGGCGGGTAGCCAACCTCCCGGGAGTCAGACGCCGCGCTTCGAACGCCGCCCAGCCTGCTTCGTCACAGAGCGTCGCAAACTGCATTGCGAGGCGGCTCTTGCCCTGCCCGGCCGGGCCCGAGACCAGCCGGATTGCGACACTGTGCCGGCGGTCGTCGCGCCAGGCGGAGAGGCTAGCGAGCTCGGCCAGGCGACCGTGAAACGGGACGACGCGGCTCGCGGCGGCTAGCAACCTGCTGGGCTGACGCGAGACTTCAACCGGGAGTGGACGGGGCACCAGGGCCAGGTCAGTCACCTCAAACGGAGCCTGCTGGTGATAGACCGTCAGGGGTGCGTTCTGTGCCAGATAGATCGCGGCGTGGTCGCGAGCGGTGGCGTGCGCACTCGCCGTCGGCTCGCGTGCCGGCTCATCATGGACCATGCTGGTCCTATCCCGACTTCGCGGTCATGGTCGATGCTGGGATCGCATGCCGTCCGCAGCCCTTCGTGGCACAGATACCCAGAGTCTAGAAGCGAGGTCAAGTGGACACTTCGTGGCTCGTAGAACTCGCGACGTCAGGCGCGAACACGTTGGTTGGCGCAGCAGCCACGACCGGATGGAACACCGTCCGGGACGGCTTCGTGCAGCTCTTCGCCAAAGACGACGCAGCGCGGCGAAAGGTAATCGAAGCCCGCCTCGATGCGGTCCCCGGAGGCGACGAGCGAGAGGTGGGGACCTGGACAATACGGCTAACTGACCTGCTGCAGGAGCAGCCACAACTCGCCGACGAGTTGCGCGCCCTGATCACACTCGCAGCGCAGTCCGGCGGCCCCGCGTCCCCCGTCTACACGCAGTCCAACACCGCTCGCGACGACGCAACCCAATACAACGTGCAGGGCGGGACGATGCGGATACACCACCACGGGTCGGTCCCTGAGACGGAAGCCAACAAGGTCCGGCCACGTCCGAACTTTGGTCCAACGGCGGAGTAAAGCTGGCCGACCTCGATGCCACCGCGAGGGCTGTCGGCCGGGCGTTAGGTGGAGCGGCGCACCCGGTCAGCCGTGCGGCGCAGGTGTTTGCTCATGATCGAGAGGGCCCGGTCGGCGTCTCGGTCGGCGATCGCGTCGATGAAGGCGGCGTGCTCCTGCGTCCCGCGGTGGCCCATCAGCGGGGCCATCACCTTCGCCTCGATCAGCGACGCCAGCAGCGGGCGGTGGAACGACTGGACGAGCATCTCGATGGCCGGGTTGTGGGTGCATGCGGCCACGCGGACGTGGAAGTCGGCCGACATCGACATGTCGTAGTCGCCGCGCTTCAACGCGGCCTGGTGGAGCTGGACCATCTCACGCAGCGCGGCGATGTCTTCGTCGGTCGCGCGCTCGACCAGGAGCGGGACGATGCCCAGCTCGAAGACCTGGCGGGCCTCGGTCACGTCAGCGGCGGTGAGGGGCGAGAGGTTGAGCAGGTCGGCCAGGCCCTCGCCGATCTGCTGCGACGTCGGCGAGGTGACGAACGCCCCACCCTTGGCACCGACCCGCACGTCGATGAGGCCGTTGGCCTCCAGCACCCGCAGCGCCTCGCGGACGGTGACCCGGCTCACGCCGAACCGCTCACACAGCTCGCGCTCGCTGGGCAGCCGGTCGCCGGGCTTGAGGCGGCCCTGGCGCAGGAGCAGCTTGATCTGGTCGACGATGACCTGGGACACCCGGTTAAGCGAGACCGCCTTGAACATGTCGACGCCGTCGCCGGTCCCCGCGGCGGGCTGGGTCTTCGCGGCTGCCATTCGGCTCATTCCCTCGGACTGGTCGTTTGTGGGACTAAAGAAGTGATGTCATACCACTCTACCAAACCGTGCACCGCTGAGCCGCACGGCTGATCCGGCGCGTCTTGTTGCGGCTGAGGCGAGAGGTTATGGTGATAAACGTCAGACCATAATACCCCCGGGGACGTGAGATGGCTGTCGTCGTCCGCAACATCCACCGCGCCGAGCGATCTACTGTGGAGGCGCTGGGCGGGTTCGGTGTGGCCACGATCCACGAGGTGCAGGGCCGCACCGGGCTGATGGATGTTCGGCTTCGGCCGATCTTTCCAGGCGGCAGGCAGGCCGGCACCGCGGTGACCGTGAGCTTGCCGCCCGGCGACAACTGGATGATCCATGTCGCCATGGAGCAGTGCCGGGACGGCGACGTCCTGGTGGTCGCACCCACTTCGCCCTCCGATGCCGGCTATTTCGGCGACCTGCTCGCCACCGCCGCCGCCACGCGTGGCGTGCGCGGCCTCGTCATCGACGCCGGCTGCCGAGACGTGGCCGAGCTGACCAGAATGGGCTTTCCGGTCTGGTCCCGCTGGGTCTCCGCCACCGGAACGGTCAAAGAGACGCTCGGCGACGTCAACCTCCCACTCGTCTGCGCGGGACAACTTGTGAGACCGGGCGACGTGGTCGTCGCCGATGACGACGGCGTTGTGGTCGTGCCGCGCGCCGCCGCGGAAACGGTGGTCAAAGCGGCGACAGCGCGCGAGGAAAAGGAAGCCGTCTCCCGCGCCCGCTACCAGGGCGGCGAGCTCAGCCTCGACGTCAACCACATGCGGGAGCGGCTGGCCAGCAAGGGCCTGCGCTACCTGGACCAGGACGCCGAATAATGATCATCGACTGTCACGGCCACTACACCACCGCGCCCGCTGGGCACCAGGCCTACCGGGAGGCCCTCTTCCGCGGCGAGCAGCCCGCGCCGGCGAAGATCGGAGACGACGAGATCCGGGAGAGTGTCGAGGGCACGCAGTTGCGGCTGCTGCGCGAGCGCGGCACCGATCTGATGATCTTCTCGCCGCAGGCCTCCGCCATGGGGCACGACGTGGTCGACCCCGCCGTCGCGAGCGCCTGGGCCCGCGCCTGCAACGACCTGGTGCACCGGGTCGTCGGCCTCTATCCACGGCGGTTCGCCGCCGTCTGCCAGCTGCCGCAGACCACGGGTGGCGGGCTCGAAGACTCGGTCCGCGAACTGCGCCGCTGCGTCGAAGAGCTCGGGTTCGTCGGGTGCAATCTCAACCCCGACCCGTCCGGCGGCCACTGGGCTGGCAAGCCGCTGACCGACCGATACTGGTATCCCCTCTACGAAGCACTGGTAGAGCTCGACGTGCCCGCGATGGTGCACGTCTCGGCCTCGTGCAATCCCAACGCGCACACCCTCGGCGCGCACTATCTCAACGCCGACACCGCCGCCTTCATGCAGCTCGTGCAGGGCGACCTGTTCCGCGACTTCCCGACCCTGCGGCTGGTCATCCCGCACGGCGGCGGGGCGGTCCCCTACCACTGGGGGCGCTTCCGTGGCCTGGCCGAGCGGCTGGGCCGGCCACCGCTGGCCGAACACGTGATGGGCAACGTCCACTTCGACACCTGCGTCTACCACCAGGCCGGCATCGACCTGCTCTACCGCGTGATCGATCTGGACAACATCCTGTTCGCCTCGGAGCTGCACGGCGCCGTCCGCGGCGTCGACCCGGAGACCGGCCACTTCTGGGACGACACAAAGCGTTATGTCGACAACCTGGATCTGTCCACCGACGACCGGGCGCGCACGTTCGAGGGAAACGCTCTGCGGGTCTACCCGGCGTTGGCGGCGAAGATCAACGACTTGATCGTCACGGGTACGGTGCCCGACGGCTGACGGACCCGGCCGAGGTCGACGTAGTCGAAGTCACGCAACAGCACGCCGTCGAGGATCATCCAACTCGTCGCGCAGGATGTGTCCAAGCGTGCGGACGATGTCGGCGTCGAGCACCAGGTAGAGCGGTTGCCCCGCCCTGATCCGGGAAGCGAGCCCGCGCACCACCCCCTCGGCCAGGGCGCGCAGTCGTGGATACTCCGGCGGACCGGCCCACGGCAGGGCAACAGCGAGCTCGCGCGCCGAAACGCGAGGCCGCAAGCATCGCCTCCATGTGATGCCCGGCGCTGGCGCAGACCAGGTCGCCGGCCCGGTGGCTGATCAGTCGTGCGCGGTGTCGAAGACGAACTCCGGCTCGGCATAGAGGTTGATGACCGGCGGCAGATTGGTGGACGCGACGAACCGCGCGGCCGTCGACCCGGAGCCGTTGAAGTGCTGGTGCCAGGTGTTGAGCGGGATCGCGAAGAGGGAACCCGGCCCCCACTCGAAGCTGACCTTGGCGCCGGCGTCGTTCCAGACGGTGGTCGAGCCGTTGCCGGCAAGGATGAGGATCATCTCCTCGAACAGCTGCCGTTGCGGCGCGAGCTGCCGGCCGCGGGGATCTCGCAGACGTGGCAGTCGTTAGAGGTGCGCGAGGCCTCGTGGTTGATGAAGACACCGCGGCCGCCGCGCCGCTGCCACGGCTTGAACGGGGCGGTGTTGAGGTCGGCGATGTAGTGGGCGGAGATGATGTCGAGTCCCTCGCCGTGCACCCAACGGACGTAGGGCGAGTCCTTCTCACGCGCGAAGTTCTTCGCCATGCTCTCCGAGACGAGCGCGTCCTTGGCCACGGTCTCACCTTCCAACCTGCCTTTGAGACAATGGTATTACCACAGACCGCGATGTCAAGCGTACGGCCAGACGGCCGGGCGGACATCGCATACCATCGTTCGATTGAGCTCACTGCCTGAGGAAGGTGGAGTGTGGCGACAACGAAAGCGGCCCGCCCCGGCTCGGCCGACATGTTCAGCCGCATCAACGTCGACCGCGTCTCCCACCTCATCGTCGACCAGATCCGGCTGTTGATCCGCGAAGGAAAACTGAAGCCGGGCGACCGGCTGCCCAGCGAGCGCGACCTGTGCCTGCGGTTCGGCGTCAGCCGGGCACCGGTCCGCGACGCGCTGCGGGTGCTGGAGGCCAACGGCCTGGCCACCATCCGGGTCGGCGCCCGCGGCGGTGTCTTCCTGACCGAGCCGACCGCCGAACGCCTCGGCGAGGGCCTGGCCGACCTGCTCAGCATCGCCCCGGTCACGGCGGCCGACGTCACCGAGGCGCGACTGGTGGTCGAGATGGGCATCCTGCCGCTGGTGGTGGCCCGCGCGACCGCCGCCGACGTCGCTGACCTGCTCGCCCTCGTCGAGGCGGGCAGCGCGGCGGTGAAGACCGACAGCTACACAATGGAGCAGTCGGCGGCCTTCCACATCCGGGTCGCGGAGTGCACCCACAACCCGGCGATCAGCATGCTGGTGCGCAGCTTCCACGGGCCGATGTTGATGTCGCTGAAGGAGGCCAAGGAAGCGGCACCCGTCATGGGCCGTCGTGGAATCGACGAGCACCGCCGGCTGGCCGGGGCCATCAAGCGCCGCGACCAGGCGGCCGCCGAGTCGGTCATGCGGGACCACCTGGCCCGCACCGCGAGCCGGGTCGGTCGGCCTCCCGTTCCATTGGACTAACCAATAGCTCATTGCTATCCTCCAGGAACGGATCGCTGCGGTCCGTCCAGGAGGGCATATGAGCACGCTCATCGTCGGTGCCGGGCAGGCCGGCGTGCAGGTCGCTGCTTCCCTCCGGGAAAACGGTTACGCCAAGCCGATCACGCTGCTCGGGGCCGAGCCGCACCCGCCCTACCAGCGGCCGCCGCTGTCGAAGCAGTTCTTCGCCGGCGCGCTCGACGCGGCGGGTCTGATGTTGCGGTCCCCCGGCTTCTACGCGGAGGCCGGGATCGACCTCGTCACCGCCGAGCGCGTCACCGAGGTGCGGCATGACGGCCGGGGCGGCAGCGCGACGACGGCCACCGGGAAGCAGATCGACTTCGACACGCTCGTGCTCGCGGTCGGCGGACGGCCGCGGCCGCTCGACGTGCCCGGCGCGGCCCTCGACGGGATCGGCTATCTGCGGGGCCTCGACGACGCCATCTGGCTGCGCCGGCGCTCCGCCGACGCCGAACGGGTCGTGGTCGTCGGTGGCGGGTTCGTCGGCCTCGAGGTCGCCGCGGGCCTGCGCAAGATGGGCAAGCAGGTCACCGTGCTCGAAGCGGCCGACCGGCTGCTGGCACGCGCGGTGGCGCCGGTCGTCTCCGAGTTCTACCGCGCCGCCCACCACCGCCGCGGGGTCCGGATCGTGCTCGGCGCCCGCATCACCGGCTTCGAGGGCGACGGCTCCATCCGCGGTGACGGCAACGGTTCGGTCCGGGGCGTCCGCCTCCACGATGGCGGGGTCATCCCGGCCGATCTCGTGCTGGTCGGGATCGGGATGGAGCCGCGGACCGAGTTGGCCACCTCGCTGGCCCTACGCTGCGCGAGCGGCGCGATCCTGGTCGACACGCAAGGCCAGACCAGCCAGGCGGGCGTCTACGCGGTCGGCGATTGCACGGCGGCTCCCCACGGGCCCGGATTCGTCCGCGTGGAATCGGTGCAGAACGCCCTGGCCCAGGCCCGCGCGGTCGCGCGCGCGATCGCCGGCCGCGAACCGCAGCCTGAGCCGGTGCCATGGTTCTGGTCCGACCAGGACGACATCAAACTGCAGATCGCCGGCATCAACACGGGCTACGACACGCTGATCGTGCGCGGCGACCCCGCGGAGGAGCGCTTCTCGGTGCTCTATCTCGGCGCCGGCGGTCTGCTGGCCGTCGACGCCGTTAACTCGCCCCGCGACTATCTGGTGGTCCGCAAGGCCCTCGCCGAACGCGCGGCCATCGACCCGGCGCTGGCCGCCAACCCCGACCTCGACCTGCGGGCCGCGCTGGCGCGTTAGCGAAAAGCGGATCGGGGATCAGCGAGATGTGGATGGCGTGGTCGACCTGGTCAAGGTCGAACCGGTGGGTGGCGAGCTTCTCCAGCGGGAAGCGGTGCGACGCGAGCTGCTCGAGCGCCAGTTCGCAGGCCCGCCCCACAGCGGGCCCCGGTTGGCGGCCGAGGTGTAGCCGTAGCGCCGGGCGTCGGGGTTGGTGCGCCAGTCGGTCGCCTCGCAGTGGCGGTATTCGCCGATCCGGCACCACTCGCAGTTGAAGCAGCCGACGTAGTGCTCGACGAAGACCCGGTCGCCTTCGCGCAGGCCGTGCCGGCGCTGGAACTGGCGACCCGCCCGCGCGATGACGCCGACGTTCTCGTGACCCATGATCACCGGGCGTGGATCATGCTGGGCGGGTTGGCGTAGATCTTCACGTCGGTGCCGCAGATGCCGGCGACCTCGACCTTGAGCAGGGCGGCGTCGTCGTCGACGTCGGGCAGCGGAAGCTCCCGCAGCTCGGTCCTACCCGGGGCGACCCGCACCGCCGCACGCACCAACTGGGGCATGACCCGAACTCTTCATTAGGCAGAATGGTCAGCCCAATATACCGTGGACCCGGACGTCCTACGACCCCGAGAGAAAGCGCAGGCCGATGGCGCAGTTGTTGGTGACCGTCACCCGGACCCAGGGCAACAACAGGGCGTTGAAAGCCGGCAAGGTCTACCCGGCCGGCTATCCGCTGACCTTCCACGAGGTTCCCGTGCTCGTCGACGGTTTCCGGCGGATGGTCCGCGAGCTGGCGTTCGACATCAGCGAGATGGCACTGACCACCTACCTGTGCGCACGCGAGCACGGCGTGCGATTCACCGCGCTGCCGGTCTTCCTGGTCCGCGGTTTCCACCACGGCGCCATCGTCGTGCGGCGTGACTCCGACATCACCGAGCCGGGCCAGCTCGCCGGGCGCCGTGTCGGTGTCAACCGGGGCTACACGGTGACGACCGGCGTCTGGGCCCGCGCGATCCTCGCCCTCGAACACGGGCTCGACCTCGATTCGGTGACCTGGGTGCTCTCCGGCGACGAGCACGTCGAGGCCTACCGGCCGCCGGCCAACGTCGTCCCGGCCGGAGCTGGAAAGAAGCTCGGCCAGCTGCTGCGCGACGGCGAGCTGGACGCCGTCATCGGGGCGCCGATCGAAGGCCCCGACGTCGTGCCGCTGATCCCCGCGCCGGAGGAGGCGGCGTTCGACGCCCTGCGCCACCGCGGCCTCTATCCGATCAACCACCTCGTGGTCGTCAGGGACGACGTCCTCAAGGCCAACCCGCACCTGGCGGCCGCGGTCTTCGAGGCGTTCGCCGAGTCGAAGCGCCGCTACGTCGCCGATCTGCGCACGGGCGCCATCTTGAACCCGGACCAGACGGATCGGATGTATGCGAGGGTACTGGCCGAGACCGGCACCGACCCGCTGCCGTATGGGATCGCGCCGAACCGCCACGTCCTCGAACTGCTCATCGCCCAGGCAGTCGACCAGCACATCCTGCGCGAACCAGTCGAGGTGGAGTCGCTGTTCGCGCCATCCACACTGGACCTCAGAGGCTAGCGATCTCGGAGCGAGCAGGCCCTCAGGCTCGGTCGGGACATCGAAGCCCTCCGCGACCTGGAATCCGCCGCCCCGGGTCGAGTCCGTTGACGCGCTCACGTCGTGGCGGCATAATGGTATGGCCATTAGTCAGTGAGGAGTGTGACCGTGCCCAACGTTGTGTACATGACCGGCGACGGCGGCCAGCACATCGTGACAGCAGTGGTTGGCGACACCGTCATGC
>Ga0193743_1002712_pt1 | contig 12270 bp, 12 predicted proteins | sample L2c2metaG_FD_143038 | JGI IMG/M metagenome (GOLD analysis project Ga0193743, IMG submission 143038) | Soil microbial communities from a riparian zone of the East river system, Colorado, United States - L2c2 | ecosystem: Environmental > Terrestrial > Soil > Riparian zone | place: USA: East River... | reverse complement strand
GATCGCGGCCACCCGGGTGCTGGAGAAGTTCTCCGTGTACTCCGGCACCAAGGCCTACATCAGCCAGTTGACCAGGCTGCTGCGCGTGGAGCTCGGCCGAAAGATGGTGCGGGTCTCGACGATCGAGCCGGGGATGGTGGATACCGAACTGCCGGATCACGTCACCGACCCCGACGCCACCCGGTTGATGGCGGACCTCATCAACGACATCGACGTGCTCAGCGCCGCCGACGTGGCCGAGACCGTCGCGTTCATCGCCTCGGTGCCCCGCCACGTCAACCTCACCGAGATCACCATCCTGCCGACCCAACAAGCCGTCTAGCGAAAGGGGACACCACCATGAGCACCAACCCGAAGACAGTCCTGATCACGGGCGCCAGCAGTGGGATCGGCGAAGCCGCCGCCCTGCGCCTCGCCGGCGATGGTCACCGGCTCTTCCTCGGCGCCCGACGCACCGAGCGACTCGAAGCCTTGGTCGGGCGAATCGAGGCCGGCGGCGGAACCGCCTCGTTTCGCCGTCTGGATGTCACCGATGCTGCTGATGTCCAACAATTCGTCGCCGACGCCACCAACACCTATGGCGGGGTGGACGTCATGATCAACAACGCCGGTGTCATGCCGCTGTCCGCCCTGGCGGAAGACAAGGTCGATGAATGGAACCGGATGATCGACGTGAACATCCGTGGTGTGCTTCACGGGATCAGCGCCGCCCTTCCCGTGATGCGGGCGCGAGGTAGCGGGCACATCGTCAATGTGGCCTCCATCGGCGCCCACGAGGTGGAACCGACCGCGGCCGTGTATTCCGCCACCAAGTTCGCGGTTTGGGCCATTTCGGAGGGACTGCGCAAAGAACAATCCGGCGACATCAGGGTCAGTGTCATCTCGCCGGGAGTCACCGAATCCGAACTCGCCGACTCGATCTCAGATGCACAGGCCCGGGACGCCATGCGGGAGTACCGGGCCCTTGCCATTCCCGCGTCGGCGGTCGCCGACGCCATCGCGTTCGCCATCGGGCAGCCGCCCGAGGTGGACGTCAACGAGATCATCGTGCGGCCGGCCGCCAGCACGCATTAGTGAGGCATCGCCACGTCGGTCTAATCCGGACCCAGGGCTACCGGGAGGTCTGGATCCGAACTCCACTCGGACCACGACCCCGGATACAGCGCCGCGTCGACGCCGACGGAGGCGAGTGCCGCCACCACCACCGACGCCGTCACGCCCGATCCGCAGTACACCCCGGTGGCATCGCCCAACGCCCGCCTCAGGTCGGCGTCGGCGTGAAAGCGTCCGTCGTCACCCAGCAAGCCCATGCTCGGCACGTTCCTGGCACCGGGGATGTGTCCGGCCACCGGATCGATGGGTTCGACGTCACCACGGAACCGTTCCGGTGCCCGCGCGTCGAGCAACCGCGAGCCCAGCACCGCCGCGTCATCGGCGTCCAGCGTCGGGCGGGCCCCGGCGTACAGGTCGTCGTGGCCGACGACGACGTCGCCGGGCTCCGGTGTGACGGCGCCGGTCTCCAGCGCTCCGCCCGCCGCGGTCCACGCCGCCAGCCCGCCGTCGAGGATCCGCACGTCGGCCAGCCCCGCGGCCTTGAGTACCCACCACGCCCGCGCCGACCCGGCCCGGTTCCAGTCGTCGTACACCACGACCGGCTCGCCCTGACGGATGCCCCAGCGCCGCGCCGCGTCCTCGACCGCGCGTCCCGACGGCAGCGGGTGCCTGCCCCGGCCCGCAACGGTGTGATCGCTCAGCTCGTCCTCGAGTGACACGTACACCGCGCCGGGAACGTGACCGCGCTGGTGGGCGGCCCGCCCGTCGGGCTCGGTCAGCTGCCAACGCACGTCCAGGATGGCCACCGGCGCATCGGCAGCCAGGCGCTGCGCCAGCTCCGATGCGGAGATCAGTACCGCTTCACGGGTCACGCCACGATCGTGCCATCTACGCTGGCCCGCGTGGACGAGCACGCGTTCAGCACGGCGGAGCGGCAGGCCGTTTACCGGGCCATCGAGGAGCGGCGCGACATGCGCCGGTTCGTCCCTGGCGCGGTGGTGCCCGACGACGTTCTTGCCCGGCTGCTGCAGGCAGCGCACGCTGCTCCCAGCGTCGGCCTGATGCAGCCGTGGCGGTTCATCCGCATCACCGACGCCGCGTTGCGCCGACGGATCCACGCGCTGGTCGCCGAGGAGCGCCTGCAGACCGCGCACGCGCTGGGGTCGCGCAGCGACGAGTTCCTGGCACTCAAGGTGGAGGGCATCCTCGAATGCGCCGAACTCCTCGTCGTCGCGCTGGGCGAGGGCAGGCGGAGCCACGTGTTCGGCCGTCGCACCCTGCCGCAGATGGATCTCGCCTCGGCGTCCTGCGCCATCCAGAATCTGTGGCTGGCCGCGCGGGCCGAAGGCCTCGGCCTTGGCTGGGTGTCGATCTTCGACCCGGACCGGCTCGGCCGACTGCTCGGCATGCCCGACGACGCGGAGCCGGTGGCGATCCTGTGCCTCGGCCCGGTTCCCGACTTCCCCGACCGGCCCGCCCTTGAGATCGACGAGTGGGCGTTCGGACGCCCGCTGGCGGAGTTCGTGTCGGAGAACGGCTGGCCGACATCCACACCGGCCGTAGGCTTGCCGATGTGTCCATGACGGTCGACCTCAACGCCGATCTTGGTGAGGGCTTCGGGGTGTGGCGCCTCGGCGACGATGACGCCATGCTCGACGTCGTCACCAGCGCCAACGTCGCCTGCGGGTTTCACGCGGGCGACCCCGCCGGACTGGCCCGCACCTGCCGGGCCGCCGCAGGGCGCGGGGTCCGCATCGGCGCCCAGGTCGGCTACCGCGACCTGGCCGGGTTCGGCCGCCGCTTCATCGACGTCAGCCCCGAAGACCTGACCGCCGACGTGATCTACCAGATCGGCGCGCTGCAGGCCCTGGCCCACGCCGCGGGAGCGGCGGTCAGCTACGTCAAACCCCATGGTGCGCTGTACAACACGATCGTCACCAATCAGGATCAGGCCGACGCCGTTGCCGAGGCCGTGCACGCCGTTGACGCGGGTCTGCCCGTGCTGGGCCTCGCCGGGTCGGCGTTCTTCAAGGCCGCCGAGCGACTCGGCCTGCGCACGGTGCCAGAGGCCTTCGCCGACCGGGCCTACCGACCCGACGGACAACTGGTTTCGCGTCGGGAACGCAACGCGGTGCTGCACGACGTCGACGAGATCGCCGACCGGGTGGCGTCGATGGTCGGGCGCGGGCGGGTCGCAGCCGTCGACGGGTCGACCATCCCGATCGTCGTGGAATCGGTCTGCGTGCACGGGGATTCGCCGGGGGCCGTGCAGATCGCCACCGCCGTCCGTGACCGCCTGGTGGCAGACGGCGCCGCACTGGCGGCGTTCACCTGATGCGGCTCAAGCTGGGCCGCCCCGATCTGGCGGACTACGCGGGCCACTTCGACCAGCCCGCCGCCACAGCGGCGTCGCCGCTGACCGTGACGTGGGCCGGTGTCACCACGCTGCTGGTCGACGACGGTGAGTCGGCGGTGATGACCGACGGCTTCTTCTCGCGGCCAGGCCTGCTGGCGGTCGGGACGCGGATGTTGTCGCCGTCGGCCCCGCGCATCGACGGTTGCCTGGCCCGCCTTGGCGTCGACCGGCTCGAAGCGGTGTTGCCCGTGCACACCCACTTCGATCATGCGATGGACTCGGCGGTGGTCGCCGCCCGCACCGGCGCCGCGCTGGTCGGCGGGACGTCGGCGGCCCAGATCGGCCGCGGCGGTGGGCTGCCCGACGGCCGGCTGGTGGTCGTGACGCCCGGATCGCCGCTGGCGTTCGGCTCGTTCGACGTGACCCTCGTCGAGGGGCACCACTGTCCCCCGGACCGGTTCCCCGGCACCATCGCCGCCCCCGTCGTCCCGCCGGTGAAGGCCGCCGCCTATCAGTGCGGCGAGGCGTGGTCCACCCTCATCCACCACCGGCCCACCGATCGCCGGCTGCTGATCGTCGGCAGCGCAGGCTACGTCCCCGGCGCGCTGGCCGGCCACCGCGCCGACGTGGTGTATCTCGGCATCGGGCAACTCGGTCTGCAGCCGGAGCACTACCTGGTCGAGTACTGGTCGGAGACCGTGCGTGCGGTCGGGGCACGCCGCGTGGTGCTCATCCACTGGGACGACTTCTTCCGGCCGCTGCACGAGCCGCTGCGCGCGTTGCCGTACGCCGGCGACGATCTGGACGTCTCGATGCGGACGCTGACCCGCCTGGCACGGGAAGATGGCCTGCCCCTTCACCTTCCGACGGTGTGGGAGCGCGCGGACCCGTGGGCAGCGGTCAGCTGACGCGGTGGTAGGCCGGCGGCAGCGGCATACCGAGTCCGGCCATCACCTTGCGCAACCGCGTCGGATTGTCGGTGATGATGCCGTCGGCTCCGACCGCGATCTGGGCGCGCATCGCATCGGCGTCGTCGATCGTCCACGGAATGACCTTGAGCCCCAGTGCATGAGACCGATCGATGAACGCCTGGTCGGCGACCAGCGCGAAATTCGGATCCTTGGGTGTCAGCCCGTAGGGCACCGAATAGCCCGGCGAAAGGATGTTGGCACCGACCATGGTGGCACCCGTGATCGGGTCGCCGACGACGGCGGGGTTCACCCCAGCCAGCCACGGCGAGTCGGGAACCCACGTCGTCTCGTCCCACAACGCCACCAACGGAATCGACGGCTCCGCCTGACGCACCATCGGCAGCGTGCGCCAGTCGAAGCTCTGGATCTCGACCCGGTCGATCTTGCCTGCCGATCGGATCACCGGCAGGATCGTGTCAACGAATTCGGCTGGGCCTGCCGAGTTCTCGGGCTTCTCCGCCTCGACCTTGGTTTCGACGTTGTAGCGGACGTTCGCGCGGTAGGAGTCGGTGAGCGCGAAGACTTCCGGCAGGGTGGCGATCTTGTTGTTCGCGACGACCTCGGCATCGGGAAAGCCGGAGAGCAGCTTGCCGCAGTTCAGGGTGCGGATCTGCGCCAAGGTGAGGTCGTGCACCAGCTTCCCGACATAGGGATACTGCGGGTCGCCGGGGGAGGCCGGTCCGGTATCGGCGCACTTGGTAGCGTCGATCGTCGGGTCGTGCCACACCAGGGGTTGGCCGTCCTTCGTGATCACGATGTCGAGTTCCAGAGTGCTCACGCCGAGCTCGAGCGATTTCGAGAAGGCCCGCAATGACTCCTCGGTGGTCTCCCCCCTGCCACCACGGTGTGCCTGGAGGTCGAAGTCCTCGGGCGCCGCGGCGGCCAACGGAATGGCGGCGGGGACACTCAGTTCGGCGATCGACACGAGCAGCACGATGATCGAGGCGAACGGACGCATGCGCATGGATCTGACGCTAGCCACCGCGCGGCGTCGTGGAATGTCGAGGCGGGTCTGTCGACGGACTCGTCACCCAGTGTTCCTCTCGACGAAACGTTGGCGGCCGGACGCATGACCATCGTCGGGGTCATATCGATAGTGCTGCTGGCCGTCGTTCTCGGTTTCGCGATGGCCCGGCCGCGAGGCTGGCCCGAAGCCATCGCGGCCGTTCCGGCGGCAGGCCTGCTGATCGCAATCGGTGCGATTTCGCTGCGGGACGCCGCCGCCGAGGTCGGGCGACTGCTGCCGGTCGTCGGTTTCCTCGCCGCGGTGCTGGTACTGGCGAAACTGTGCGACGACGAAGGCCTCTTCCACGCCGCAGGCGTGGCCATGGCGCGGACCAGCGCGGGCAACCCCCGGCGGCTGCTGGCGATGGTGTTCGTCATCGCGGCGGCGACCACCGCGATCCTGAGCCTGGACGCGACGGTCGTGTTGCTGACACCGGTCGTGCTGGCGACCTCCCGCGCGCTGTCGATTCCCGCCAGGCCGCACGTCTATGCCACCGCGCACCTGGCCAATAGCGCGTCGCTGCTGCTGCCGGTGTCGAACCTGACCAACCTGCTCGCATTCAGCGCGGCGGGCATCTCCTTCGCGCGGTTCACCGCAGTCATGACGCTGCCCTGGCTGGCTGCGGTGATCGCCGAATTCGTGCTATTTCGTTGGCTTTTCGCTCGGGAACTTTGGCCGCTGGAGCGGCCCGCCGACCCGCCGCCAAAAGCCGAGGTGCCGGTCTTCGTGCTCGTCGTGCTCGTCCTGACGCTCGCCGGGTTCGCCGTCACCTCATTGCTCGACGTGTCGCCCGCCTGGGCCGCGTTGGCCGGCGCGGTCGTGCTGGGCGTGCGCAGCCTGGCTCAGCGCCGCAGCACCGTCAGCGGCATCGTGGACGCCGTCAACGTGCCCTTTCTGGCGTTCGTGCTGTGCCTCGGTGTCGTGGTCAATGCGGTGATGCTGCACGGTCTCGACACCGCGATGCGCGAGCTGCTGCCGACCGGCGACACCTTCCTCGCGCTGCTCGGGATCGCGGTCGTCGCTGCGGTGCTGTCCAACGTCGTCAACAATCTGCCCGCCGTGCTGGTCTTGCTGCCACTCGTCGCGGTCTCCGGCCCTGCCGGCATCCTCGCCGTCCTGATCGGGGTCAACATCGGCCCCAACCTGACCTACGCCGGTTCGCTGGCGAACCTGCTGTGGCGGCGGGTCGTCCGCCAGCACGACGTACCGGCCGGGGTGCGTGAATTCAGTCGCATCGGGCTGTGCACGACGCCGGTAACGCTGTTCGTCGCCGTTGTCGGGCTGTGGGTCGCGCTGCGGTTCATCGGCCTGTAGACGCGAACCACACCGGGTTGGTCATGGCGACCATCGAGGACAGGCCGCCGCGGGTCGGGCGGCGCACCTCGACGCGGGCGAATCCTGCCTCGTCGCCGGTGGTGGTCATTCGGAGTCGACCCGTGCCCGACGCGTCGACCGTCGCCCCTGCGGCGCGACCGGCGGCGGTGATGATGGCGATGCGGGAATTCGGAGCACCGCTGACGGCAGCTTCGATGCTCACCGGGGCGCCAGGTGGTGGGCAGAAGGTCTCACCGGGACCGGCCGTCGGATCCGCGTCGACGGCCTGGCAGGTCGCGGTGAAGCTCAGGCTCACATCGGTCGACTCGGCAAGGTAGGAGCGCCCGTGCCGCAGGGCGTCGAGGATCGCGGGCGTGCTCAGCTCGCGGGCGTGCGCCACGGTCTGTGGTGTACCGATCCGTTGATGCGGACCGTGCGAGTCGCTGCCGCCGACCGCCGCAACCCGCCTGCCCCGCCGCAGCAGCCGGTTCCAGATCCGAAGCGACACTTCGTCATCGACGTTCCATCTGCCGTTCCAGACCTCGATCGCGTCCACGTCCCGGTAGCCGAACTCCCACGCAGAGCCCGGCAGCGGCACCGCGGGGTGCGCAGCGACGACGACACCGCCCCCGGCCTTGACCTGCGCGGCGAATTCGGGGAACGCGCCGTCGCGGGGCGCGTACCGCCAGTCCACCCATCCGTCCGGCGGCAGGCCGACCGCCAGCCAGTGTCCATGCCGGGTGGTGACCTCCTCCCCCGCGATGACGAGGAGATCGGCGCCGTGGCAATCGGCCCATGACTGGTTGGCGGAACTGGTGTTGTGGTCGGTGGAGACGATGAAGTCCAGCCCCGCTGCGCCTGCCGCCGCGAGCATCTCCAGTGGCTCGTACCGACCGTCGGAGTGGACCGTGTGCAGGTGCGTGTCGCCTCGATACCAGCCGCGGCCGCGCCGCGAGGTGACGGCCCGTTCGATGGTGCTGGAGGGCCAATCCGATGGTGCTGCACCGTGTTCCAGCGTGACGCGCGCCTGCCAACCCATGCCCAGCGGGTTGAGCACTACCGGTCCGAGCGCCAACGCCCACCGACCCGGGTCGATCGGGCCTGCCAGGTAGCCGGGGGTGGCGTCGGCCGCGGACAGGGCGAAACCGTCGCGGGCACCGCCGGACCATCCTCGAAATCCGGCGGTGTTGCCGAGGTCGTAGCCTGCCGGTCCGAAGATTCCCATGTCCAGCACATTGCGAGCCACGCCGAACAACGAGAACCGGTCATGGGATGTGGTGACGCCGATCCGTCGCACACCGGTCGGCACGTCAAACGGAACGTATGCCCATTGGTCGATGCCGAAACCGAAACGTCCACTGAAATCAAGCGTTTCGTCGAAACCGACCGACTCGTTGCCGGTCTCCCGTGGTCGTGCAATGACGTCCTGGATCGTCACGTCCGTCCCCTCCGCTGGTCGCTCAGGACACAGCCTCCACGCCGCAGCGGTGGGGAACGGTTACATCGACGCGAACGGCTGTCGGCGGGCGAACGTACATCCCGCCCAGGAGCGTCTGCTGCTTAACGCCTTCTCTGCCGGGCGATCTCGGCCAGCACCACGCCCGCGGCCACCGAGGCGTTGAGCGACTCCGTCTTGCCCGCCATCGGGATCGACACGATCGCGTCGCAGTTCTCCCTGACCAGACGGGAGAGCCCCTTGCCCTCCGAACCGACCACCACGACCATCGGCCGTGTGCCGTCGATCTCGTCGAGCGCGGTGTCGCCGTCGGCGTCCAGGCCGACCACCTGAAGCCCCGCGTCGGCCCAACTCTTGAGGGTTCGGGTCAGATTGGTCGCCCGCGCCACCCGCAGCCGGGCGGCCGCACCCGCACTGGTGCGCCACGCGACCGCGGTGACCGACGCCGACCGGCGCTGCGGTATCACCACCCCGTGCCCACCGAACGCCGCGACCGACCGCACGATCGCACCCAGATTGCGCGGGTCGGAGATGTTGTCCAACGCCACCAGCAGTGCGGGCGCGACGTCGGAGCTCGCTGCCCTCAACATGTCGTCCGGGTGCGCGTAGTCGTAGGGCGGCACCTGCAGCGCGATGCCCTGATGCAACCCGTTGGTGCTCATCCGGTCCAGATCGACGCGGGGCACCTCGAGGATGGCGATTCCGGAATCGGCGGCGCGCGTGACGGCTTCGGTCATCCGCTCGTCGGTCTCCGCGCCGAGCGCGACGTAGAGCGCGGTGGCGGGTACCCCGGCGCGCAGGCACTCCACCACCGGGTTGCGGCCGAGGACCATTTCGGTCTCGTCGGTCTTCCTGGCCCGCCCGCGCTGCTGCTTGGCGGCCTTGGCCGCGCGCTTGGCGGCCGGGTGGTGGGGCCGTTGGTGCGCGGGCGGCGTGGCGCCCTTGCCCTCCAGCCCGCGACGACGGACGCCACCCGATCCGACGACCGGCCCCTTCTTGCTGCCGTCCTTGCGCACCGCGCCGCGGCGCTGAGAGTTGCCCGCCATTACTTCGTGTTCCCGTCCAGGAGTGACCATTGCGGCCCGTCGGCGGTGTCGGTGACCTCGATGCCCGCTTGTTTGAGGCGATCGCGGATCTGGTCGGCCTGGGCCCAGTCCCGCTGTTCGCGCGCTTCGGCGCGACGGTCGATCTCGGCGTGGACCAGCACGTCGACGGCGGCCAGCGCCGCCGACGTCTCGTCGTGGGATTCCCAGCGCTCGTCGAGCGGATCGCATCCGAGGATGGCCATCATGGCCCGGATCGACCGCGCATGCACCATCGCGGTCTCGTGGTCACCAAGGTCGAGCGCCCGGTTGCCCTCCGCGCGGGCGGCGTGCACCTCGGCCAGCGCCATCGGCACGGCCAGATCGTCGTCGAGTGCGGCGGCGAACTTCGGCGTCCACTCGCTGGGCACCACCGTGCCGACCCGGCTGCGCACCCGGTGCAGGAAGTCCTCGATGCCGGTGTAGGCGTTCACGGCGTCCTGCAGCGCGTTCTCGGAGAACTCCAGCATCGACCGGTAGTGCGCGCTGCCAAGGTAGTAGCGCAGTTCCGCTGGCCGGACCCGGCCCAGCACGGCGGGAATGGACAGCACGTTGCCCAGCGACTTGCTCATCTTCTCGCCGCCCATGGTCACCCAGCCGTTGTGCAGCCAGTAGCGGGCGAAGCCGTCGCCCACGGCCTTCGCCTGGGCGATCTCGTTCTCGTGGTGAGGGAAGACGAGGTCCATGCCGCCGGCGTGGATGTCGAACTCGGCACCGAGATACGACTCGCACATCGCGACGCATTCGGTGTGCCAGCCGGGGCGGCCGGGGCCCCACGGCGTCGGCCAGGACGGCTCGCCGGGCTTGGCGCCCTTCCACATCGTGAAGTCACGCTGATCGCGCTTGCCGGTGGCGACGCCCTCGCCCTGGTGCACGTCGTCGATCCGGTGCCCGGACAGGGCGCCGTACTCGGGATAGCTCAACACGTTGAAGTAGACGTCGCCTGCGCCGGTATAGGCGTGCCCGTTGTCCAGCAGCCGCTGGATCAACTCGACCATCTGGGTGATGTGCCCGGTGGCCCGCGGCTCGGCCGACGGCGGCAGCACGCCCAGTGCGTCGTACGCCTCCGAGAATGCCCGCTCGAACGTAGCGGCCCACTCCCACCATGGCCTACCGGCGTCGGCAGCCTTGTTGAGGATCTTGTCGTCGATGTCGGTGACGTTGCGGATGAATGCGACGTCGTACCCCTTTGCGGTCAGCCAGCGCCGCAGCACGTCGAACGCGACGCCGCTGCGCACATGGCCGATGTGAGGTAGCCCCTGAACGGTCGCCCCGCACAGGTAGATCGACACGTGGCCGTCGCGCAACGGGACGAATTCGCGCACGGCACCGGTCATGGTGTCGTGTAGCCGCAATTCGGCGCGATCGGTCACGACGGGCCAGCTTACCGGCCTATTCGCGCTCAACCGTCAACACCGGGCACATCCTCGATCACGAGAGCGGTGGCGATGGCCGCCAGACCTTCTCCGCGACCGGTCAGCCCGAGGCCGTCGGTGGTGGTGGCCGATACCGACACCGGCGCGTCCAACAGACCGGAGAGCACCGTTTGCGCCTCGACACGACGCGGCCCGATCTTGGGCCGGTTGCCGATCACCTGGACCGCGGCGTTGCCCACCCGGTAGCCCTCGGCGGCCAGCAGCGAATGGACGTGACGCAGCATGTCGGCGCCACTGGCACCGGCCCACTCGTCGCGGCCGGTGCCGAACACCTCGCCCAGATCACCCAGGCCTGCGGCGCTCAGCAGAGCGTCGCACAGTGCGTGGGCCGCGACGTCACCGTCGGAATGACCGGCGCAGCCGTCGGCATCGTCGAATGACAGGCACAGCAACCAGCACGGACGTCCTGGTTCGATGGGATGTACGTCGGTGCCCAGACCGATCCGAGGCACCACGAGCACGTCAGGAAGCGGCGGCCAGAACCTCGTCGAGAATGATCGAGGCCTTCTCGTCGTCGGTGTTCTCGGCCAGTGCCAATTCACCGACCAGGATCTGCCGAGCCTTGGCCAGCATCCGCTTCTCACCGGCCGACAAGCCACGCTCCTGATCACGGCGCCACAGGTCGCGGACGACCTCGGCCACCTTGTTCACGTCGCCCGACGCCAGCTTCTCGAGGTTCGCCTTGTAGCGACGCGACCAGTTGGTCGGCTCCTCGGTGTGCGGGGCGCGTAGTACCTGGAAGACCTTGTCGAGACCCTCTTGACCAACCACGTCACGCACGCCGACGTACTCTGCGTTATCAGCAGGGACTCGAACGGTGAGATCACCCTGAGCGACCTTGAGGACGAGATACTCTCGCTGCTCGCCCTTGATGGTCCGGGTTTCGATCGCCTCGATCAACGCGGCACCGTGATGTGGATAGACAACGGTGTCTCCGACCTTGAAAATCATCAGATTAGAGCCCCTTTCACTGCTCAATCTTAGCACGGCACCCAGACACGCGTAGAACAACGATGCAGGTCAGGGGCACTGCAGGTGAAGACCAGGGGTTGACATGGTGACGAATCCGTGCAACGCCCAGGCGCGCCAGCGAACCCCAGCGGGCCATTCCGCGCGTACCTTCGGCCACCCTTCGACGCGCCGCGCGAACGGGTTTCGGCCGCCGCGCGCCCTCGGCTACCGCGGCGAACCGCCACCTACTACTCTGCATAGTCGAACCACCCCGACGATGCCCCGGTCGTCGCGTGGGCCGAGCAGGAGGCTTGAGTGAACCGCCAAAGATCGCGCGCCTTCGCCGTCACCTCGGGCCTGTCCGCCTGCGGACTGGCCGTAGCCGTCGTCCTGACGGGCTGCAGCGCGGGTCAGGTTTCGCAGACCTCCGTCCAGGAACCCGCTGTCAACGGCACCAACGTCGTGGCCGGCGAGCCGACGTCCGGAGTTGCGCTGCGAAACGTCCACCTGCGGGCTCCACAGACCAGCGACTACATCCGGCCGGGCAGCAAAGTCGAGCTGCTGTTCGTAGCGGTCAACGAATCGCCCGCGGACGCCGACCGCCTTGTGGCCATCACCTCCGAGGTCGGCACGGTGGCGGTGACC
>Ga0193743_1002711_pt1 | contig 12270 bp, 13 predicted proteins | sample L2c2metaG_FD_143038 | JGI IMG/M metagenome (GOLD analysis project Ga0193743, IMG submission 143038) | Soil microbial communities from a riparian zone of the East river system, Colorado, United States - L2c2 | ecosystem: Environmental > Terrestrial > Soil > Riparian zone | place: USA: East River... | reverse complement strand
CGAGAGGTTTCGTCAGGGAATGCGCTGCGGCCGGCGCCCCTTCGATCGCCCGGTCGAGCCTTGAGCACTCCACATAACGAACTCGATCAGTTACAAATGGAGACCCTTCTCATGAGCAACGAAGAGAGCTACAAGAGGACCTTCCGCGGCGGGGGACATTCTCCGGTTCCGCAAGGCTCCCCAGTCGCGCAGGGCTTTGTAGAGAAACGAATTGCTGAGCTTGAGGTCGAAAATCTGCGGCTTCAACGCCTGGTAGCGGAGCTGCTGCTCAAGAACCAGCAGCTCCGCAGGCAGGAGTCTGACGCGTTGCTGACCTGAGATTGTTGCGTACCGCTTCGGACCGGTTGGAAAGCCGCCATTCTATTCTGGGTAGCCGTACCCGATACACTGCGGCTATATTCTTCTTAGAAGACCGTGTCCGAGGTCTGGTACGGCAGGAGAGAACAAGAATGAAGATCATCAAGTCTGGAATATTCGCACTCGCACTGGCAACATCCCTCACGCTGAGCGCAGCCGCTCAGGATGCCTCGCAGGACCTGAAGAAGGCAGGCAGCGAGACCAAGTCCGCCGCCAAAGATACTGGTCACGGCATAGCCAAGGGAACCAAGAAGGCCTATCACAAGACCGCCAAGGGAACCGAGAAGGCCTACGACAAAACAGCGGAAGGAACGGAAAAGGTCGCAGACAAGACCGCGGCAGGAACCAAGAAGGCGTATCACGCGACAGCCGATGGGACGAAGAAGGCAGTCGATAAGGTCAAGTAATTGACTTCTAGATCGAGAGGCCCACGGCTTGATTGGCTGTGGGCTTCTTTGCGTCTTCGAGGACGGTTACGAGCTGCGAAGCGAAGGGTTCCACATGATCTTGGCTGACAGCGCAACCAGTGCCACCCAGTAAAGGTCTGCGCCAAGCAGATGAACAACCTGCATCCACGTCGGAGCCAGCAGCACAAGGTCCATCAATCCCAGGACAAACTGAATCCCCAGCAGCGAGAGCACGATCGTCTTCAACCGGTCCTCGCGCATGCGAATGGCCTGCGTGAGCGCCCAAATCACAAATCCCGCGGCGATGATGGCGCTCAACGGATGAATTCCTCGCAACCGCAGCAGCAGGGGAGAGCTGGAGGAGAGATCCTGTTCGACCGCAGCGCGCAGGCTCGACGCAGGAAAGAGCGTATCGCCCAGTGCCGCCAGCGATCCGCTGACCCCGACTACGATCGTTGAAGCCAGGCCCACGATCATCCATGTGGCCTTCGTCCCGCGTAGCTTCAGCTCCCGCATTGTTTGTCCGGTGCTCAACATCACAGCGGTCAACGTAAGGGCTCCCAGCAGCAACAATGTGTTGCTCAGATGAATAGACAACATGACCACGCGGCCCACCGACTGGTTGCCGGTCACATAACCCAGCTTAACCAGCAACGCTCCAAGGATGGCCTCATTGACCAGCAGAACCGTGGAAGCTACAGCCATCACGCGCGCGGCTTGACCTTTGATGGTCGTACGGAAGGTCCAGATCAGCAGTGCCGGTACAAAGAAGATCGCTCCGCCCGTCATGCAGCGATGCGTGAACTCGATGATGGTATCGACGCGCGGTGATAGCGGCACAACCTGACCATTGCACAGTGGCCAGTGATTCCCGCAGCCCGCTCCAGATCCTGTAGCTCGTACTACGGCTCCCCACAGGATGACGAGGATGTTGTAGCCCACCACAAACCAGCCATACCGCACCAGAGAGGCAGGAATGCGCTTGACGGGAAGTGCTGTGGTGGCCATGGATTTATTCTACGGCTGCGCAGGCTTATCCGTTGGCCAGCTCCTTCGCCCGCTGCGTGGCGCGCTTCACCGCCTTGATGAGCGTCACGCGAAGCCCGCCCTCTTCCAGCTCGAGGATGCCATCCACTGTGCAGCCTGCGGGTGTTGTCACGGCATCCTTCAGCAGCGCCGGGTGATAGCCCGTCTCGAGCACCATCCTTGCCGAGCCCAGCGTCGTCTGCGCTGCCAGCAGCGTCGCCACGTCGCGAGGCAGGCCGACGTTGACGCCCGCTTCAGCCAGGGCCTCAATGATGATGTAGATGTAGGCCGGTCCTGAGCCCGAAAGCCCCGTCACCGCGTCCATGTGCTTCTCATCGACAACCACGGTGCGGCCGACGGTCTGGAAGATCTTGTGCGCGATGGTCATCTGGTCCGCTGAGACGAACCTTCCCGCGCAAAGAGCCGTGATGCCTGCGGCAAGCATGGAAGGTGTGTTGGGCATCGCGCGAATGACGGCCAGGTCGTGGCCAGCTACGTCTTCGATGCTGCGCGTCTTCACAGAAGCGGCGATCGAGAGAATCATCTTCTCGGGAGAGAGCGCCGGACGAATCTGCTCGATCAGCGCTGGAACCTGCACGGGCTTTACGCCCAGAAGAATCACGTCCGCCTGGCTGGCGGCAGCCAGATTATCGGTCGTCATCTCGATGCCATACTGCAAGGAAAGCGCTTGCGCGCGCTCCGGATGATGGACCGTCGCATGGATCTGGTCCGGGCCCACCAGGTTGTTCTTCAGAAAGGCCTGCAGAAGAATGCCGCCCATCTTGCCTGTGCCCAGAATGGCAACGCGCAACTGAGGCATCGCCGGAGCCGGCGCTACCGCTTCATAGGTCTCTTCGCTCATCCTTAAAGGCTACCAGACCCGAGACTTTTACTTCTTCTGCGCTGCGATCCAGGCGTCTACCTGCTTCTCCAGCAGATCCATCGGCAGAGCTCCCGAATCCAGCACGACGTCATGGAATGCCTTCAGATCGAACTTCGGTCCCAGTGCCGTCTGCGCCTTCTGCCGAAGCTCTAGGAGCTTCAACTGGCCCATCTTGTAGCCCAGCGCCTGTCCAGGCCACGCGATGTATCGGTCCACCTCCGCCTGGATACTCGGCTCGTCGATGGCGGAGTGCTCGTGGAAGTAGTCCACCATCTGTTGTCGGGTCCAATGCTTGGAGTGAACGCCGGTATCGACCACCAGCCGGATCGCGCGCCAGATGTCGGCCTCCAGGCGGCCGTAGTCGCTGTAGGGGTCCTGGTAGAAGCCGATGTCCTTACCCAGCCGCTCGCTATACAGGCCCCAGCCTTCGGTGTAAGCCGTAAAGTACTCCTGCTTGCGAAACGAGGGCAGCCCGGTAAGCTCCTGGGCGATCGAGATCTGCAGATGATGCCCGGGAATTCCTTCGTGGTACGAGACGGCCTCGACCGATGCCAGCGACCGCTGGGCGAAGTTGTAGGTGTTCACATAAATGCGGCCCGGGCGCGTTCCATCCTGGCTGCCTGGGTTGTAATACGCCGGCGCCTGTTCCTTCTCGATGTAGGCAGGCACGGGAAGAACCTCGAACTTCGCCTTCGGCAGTGTGCCGAACAGCTCCGGCAGCCTAGGCTGCATCTTCGCGATGTAGCCCTTATAGGCGTCCAGCAGCGCTTCCTTCGAGGCAGGGTGAAGCTTCGGGTTCGTCTTCATCGCGGCGCTGAAGCTCTTGATGTCCTGAGAGCCCAGCTTCTTCACAATGGCCAGCATCTCGGTCTCGTCGCGCTTCACCTCGTCGAGGCCAATCTGGTGAATCTCCGCCGGAGTCTTGTCCTCTGTCGTGCTCTGACGAACTCGAAAGGCGTAGTAGGCCTCGCCATCCGGCAGCGACCACGCACCCGGCTCTTTGCGTCCAGCCGGGACGTACTGTGCCTTCAGGAACCGCGCAAAGCGCTGGTAGGTGGGAAGCACCGTGTTGACGATCGCCTCTGCCATCTCCTGCGAGACACGCTTGCGATCCTCCGCGCTCATGGACGCCGGAAATTTCTTGAGCGGTGCAGCAAAGGGACTGTCCTCCGGCTTCTGCGTGGCCAGGGACTCGGTCTGTGTGACGACCTTCTCCAGCAGGAAGGCTGGGGGAACACGCCCCTCATCCATGCCTAGCTGCATATTTGTCATGTTCTGTGAGAAGACGACCGGAATCTTCTTCAGGCGCGCGATGTAGTCGTCATAGTCCTTCACCGTGTCGAACGAAAGGCTGCTGACCAGCTGCACCATGTCGGTATGGAAGCCGCTGAACTGGTTCACCGGCATCTCCCACTCCTTGAAGTGCGCACCCTCCTGGGCATCGGTCAGGTCGCGCACCATCAGGTCGCGCGAAAGAATCTCCTGCGGCTTGAGGCCGGTCGTGTCGATCTCGCTCAACCGAGTCAGGAAGACGCGGCCCCGCTCGAGCGAGGCGTTTACTTCCTGCGTCGAATAATCGCTCCACTGGTCGTTATAGCGCTTGTCTCCAAGAAACGAGGCGAACTCCGGCGAGTGCTTCAGGCGTTCCTGCCATATCTCTTCCAGGAGTGCCGTCAGAGCCTTGCTGCGCTCCTCCACCGTCTGCGGGGCGCTCTGCGCCGCCGTTGTCGGTTGTACAAGCGATCCTGCCTGACCCTGCGCAAGCAACGGTGCAACTCCACCGCAAGCAAATACCAGGGCCCCGGTGACGACCCGGAACCCAACCAATGAAAATCTCTTCATGCGCACCTCAGACGTCCCTGAACAGCTGCAGACATCATGGGTCAGTGTATCGCGCGGAGAGTTCAGATTGGCTGTCCGGAGCGCCCTTCGAGCATCCGGTACAGCGTCGACCGGCTGATGCCAAGCACCTCCGCGGCGCGTGCCTTGTTTCCGGAGCAGTTCTGCAGCACATGCAGCACATGCCGGTCGATCACATCCTGCAGACGCAGCGGGATCTCGCTCTGCCGTCTCTCCTCAGGGCGAGCCGTCCCCGCCGAGTCGGTCAGCGAAGGCAGGTCGATGGCGCCGAGCACTCTGCCCTCGCACTGCAGTACACCGTTGTGCAGCACATTTTCCAGCTCACGAACATTTCCCGGCCACTCGTGCAGCAGAAGCTTTTCCATCGCATCCGGACCAATCGCATCGATCCGCTTCTCATATTGCGCCGAGAACCTCTCCAGAAAGTGAGTCGCCAGCGTAGGAATGTCCCCTGTCCGCCTCCGCAGCGGTTCCAGCGTAATCTCCACCATGGCAAGCCGGTGATAGATATCCTGACGAAAGACTCCCGCTGCCGCCATTACGCGCAGGTCCTGGCTGCTCGATGCAATCATCCGCAGTCCTGTCCTCTGGGTCAGGATCCGCAGCAGACCTCTCTGTCCCTCGGGGGAGGCTTCTTCGACGCCATCTAAAAACAGCGTTCCTTCGCCTGCGGCCTCAGCGAGTCTCTGCGCCAGATCGCCGTCGTGTTGCTCCGGCTCCGCAAGCCTGGCCGCATGGCAGATGAAAAACGGTCCCCGGGCACGGTCGCTTCTGGCATGCAGAGCTCTTGCCACCAGCTCCTTCCCAGTGCCGGTCTCACCGCGCACCAATACAGTACGGAAGTGTGGCCCGATGCGCCCGATCTGAAGCTGCAGCCGCTCGATCGCTGCCCCATTGCCAATCAGCAGCGGAGCCTCCAGCGAGCCGCCCGCAGCGGCAGGGGCGGTTGGCAAGAGGACGGAAGAAGAGGAACCGGAGAGAGTCATAGATCACTTCTCTCTATCGGCATATCAGGGGCAGAGGATGAGGCTGCTGAAACAGGAAGACCGGAGATCGGGCGAACCCGGTCTCCGGCCTTTGTCGAACCTGTAAAGAATGGTTATGCCGTAGTCGTCGCGCAGTAGGTATCGAACGCGCGGGTCAGCTCCTGCGCAATCGCCGGAGCCGTCGAGGTCTCGATGGCCGAGCGCTGCATCAGGTACACCAGCTGGCCGTCGCGCAGAATCGCGATCGCCGGCGAGGTTGGCGGGTGTCCGCCAAAGTAGCTCCGCGCCTTCTCGGTCGCCTCGCGGTCCTGTCCCGCAAACACCGTCACCGAGTGGTCAGGCTTGGCCGTGTGCTGCATCGCCAGCCGTACGCCGGGACGCATCTTGCCCGCCGCGCAGCCGCAGATCGAGTTGACGACAACCATCGTGGTCCCGGGCTGTGCCAGGGCCGAATCCACCTCGGCAGCCGTGCGAGCCTCATTCAGCCCAGCGCGAGTCAGCTCCTCGCGCATCGGTATGACCATAATCTCTGGATACATAGACTTCCCCCTTGAAGATTTCGCCAACCAGCGTGTGCATACGTCTTCTCCTTTCCATTGTACCGGGCTGCCCAAAGGACGTCATCCTCGCCCTCCCGCCTTCGCCTTTTCCGACTTGCCTGATGTACCCTCAAACCCGTGCCACCCGCTGCCATCGACATCCAGCAGAACATCTCCCTGGCTCCCTTCACCACCCTCCGGATCGGCGGCCCGGCGCGCTTCTTTGCGGAGATCCGTAGCGAAGCCGGGCTGCTCGAAGCTATCGCTTTCGCCCGGCAGAGCTCGTTGCCTATCTTCATTCTGGGAGGAGGCAGCAACCTCCTTGTCGCCGACTCCGGCTTCGACGGCCTCGTCCTGCATATTGCTCTCGACGGACCGATCCTTCCGTCTTTCGAGGTCGATCAGGTCGTCTACTCCATCCCCGCTGGCATCGAGTGGAACGCCTTCGTCCTCGCCGTCTGCCAACAGGGAATCAGCGGCATCGAGTGCCTCGCCGGCATCCCCGGCACCGTCGGTGGAACCCCGGTCCAGAACGTCGGAGCCTACGGCCAGGAGGTCTCCGAGACCATCGCCTCGGTCCGCGCGCTCGACCTCGAGACGACGCAGTTCGTCGATCTCCCCAACGCGGAATGCGGCTTCGCCTACCGCCGCAGCATCTTCAACACGACGCATCGCGGACGCTACATCGTCACCGCCGTCACCTTCCGCTTCGACCCCCAGCGCACGCCGCGCCTGACCTACGCCGACCTCACGCGTCACTTTGGCGACGCCCAGCCCACGCCGCTCGAGGTCTACCACGCCGTCCGCGAGATTCGCCATCGCAAGGGTATGCTCCTCGTCGAAGGTGAGCCTGACTGCCGCAGCGCAGGCTCCTTCTTTAAGAACCCCATCGTTTCGCGCGAGACCTTCGAGCACGTCGCCTCAGCTTTGCAACTCGCTTCCGACCAGATCCCCCACTGGCCTGCCGAAGAGGACCGCATCAAGCTCCCTGCCGCCTGGCTGCTCGAGCGCGCCGGCTTCGTGAAGGGCTATGCGATGGGCAACGCAGGCATCTCCTCGCGCCACACCCTCGCGCTGATCAACCGCGGCAGCGCCACAGCAGCCGATCTCTTCGCCCTGCGCAACGCGATCCAGGAAAAAGTGAAGGCTCTCTTCGGAATTCAGCTGGAGCAGGAGCCGGTTCAGCTCGGCTGAGCATCCCTTTCGGTATGGACTCCAAGGCTCTCCAGCAGCCGTTGCCGTTCTTTGCTTAGAACCTCAGCCACCGGGCCTTGCTCGATCACATTGCCATCGCCGATCTTGATAACCTCGGCACTCAACTGAAACGCCTCTCCCAAAGTATGGGTTACTGAAAGCACGGGAATCTTCCAGCGCATAAGCCAACTCTGCAGTCCCATCAGCAGTTCGTCGCGCAGCGCCGCATCGAGACCGGTAAAGGGCTCATCCAGTAAAAGTAGTGGCTGCCCAGGCCCTGCAAAGGTCACTGCCGAAACGACAGCTCTTGCGATAGAGACGCGTTGCCTCTCGCCTCCGCTCAACTCAGCCGGTATACGGTCGGCAAGTTCGCGCAGATGAAACAGAGACATCAGCTCGTCGGCAATCCCCATGGCGTCGGCGGGCTTCGTCACCGAGCCATTGCCATAGACCATATTCCAGCGCACGGTCTTGTGGGGGAACAGCCAGGCTGTCTGGGCCGCGCTTCTTACGGGCCGCAGATGCGGCGGAACGAAGATCCCTTCGCGCGTATCGACCATCACACGCTCCATCGGGCTATAGACGATCCGCCCCTCCTCCGGCCGCACGAATCCTGCAATCGCCCGCAGCACCGTCGTCTTCCCGCTCCCCGAAGGCCCGAACAGCACCGTCCACGGCTGCGTCAGATGAAACTCCACATCGAGCGCGATCCCGCCCACACGATGCTTCATCCTCACGTTCAGCAGGCTATCGGACAACGTCGGCCTGCCTTCCGTCGCTTCTGCGCACGCTCGGCAGCAGATAGATCACCACCAGCGCCGCCATCGCAAACCCCACCAGCGCCAGTGCCGTCCTGTTGGCGGCGGCATAGTTGCCATCCTGCACCAGGTCGTAGAGCGAGATCGAAAGCGTCCGCGTCGCGCCGGGAATATTTCCTCCCAGCATCAGCACCACGCCGAACTCGCCCACCGTATGGGTGAAGGCGAGCACGGTGCTGGTCAGCAGGGAAGCGCGCGCCATCGGAAGCACGACCGAGAAGAACACCCGCGCTGGCGAAGCCCCCAGTCCCGCCGCCGCTTCGATATATCCACGATCCACCGCCTCGAATCCCGCGACCAGCGGCTGCACGGCGAACGGCAGGCTGTACAGCACCGACCCAATCAGAAGCCCCGTGAAGCTGAACGCCAGAGGATGCCCAAAGATATGAATCAACAGCCGCCCCGGAGCTGTCAGCGGACCCATCACGATAAGCAGATAGAACCCCAGCACCGTTGGGGGGAGCACCAGCGGTAACGCCACTACAGCCTGCGCGAGCGCCCTCGCCATTCCGCGTCCCGATGCAATCCACCATGCCAGCGGCAGCGCAATCAGCAGCAGAATCGCCGTCGTGCTCGCAGCCAGCCGCAGCGTTAGCCAAAGGGCTTCAAGATCCATACAGCGAAAGTCTACACAGCGCGGCTACTTCACCGGCTCCAGTCCCATCGGCACCAGGCTGGCCTGTACCTCCGGCTTCAGCAGCCAGTCCAGAAAAGCATGCGCCTCTGCTCTGCGGTTCGAGCTCTTCATCACCACCGCGCACTGCATGATCGGCGCATAGGCCGAGCGGGGAACCCGCACAAAAGTTCCCTCCGCTTGAAAGCGCGGCGTGCTCGCCGCCGTCAGCGAGATCAACCCCAGCTGCGCATTCCCCGATTCCACAAACTGCGCCGCCTGCGCGATGTTCTCGGCCACTACCAGGTGCGGCTTCACGGCGTCGTACATCTTCAGCCGCTTCAGAGCAGCCACAGCCGCCTGTCCGTACGGTGCGCGCAGATCATTGGCAATCGCCACCGCAGTCACACGCTTGTCGGTAAGCGAATCGAGCGTGATCGGCTGCAGCGGAGAATCCTTTCGCGCCCACAGCACCAGCGTTCCTCGCGCGTATTGCGTCGGCGCAGTGCCATCGGCAAGTCCGGCTGCAACGACCTTCTCCGGGAAGACAAAATCTGCTCCCAGAAACAGATCCATCGGGGCTCCATTGATGATCTGCGTAGCCAGATTCCCCGACGAGCCGAAACTGATGACCAGCTTTACCCCAGTCGCCTTCTCATAACGCTCCGCAAGCGTCGGCAGCACAGGCTGCAGATCCGCCGCGGCTGCCACGCGCAACTCCTTGTTCGCCTGCGCTATAGCCGGGAACGCGGCAATCGCGCCGCACATCACAGCCACAAGCCACAGAGCGCGGCGGTTGCCCTTTGGCTGACGCTGGCGGGCCTTTGGCTGAGCTCGCCGAGTACGATACCCTAACTGAAACCATGAAAGTCGCGACACATCAGCTCCGATGCACAGAGTGCGGCGCCAGAATCGCCGGCAGCGCTGTCAATAGCATATTCCGCTGCCCCACCTGCAATGGTCTCTACGACGTCATCTATCCCTGGTCCTCGCTGCCCAACGGCGACACCCCGGCCTCCGACTCGAAGCTGCCCAACGCGAGCGCCCTGCGCTGGCTCTGGCAGGAACGCCGCACCTCCACCCTCTCCGTAGACCAGTCCGGAGTATGGCGCTTCCGCGACCTTCTCCCCATCATCGACGACCTCGACCACGTCGTCACCCTCCGCGAGGGCAATACTCCCCTCTACGACCTTCCCCGGGCCTCCAAGGCCCTCGGCCTCAACTGGGTCCTGGCCAAGCACCAGGGCATGAATCCCACCGGCTCCTTCAAGGACACCGGCATGACCGCGGCCCTTTCGGTCGCCCGTGAGCGCGGTTTCGAATGGGTCGCCTGCGCCTCCACCGGCAATACGTCGGCCGCCATGGCTGCCTATGCCGCCCGAGCCGGTCTGCGCTCCATCGTTTTCATTCCAGAGGGCAAGATCGCCTGGGGCAAGCTCTCCCAGTCCATGGACTACGGAGCTCTCACCGTCCAGCTCAAGACGGACTTCGACGGCTGTGTCAACGTCCTCACCGACCTGGTCAACCGCTTTCCTATCATGCTGCTCAACTCAGTCAATCCCTACCGCCTCGAAGGCCAGAAGACCCCAGCCTTCGAGCTGGTCGAGCAGCTAGAGTGGCAGGTTCCCGAGCACATCATCGTCCCGGGTGGCAACCTCGCCAACGGCTCGGCTCTGGCAAAGGGATTCAGCGAGATGCACCACCTCGGCCTCATCTCCCGCGTCCCCAAAGTCAGCATCATCCAGGCCGAAGGAGCCAACCCGCTCTACCGCAGCATTACTGAGAACGGCGGCTCGTTTGACAATATTCCGGAGCTGATCCCCGTCAAGGCCAACACCCGCGCCACCGCCATCCGCATCGGCAATCCCGCCTCCTGGCGCAAGGCTCTCCGCGCGCTTCGCACCACCGGCGGATGGTGCGAGCAGGTCTTCGAGCAGGAGATCGCGCTCGCCAAGGCCGAGATTGGCTCCGAGGGTATCGGCTGCGAGCCCGCCTCTGCCGTCACCCTCGCCGGCCTCAAGAAGCTCGTCGCCCAGGGCAAGATAGGAGCGGAGGAGCGCGTCGTCCTCATCCTCACCGGCCACACCCTCAAGGACTCCAACTACACCATCGACTATCACCGCGGCGAACTCTTTACCGAAGAGGAAAACGCTCAGATCTCAGGATCCGATCAGATCCTCCACGCCGCATTGCGCAAGCCCCCCATCGTTCTCGAACCCGACACCGACACCGTCTTCCGCGAGCTCGAATCGCAGATGAAGCTGGTCCACGCATGAGTTTGCCGGGCATCCCTGCTCCAGTTGGGGCCCTGCACCTTCGCCTGCCCGCCACCTCCGCCAACCTGGGCCCTGGCTTTGACGCTCTCGGGCTAGCCATGGCGCTCTACCTCACCATCGAGGCCAGAGTCTCCGAGTCCGGTGCCTTCCACATCGACGCCACCGGCCGCAACGCCGAAGCCTGCTCGGTCATCGATAACAACCTCATCCTCACCACCTACGTCGATGTGCTGGCCAACGCCGGTGTGTTCTCGCCCCGCCTCCACCTCAAGCTCAACAACGAGATCCCCCTGGGCATGGGGTGTGGATCGAGCGCCGCCGCTCTCCTCGCCGGAGTCATGCTGGCAAATCACTTCGGCCAGCTCAACTGGAGCTCCCAGCAGATCCTCGAAGAGGCCTGCCGCCGCGAGGGACATCCCGACAATGTCGCCGCCTGTTTTCTCGGTGGGATGACCGTATCATTGATGTCAGATAGTTCAGTTAAAACAGCAACTTATGGAGATAAGTTGAACTGGAGCCTTCTACTCGCGCTACCCTCCGCAAGCCTCTCCACCAGTAAGGCTCGCGCCCTGCTGCCCGAGCACTACTCCCGCGAAGACGCCGTAGCGAATATCCAGGCAACCGCGCTGCTGGTCTCGGCCTTCGCGCTTCATCGGGGCGACCTCCTGGCCTCCGCCATGCGGGACCGCATCCACCAGCCCTATCGGATGGAGGTATGCCCCCTTCTTCCGCGTCTGCTTCCGCTGGCCGGAACCCATGGCGTCCTCGGAGTCGCTCTCAGTGGAGCAGGACCCTCCGTCCTCCTGATCGCCGAGCAGGCCTCCGGCGACACTCTATCCGCCATCCGTAACGCTGCCCAGGATCCGGAGGTCGAGGTCATCCAAACCAGCATCGCCGGGAAGATAGAGTCCCATTATGGGAATAATCTTCCTGGTTAATCAGGTAACCAGGAAAATATTACCTAAGATTCCTTTACGTCTTCTAGGAAGTTGCGTACCTTGAGCATGTGAGCAGTTCTGGGGAGGGCTGCTTCGCCGCCCGTTGACCCCTTTCCCAAGGGGTCCGGGCGTTCCTACTTTAACCCTCCAGCCGGCTGGATCAATCTTATGAGCCTGAAAAAGATCGACTTTTCTGCACTCCAGGTTCAGATTTGAAACCACAGAAGCATTCGCGCATCTATTATCGTGTAGGTTGCTCGGCCAGCTTGGGTGGCAATCGCAGAGCACTCTAGGGAGGAAGTTAGATGGCAGGTCAGTTTGTAACTGAAGTAAGCGACTCGAACTTTGAGAAAGATGTCCTTCAATCGGAGCA
>Ga0193743_1002710_pt1 | contig 12272 bp, 11 predicted proteins | sample L2c2metaG_FD_143038 | JGI IMG/M metagenome (GOLD analysis project Ga0193743, IMG submission 143038) | Soil microbial communities from a riparian zone of the East river system, Colorado, United States - L2c2 | ecosystem: Environmental > Terrestrial > Soil > Riparian zone | place: USA: East River... | reverse complement strand
TCACGTGATCATCGGACTCCGGTATCGGAGCCGCGAGTGCACTCCGTCTTGGGCTGGCGACGGTGAGGAGGAATATACAGAGGTGACGGAGAAATATCGGAGGAAACATCGGAGGACGTGGAGCGTCTCCTAACATATATGGTCTTCCTTGATGCTAGTGACATTCAGACCACTCGACCTTCACGAAAGCTTTCTCACCGTAGACTGGGACCATTCCCGATCGATAGTCAGGTTGGTAATGGTGTGTACTGGCTCTGCCTTCCTCTGTCGATGAGTAGACTTCATCCCGTCTTCAATGTGGTCAAATTATCTTTGGCTCCTCTGGACCCCATTCCTGGCTGACGGACATCTCTGCCTCCCTTACCAAAAATTGTAGATGGCGAGGAGGAGTGGGTAGTGGAGGAAATCTTGGACAGTTGGATGGTCAACCGGAAACTGCGTTACTTGGTCAAATGGGAGGGTTTTGGTGTTGAACACAATTCCTGGGAACCTTGGGATAATGTTCATGCACCAGAACTAGTGGCGGATTTTTACCAGAGGCACCCTGGTGCTGCTTGTCACATCCGTATGGTCGACTTCTGCTCCATTCCTTTCTGTTCAGTGTCGGGACATCACTGCCTTGAAGGGGGGGGTGGATGTTAGGGGACGCTCCACTTCGTCCGATGTTTCCTCCGATATTTCTCCGTCACCTCTGTATATTCCTCCTCATTGTCACTAGTCCAAAACGGAGTGCACTCGCAGCTCCGATACCAGAGTCCGATGACCACGTGATGTAGCATTCCTATCACTGTTTCACCATTCTCCATCTTTTTCATCATTTTATTATTTTGACTCCGATTTTTGGTATATAGACATGAATCCCACCTTAGCAGGGCTTTTTCCTTTTCTTTTAGGATCCCCTGCTAGGTGCGCTTTCCTGTCATATTTTATGTTTATATATATGTTTAGGATCCCCTGCTAGATCTCAACTAAGTCGTCCACAGTTGCCCTAACATTATCCCCTTTCACGTCCTACCTCACTGCCCGGGACAGCAAGTTCCCTTTCTGGGCTGAATTTTGGTTGAAGGAAGACGGTCGTATCCCAACACATACTTGGTTCCTCCAACACCTCCATCACCATTTCCCTGACAATACGGGTGGTCATTCTCTACGATCAGGAGGGGCTACTGCCCTAGCCGAAGCAGGCATCCCCCCTCACATGATACAGGCCATCGGTCGTTGGTCATCCGACGTCCTTCTCGCAGCTTTTCTCTATGGCTCACGACAAAAACAAATCTCTTCCTAGATTGCCCTTACCATCATCTTTCATTTTTCTATCTACTTCTATCTACTTCTATTTTCCCTCCCTCCCTTCTCCTAGGCTCATAGCCGTCGCGTGCAATCTCATCCTCGGGGGGCGTCACTGTATCCAGGGTGCACCCGTTTTCCGGCTACCTTGGCGTCTTTCGAGCTCCGAGCAGGTGATTGGATCTGTCTAACCACCTGCTCGGGGCGAAGAGGGAGCCTTTTTTAGCCGAAAAACGGAGATGCCCTGACACCAGTGGCATCTACTGAAATGGAATTGCGCGCGGGTGAACGAAAAAACTCTGCGCTAGAAACCGAGAAATGGAGAGTAAATAACACTCGACAAATGAGATGGAAGAGCAGCTCACCCAGAATACGAGAAACGGAGGGTGGAGAACCCGCTCTCGTACTCGGGTGAGATATTATACTAAGCGGGAAGAGAAACAAACTAAATGACAACTGAGACACGATGACAGAGTTAAGGGCCACAGGGAGGACGGAGAACGCTCCCTGTGACGCGAGCGCGGCTGCATCGGCTGTGACAGCCCTCACGGTGGTTAGTCTCGTGTAAACCATGTTTAAAAAACTAAATATCTCTATCTAATTATTAAAAATACCCTTTTGGTATTCTAAGCTCAATCTTTACTTTACTTCTTTATAAAATAGATCCACATACAAGATTTAATATGTTACTTGTCCTTTGACTAAGCCACTCCTTGTCTTGACAATTAATTAACAATGGTACCAAAGCTTCTGCTACTGAGGCATACGCATTATAGTGGTAGATGTCGATTAAATAGGTACTAAATTATAAGAAGGTTGCGTAACGCTATATAGAATAACCGACCCCGTACCTACTGTGTCTACAGTCGAATACTTGAGAGTTAGGGCCTTCGTGCCAAACCTACAATCGAACACAGAACCGGGATTTGGCGCCACGTCAGCCAGTGTCTTCGCAAACGGTGTTTCCTTGCCAGACTGCCTGGGGGTTCCAGCAGGGCTGCGAAGAACTGAGGGGAGAGAAAGAGTTTTTACAATGCATCGTCGACTAGATCTGAGGGGGACGATCAGTCAAAATTGACCTAAAAATCTTATCATACTGATTAATCGTTCGCAGGAAGATAGCCTCTCTTGAATTCAATCCAGATCGATTTTTAGATGAAGGTCTCGTACCAAACCCATTTATTTTCTTTGCCTTTCAACAAAGGTCCTAGAATCTGTTTAGGCCAACAGGTTACCGGCCTTAGTTCCTGATCCTGAAAACTGATCTCATTTCCAACTCTTCCTGCTGCGTCCCCAAACCTCAAAAAAAAAAGGAAAAAAGAAACCATCCAACATCGAACCGGACTCCGGATATCATTAATCGAGATGCTTGCTTGGACAAACGAACAAGGACAACACCACGCCCTGACAGTCGGAATGCATGCATGCACGCACAGAAAAGGCGGAGATATTTGGTGTGTATACATAAGAGTGCATGTTTGGGCTTCGTGAAGAAAATTTCCCATGGGTAGAGTGAGACTGTTCAGTGTGTTGAAAAGAAATTCCTTGACCGAAAAAGGTAAGGTACGTGGGAGGGGGATGAGCAACGGGTAGGTCTAGTTATTCGATTCGAACCACCACGTTAAGCGTTCTCATCTCTCCCTGGAGGGGAGGGAGCAATAGAGCCGCACAATACATTTAGAGGTGGGTATAGATGAAACGTATTTTGAGGTGACGGCTTAGAGGAGGCGGGCCCAGGGTGAGGAGGGAGAAGACGTATGTATCCATGCAAGAAGATTGAAACGGATAAGGGTGGCCTGAAGTATCGGACGGGACAGTGGGCGTGTTTATGACCGAATGAGGGGGAGGGAGGGAAGAAACGGTTACAGGTAGTAGGTGACCAACCAGACAAAGGAGCGCAGTCTCTTGGAGAAAAAAAGAAACGAAAGGGTGTAAAGGGGCCGCCCTTGGTGCAAAGAATTTCCACGATTTCTCTTTTTTTCACGACGCAAAGACAGAGGAGGAACGAGGGTTTCGAATGGTTATTTCATCTGTTGCGAAGAGGCCGCTTTTAGAGCTACATTTGCTCGATGCGCAAGTGCCAATTCTACCCATGCAGCCATGTTGACCTGGCTCTCTTTATCATGTCTCAGGAAGGGATGGTCCTTTTGGATCAGAGGGGGTCATCAAGCAAGAATCCATCAGCATCTAAAATCCAACAAACAGAAGAAAAAAAGGAAACAGAACCCACCAACAACTCTCTGTAACTCGCCCTCCTATCCGGATCCTTCCTCAAACACAAACTCACCCAATCCCTCGCTACCTCACCATACTTGTCGTCTGGCAATTCCGGTGGATCCCCATTAACAATCGCCGTCAACTGCGCGAAGACATTCGAATACGTTTCGGGTGGGTATGGGTATTGACCTAGTCCGATTTCAATCATGGAGAGGCCGAGAGACCAGACGTCTGAGGAGACGGTGTATGTGCCTAGATTGTTTTGAGATTCGCCTTTAATACGCTCGGGCTGGATTAAATAAAGAGAATTAAATGGATGGGTATTAGAGAGAGAGAATTTAGGTAGCTAGCAACGTACGGCCATGTAACTTTGACAACCGATATTTGTTTTAGCAAGTGATTTATCCAATTCACCTGATATTCCAAAATCGCACAATTTGACGTCGCCTTTCCTGTTGACCAACACGTTCGTAGGCTTCACATCTAAAATTTTAGATAATCAATAGCTGGATTGTCTGGAGACGAAATGGGGATACGGACCACGATGTATGATATTCAATTCATCTTTCAAAAATTTGAGACCGCGGACCATAGAGGCAGCAATCCGAGCCAAGACATTCTCCGGGACGCCAGCGCCTTGGAGTTTATCGAGGGACCCAGCGTCCATGTATTCCATACAATAATAGACGCAAGATTCGATGAAAAAAGCACCATAAAACTCGACTATCTCAGGAGCGACTGCACGATGCAAGACATCTAGTTCCATGATGATAGCGTTTAGTTTTGAATCTTCGAGTTCTAAGCGTATTTCCTTTGAAATGGTCAAGATCGAGGGAAGAAACGAGGAGAGAGAGAAGGAAAAGTCGGACCTTCATAGCCATGGCGACGTTTGTGGGTTTATGTAGGACCTTTTTAACGGTGCCGTAATTGCCTTTACCTAGCTCTTCGTCGAGCTGTAACTGGTCCATGTTGATAGCGAAAGAGGAACCGTTTGAGAAGTTAACGCCAGCAGCATGTAGAACTGCTTTTCCATTGAAATTGAGAGCACCGGATGGATCGCTTTTGATGATACTGAGTGATGAAGAAAGAAAGGAAAAGTGGAAAAGAAACATACACAATTTTTGAAAAGTTGGAAAAAGGAGAGCCGAAATTTCCAGCTTGTGGTGGAGGTCTGCGTGGTTGTTCGTGTAAGGGAGGGCGACCTGCGCCAAGACCGGCTGCAAGTGGACCACCACCTGTATGATGAAAAGATGAAGGATCTGGAAGAATTGAAGGATCTATGTCACGGAGAGAGAAAACTGGTCGTTGTCTTCTCATCCCTAATGGGTTTGGTCGATTGAGCATAGACGGTTCGATGTTGTTGTTGTTGGAAGAAGCCTTCTTTGCAAATTCGGCCATTTTTTCCTGTAAAGAGGGTGGGATAGGAGTTGATACAGGATGTTGAGCCCGTAGACGCGAGGATGGCTTGGAGTTGGACATGACTGTACAAAGTTTGTCTTTATCCAGATGCCTGTCACAGTCAAGTGGGGAAATGATAGGTTCGAATTCGAGCTCCCTCACAACAACACTACCCTCGCTGCGATTAGGAACTCAATAGCGGCTTATACCCATCTGCCTTATCATGCTTTCTCAATCGTTCATGATGGCGCAGTCATGAAGGACGATAACGCACCCAGTAAGATCATTCAATTACATGAGTTTTATTTACATAAAATGTAATCAGTATCTGCCTACCACCTTCGTCCAAATTCTACGATTGCAATCGTATCACCATCAGCCTCTCAACCACCCCCTTTCAAGAATACAGAGCAGGCTCAGATATCCACCATTCAATCAGAACTCTCAGCCGTGTCAAATTCCCTTTTACCAGCACACTCTCAGTTCCTTTCAGATTTAAACACCCAACCTAAGCAATCTTTAGAAAAAGAACACTCTCGTCTTGCAGAGCTTCTCCTTCAAACCCTTCTGCGCATAGACGCCATCGTCCCAGAACGCGATTGGGACAATGCACGAGCTCATAGAAAGGCAGCCGTCAAACAACTCCAATCCCTCCTCGACCAACTCGATTCAGCATGGGCAAATAGCACTTGAATTCGATCTTTGTACCTTTACTTAGATTGTAATCCATGAAAAAAAAAAAATTATTTTTACAACTTGGTAATCGACGGTGACACTCCGAAGCCCCTGTTAGGAGGCGGAGGCGGAGGACGGATCGGTGGTTGGAAATACTGCCCTTCCTCTGACCTCAAAGTTGCATTGCGATCCATCATCATCCCATGCATCTGCATCCTTAACCCGTGCATCTGTGCTCGGACTGACATCATCTCTTCTCCCAACCTCAGCGTCTCATTCGTCAGTCCAATCTCGCTCCGTCGTCCAACAGAATCGATCCCGACAGCTAATCCCATCATACTCTCCCTTAATCCGACTAGCGTTCCTTCGAGTGTGGTACCTAGATCAATAGGCGCAACGATACCTATCATTCCCGTCCGACTGTATGCCGTGTCATTCGGTGACGCTTGGTGACCCATCGCTGGTCTTTGTACCATCTCGGCTGGAGGGAAATATGGCGCCAGTGGGTCTTCACCGGCCGACATTGGTTGAGAAAGACCAGCAGCATAGTGCTGCACTCCTACCAGCAACTCACTGCTTGTTACCCCAATACCAGAACCAGCACCAAGCCCAAACCCACCTCCAACCTGATAAGGGACCCTAAACCACGGGCCCAATGCATTTCGAGCAGCATTCATCTCCCTCCGAAGAGTCTGTACCATCGCCTCCAAGGTATCCACGCGATGCCGCAGAAGCATATTTTGTTCCGTTAACAAGGACATCTTGGCGGTGTTGGAAGTAAAGAACCCTTTGAGAGATTCGTATGGACATGATGAGAGGTGATCGCTTGGTTTTTGAGGACCTGTGTATGGACATCCGAGGATAGCATGGGGGCACATATGCACCTAGATAGATGATTATTAGCGTCCTACAAGGAATGTATGCGTGCGTACCTCGTCCTCATTGACTTTAAGTTCTTCTTGCTCTCCTCCGTTCGTGGTTTCTGCATTGCTCTTCTCTTCTCCATGCATTTTCTTGACATGATCAGCAACCTCCCTCCGCCTTAGCAACTCCTCACATCCCGAAACAGGACAATGCGCCTCTCCATACTCACACTCATCTCTAAGATGCATCGGCATAATGTGTCGCTGACAGGTATGTAGACAACCTTCTTGTCTATGTAAACATTCGACTTGAAGTTCATCGACGAGCTATTCCATGATATATGAGCTACATAATATTTATGCTAAGGAAGGAGACGTACGGAGCGTACTATTGGGTTTGCTGGACGTAGATCAGTCAATGTTAAAGGTGAACGATCGACAGGGCAGATTGGGGAATGTGAGAGAGCACGGAGAATGCATTCATAACAAAATGTGTGTGCGCATGTCTGTGCGGTTGTAGGATCTGTGAAAGGAGCACGGCAGATGCAGCATATCTAAGAAAGGATAAGATTAGCGAGTGCGGTGAGAAGCCTTGGGGACATACGAGATTGGTGTTGGGTGTTTCGATGTAGTTGAACAGCGACATCAGTGTTTGTACCACAACCATGACCACCAAACTCGCTCTTTCTTCTACAGTCCGTCTCACCTCTGGTCATATCATGCCCCTCCTTGGGTTCGGTGTCTACCAAAGCTTTGATACGAGAGCTTCAGTCATTGAAGCTCTCGAAGCGGGTTATAGGTCAATTTTTCTTTATTACGTATCTCATGGATAAACTCAATAATCGTCTTTGGACAGGCACGTAGACTCAGCCCAAGCTTATAGAAATGAAGCAGAAGTGGCAGAGGCCATTCGAGCTTCAGGATTACCTAGAGGGGATGTTTTTGTCAGTACGTTTGGGAACCATTTCGCGGTAATCCACACCGACTAACTTTCCCTTCCTTACAGCCACTAAATGTGTTTCAAAGACCCATGGATATGAATCAACACTCAAGGGTGTCAACGAATCCTTGGCGAGGATGAAATTTGGTCAATAACTGACCCCTCGATCCCAAATCAATTCAGCTAAACCTATCCAGATTATATCGACCTTTTCCTCATTCACGATCCAATGTCCGGCAGAGACCATCGTCTAGCTACCTACAAAGCTTTGATGGAAGCTAAAGCAGCTGGCAAGATCAGAAGTGTTGGCGTATCGAATTAGTGAGTTCCTCCTTGTTTAATCCAATATCTCACAATCGCTCAAAGAAACTGTTTGAATTTGAAGTAACGTGCGTCATATTGAAGAAATCAAAAACGCAGGGTTCGAAGCGCCTTGCGTTAATCAGATAGAGGTAATTCTATTTTTCTTAATTGGAGCCTTTTCTGTTTAGGTCTGCACCACTCGTTTTTTTTCCAGCTACATCCCCTGTGTCAACAAACGGAAATAGTCAAATATTGCAAAGAGAACAACATCGTGGTACAGGCATATTGTCCTATCCTCAAAGGACGAATGGGTGATCCTGCCTTTGCTGCGCTTGCAACAAAGGTACGCCTGTCAACATTGATTGAGTTGATGTGCACTACGATTGACGAACGAACAAAAAAAAGTATGACCGCGATCCTGCTCAGATATTGATACGCTGGTCTCTTCAAAAGGGGTGCGTTCTTTTCCTGATCCTTCATTAGAGTGATCACATTTCTATTTTTTATCTACCTATAGTTTTGTACCTCTCCCAAAGAGCGCAAAGCGTGATCGCATTCGTTCGAATGCCAACTTATACGACTTCGAGTTGTCGGAAGACGACATGCAGAAATTAAACGCCCTGGATCGTGGAAAGGCCGGTGCGATCAGCTGGAACCCAGTAGACGCTCCTTGAATTGTTGGATTATATACAACTCTATCATCTATCGTTTAACTTCAACACATCATCTCTATAGAGAGCTTCGAGTTCGATCAATTGATATATGTGATCTAAAAAGTCCAACGAATCATCATCATGATACAAGACGTTTCTACAAATCGTGAAAGAAGTTAGATATAAAAAAAACAAGGCGTGGATGTCAAATAAACAACAGTGGATGATTGATATGATACTGTCAGGGGGCGGCGGATCGTTTTTAATATATGCCAAGAAACATTTGGTCACAAAGTCCAACGTCAAGGTTCCAAAGAAAGCGTAGATATATGTGAACTCTGAAATGTCCGTCCGCCAGAACTCGTATTCCCCTGCGAAGCTAGTTCATGAGACTCATAAGTCGGACGATGGCTGAATTGCGTTGAGAATTGAATGTTGGTGTTCGTACGTCTATTCGTGGTGGAGGAGCGGTTTAGACCGTTGATGTCGTTTGCTAGATGATTGAGGTTGAGGAGGATACGATAGCCCTAGTTGATTGAAGGTTAAAGGAAAGTTTTAGCAGGTCTTTGTTTTTTTGGTTGGACTAACACAGAATGAGAATATGGTCAAAAGCCATCTGGAATATGATCAATAACGAAACCAATAGGAACCTGAAAAAAAGCGCTCACCCATATAAGACACCCGCATAAGCAGGGTTATGCATTCCATACAATACAAGGTGTCCCACATAACTGGCTTTATTTTTTTAAAACCGAAGCACACGATGAATTTAGCACATCATTTGGAAACAACCGGAACAGAGAAGGACGTACTGAATAGTAGAAAGAACGCCCATGTCCCATCGCGAGTTAGTAGTACTATGAGTGGTACGTCTCCCCATCCAGATCGGAGAGCAAGAACGAATTTGTACAAGGTGACCACGAACAGAATTGCCTGGAAAATAATGGCTGCAGCCCTGTATGCATTACGGGGGGAAGGGAGAGGGAGACAGCATGGATCAGTGTGGATGGAAATGGAGGAATGAGAAGAACTAGCGTACGCGTATATTATGAGTGCGCGTGGGACGTTAATAACGAGACATAGATTATCGTACGTGATCCCAGGCAGGGTAAGGGCTAGCCCTACCGCCATCCCAACAATCTCAATAAGAAAAAAGGCTACCACTACTCGTCGCATAACAGCATTTCCATGATAAAGTGCATGCACTAATTTTATTTTTCCCAGGAAAAATAAATAACTTAATGTAAACGCGACTAGTTGACTTTATTGGGACTCACCTCGTAATATCAATATCGTGTCAACGGCCGTCAAAATCAAAGAGGCAGCAATTCCCTGATAAATTTGCCAGATGTAACAATCACGAGGAGTGAAATGAAATTGCGGGGTAAGTTCTGTCCCTATGAAAACGATGGACCTGCAAAGCCCCCCCAAGGGTTATGGATGAGCAAAATACAATAGTTTGATTGAGAATGATGAGTGGACGTACAGTTGCACCATCATAGGTACATATCGTATGAAGAAATAGATGAATTTGGTGTATGACCATGATCGTCTGAGAATTCGGAACTGTAATTAAGCCGACATTATTTGGCGTTGAGGGAGAAAGAGACGTACGGCCATATGAGGTTGACCTTTTATTTAATACGGGATCAGTTTCAAATGCATTCACAGGAATATTTAGTTGAGCCGGAAACAACGTACCTCTTCGTCGGTCGTAATCAAGATATCCCATACCAAGAAAGCCAATGCCGCCGCTACCATCCGCGAAAAAAGTGAGCTACTACTTCGTCGAATAATTAACCTCGGACTCACCTGAACTTCGATTAACAGCTTGAGCTCCCGCTGCAATACTGGCTGAAGTAATATAAGGACTGTAGAGGGGTTCGTTACCGGCTCCGCTGTCTCTACCCCATAGAGATGGCAGTAAGGCAAGCATCGTGAAGCCGACCGTTCAAATCGGCACCATCCACCAAGGCCGCTGAGATTCAAGAAAGCTCAAGCACAGTTTACGGGTCAAGTACAGTGGACCCCGGTATAAGTTGTTTTTTCGAGCTTGAGAAATGGAAGGAAGGGAGGAAGGGTGTAAAGGTAAGTATAATAAATAATCTTTGACATTGTGGTTTTAAAAATAGCGATCTTTTTGATTTTGATCACCTGGATTCTGAATCTGGATTAGGCGCATAATCGCCACACCGCTAACTCAGGCTCAGATAACTCTCCACGACACGTGGAGGTGACTCAGGAAGGTGCTTGAAAAACGTATTCCTGGACGACTCAGGTAAGAGACTATGGCCAAGCTACTCAGATCCGTGTTTCATGGTAAGATCAAAAAGAAGCAGGCAACCATCATGCATCATGGCATGGTCCTTCGGCCCTCATAAAATCTATGATAAAAGCCTTCGGGAGACAGTCGAGTGTTTCTGTCAACTGCACACTGTGTACACACGCGTTTACAATGCTGAATTTTGAGAATTGCATGGACTTATGACAGTTTCAGTTCTCTTCGGAGAGAATCCTATTTTAAACCCAACAAGAGGTCGGCATTTTGACGTGAGAAACACCAGGACCCCGAAAAGTACACCCTGAGCCCGAACACCAAAATTTCACTATTTTTATCCAACCAGTTTTGGCCAATTTTCATCCGAAAGTCAGTCCAGGCCTCCACCAGACCCCCTTTTTTTTTTTTGTATTTCCTGCACAGCAGCCTCTGGACCACCATTTACATGCAATTATGTAATCTACTAGTACTAGGAATAAAAATCTCCGGGCAACCCACCCTTTGTTATCATCGTCCTCTTTGCCACCAGATTCAGCTTGGGCATTTGCTCCCGCTCCTTTGATTGCTGTGTGCCCTGGATCTGGGTCCGAACTTGGGTCACGCCCAATTTTATCCCAACCCGACTTGGGCACCCCCGGCTGGCCCAATATTTATCCGACTTTCCTGGGGTAGCATTTTACTAAAAAATACCAATTTCTATGCAACTAGCCCTGAGGAATTTGGAAAAAAATTATCCAAATTCCGCCTGGGGATCTTAATGTACTTTCCGGGGTCCTGAAATACCGAACTTTCGAATGCACATTAGGACAATCAGAAAAATCAGGAATGATGAGACTGCAGTTGTGAAACAAGTTGTGGTGTCTCTTGATATGCCTGGTGAGACATTAACAGCTGGTTAACAAAAGAGAGCGATGGATTATGATATGGATAATCCAGTAACCCCCCCTCCAGAGAGGACCACTTTAAATTGAGTAGTAATGCATATTGCTGAAACAAGGACATATACTCATCCCATTGCTCTGACAGACACAAAAGGAATACTTACTGCAATATGTCAACCATATAGATGATTTTTTGAAAGCCTTGCTCAGCCAGGAGGGATTGTTGGATGGAACTGGTAAATGGTGCTGGTGCTAGTGCTGGCATTGTGATGAAAGGCTCTTTGCTGTTTGGTGGTGTAAAAATTGTGTCTTGGCTAGGCAATTGCACGGGTTGGCCATACCTGCACAGGTCACGGGTATGGGTACCTATGGGTCAGGGTACAGGTAGCTATGCTAATACCCTTAACCTGTAAATACCCACATTAAATAGTGCAAAATTATATATACAACTGAATAAATCCAGAATGCTGGTTCCAGAGTTTGGATTACTGAGATATTGATCCACCTCCATTTCCAGAGAAACAGTCTGCCTCCTGTGGTTCATTGTCTTCTTAAATCCAGAATATCTGTGTTACGACACTCTTTTTACTTTTACTTTTACTTTGAACATTTGAACTTGATCTTATCTTATAGATATGAAGATATCTTGATCTCTTGATCATATCTCTTGATCTTATCTTGGCGATCTTATCTCTTGATCTACGATCTTATCTTGATCTCTTGATCTTATCATCTGATGATGATCCAAGATACATTTCTTTATATGAACTTTACATT
>Ga0193743_1002709_pt1 | contig 12274 bp, 9 predicted proteins | sample L2c2metaG_FD_143038 | JGI IMG/M metagenome (GOLD analysis project Ga0193743, IMG submission 143038) | Soil microbial communities from a riparian zone of the East river system, Colorado, United States - L2c2 | ecosystem: Environmental > Terrestrial > Soil > Riparian zone | place: USA: East River... | reverse complement strand
AGAAACATATTCATCTGCTGTAGCTCCTGTTCGGAGCTTGTCATAGCGCCTAGTGCGGCGGCGACGCTGGAGTAGAGGAGGTAACCCAAAAGGAAGAACACGATGAAGAAGGCGATCTGAACCGGCGTGATCGCAAAGGAGACATCTGCGGCGAGGAGGCCAAACTTCGTGATTAGAAGGCCTGCGACGATCCATATACCGATCTGGGTTAGGCCAACAGCGCCAACTCCCAGGACCTTGCCGGCCATCATCTCTTCGGGCCGGATGGTGGCGAGCAAGACCTCGAAGATGCGGGAGGTCTTCTCTTCAATGATGGAACGGGCCACGTTCATACCGTAGAAGAGGATGACGAAGTACATCAGGAAGAAGAGGGCGTAGACGCTGGCAAAGGCAGTGCCCTTGCCTTCGCTGACCAGATCGACCGGCTTGAGGAGAGAGTCGACGTCGGAGGCCGGCATGCCTAAGTTGCCAAGACCTTCGCGAGTGAGGGTTGTGCGAATGCCCTGGCCGAGCAAGGACGGCGTGAGGATGTCGGCCTTGGACTTGGAGACCCATTCGAAGGTGGGCCGGGTATGTGGAGTGGCGGGCGGCGTGACCCAGATGTAGCCGTCGAGCTTGCGGTCTCTTAGCCGGTTGTCGAGGATAGCGCGCGTGTCGGAGGCCGGGGGAGAGATGACATCGACCTTTGTGACCCCCTGCTTTGTGCTCTCACCATCGGAGTCGACATGCTTCGCGCTCTCCAACTCGGACTTGAGGTCAGCGCCGAACCGGGGGTTTTGGGTGACGACGGCGATGTGCAGGTTGGAGCCGGAGCGTCCGTTAGCCAGCGCGGCGCCATAGACCAGACCGCCCATGAGGAGCGGAATGAGGATAGTCATGACGAGAAAGCTTTTTGCGCGGATGCGCTCCAGGTACTCGCGCTTTGCGATGAGCCAGACGTTATGCATCGACATTTTCTCCTACGGTTTCGATGAATATCTCCTCGAGAGTGGGCTCCATCACTTCGAAGCGGGAGATGCGAGTGCCGCGTTGAATTGCGGCGGCGAGGAGCGCCTGGGCGTCGGGATTGGCGCCGTTGAGGGCGTGGAGTTTTATTTCTGCCTGTCCGCCGTAGTTCTTCGCGGTTTCAACGCTGGGATGCTGGAGAAAGGAATCGTCTCCTTCGAAGGAAATCTGGACTCGGTTGCGCGGGTAGCGGCTCTTGACCTCGCGCATGCCGCCGGAGAGAACGAGATGACCGCGGGAGATGAGGGCGATGGCGTCGCAGATCTTTTCGACCTGGTCCATGCGGTGGGTGCTGAAGAGGATGGTCTTGCCCTGCTTGCGAAGATCGACGAGGGTGTCCATGAGAAGCGCGGCGTTGACGGGATCGAGGCCGCTGAAGGGCTCGTCCATGATGATGAGGTCGGGCTCGTGCAGCAGTGCGGCGATGAACTGGATCTTCTGCTGCATGCCTTTGGAGAGCTCCTCGGTTTTCTTGGGGATGGCCTCGGTGATCTCCATGCGCTCGCACCAGACGTGGGCGCGCTTGCTGGCGGTGTGGGCGTCGAGGCCGTGGAGCTCGCCGAGGAAGATGAGCTGGTCCATGACCTTCATCTTCTTGTAGAGGCCGCGCTCTTCCGGGAGATAGCCGACGCGCTTGAGAATCTCTCGCTGAAAGGGCTGGCCGAAGAGATTGACGGTTCCGGAGTCCGGCACGGTGATGCCGATCATCATGCGGATGCTTGAGGTCTTGCCGGAGCCGTTGGGGCCGAGGAGGCCGAACATGCTGCCTGGTTCAATGGTAAAGCTGAGGTCTGCGACGGCGATCTTGGTGTCGTAGGCTTTGCGGACATGTTGCAGTTCTACGATGGACATGGGGTTATGGTTAGTTTAGCAGGGGGAAGATGCCGCTTCCGTTGGTGAATGAAGCAGAAAACTACGATTCGATGTTGATAGCATCGATGTGTGCTGGAACTTTCTACACCGATGAAGTTTGTGAAGCGCGTGGGGGAGCGCGTTGCGGTTGAACTGGCCAAACGCGGCGTCGAGACCGTGGAGGACCTGCTGTATCATCTGCCATTTCGCTATGAGGACCGGCTGAATCCGGTTCCGATGAGTGCGCTGCAAGCAGGGACGCTGGCGTCGGTGATCGGCGAGGTGCGGGGTTCTGTGCTATTGCAGACGCGTCATATGCCGCTATTCGAAATGACTGTGGGGCAGGGGCTGAACACGGTGAAGTGCATGTGGTTTCGCGGGACTTATCTGCGGGATAAGTTTCATGTGGGGCAGATGGTGGCGCTGTACGGAAGGCTGGAGCCTTCGCGGTCGAGCGCGGGGAAGTTCAAGATGATTCAGCCGCAGTTTGAGATTCTGCCTGGGCATGGGGAGCCGGATGCGGAGTTTTCCATGCTGGAAGTGGGGCGGATCGTGCCGGTGTACGAGACACTGGGCGGGACCACTGCGTGGGGCGCGAAGCTGGGGTCGAAGTGGCTGAGACGGGTGATCTGGAGTCTGTTCGAGGAGCTTGGAGTGGAGGAGGTAAAAGCAGATTCCTCCGCTGCGCTGCGGAATGACAACAAAAAAACCGGCCAGCAAGAGCAAGACACTACGGGTATGACAGAGACGTTGCCTGGAGCGTTGCGTAAGAGGCTGAAGCTTCCTGGTCGGATTGAAGCGCTCAAGGCGGCGCATTTTCCTGAGGCGGGGACGCCGATGACGGAGCTAATGTCGGCGGCAACCCCAGGGCATCGGCGGCTGATCTTCGAGGAGCTGTTTTATCTGGAGCTTGGGCTGGAGTTGAAGCGGCGGCGAATGCGGGAGCGGGAGGGCACGGCGTTCGCGACCAATGTGAAGGTTCGGGAGGCGATCAAGCAGGTGCTTCCATTTCATCCAACAGCCGCGCAGAAGCGTGTTCTCGGCGAGATTGCGAATGATATGCGCAGGCCGCAGCCGATGCGCCGCCTGTTACAGGGCGATGTGGGGTCGGGGAAGACGATCGTGGCCATGCAGGCTGCGCTGGTCGCGATTGAGAACGGCTATCAGGCGGCGTTGATGGCGCCGACGGAGATTCTGGCTACACAGCACTATTTGTCGGCGCGGAAGTTGCTGGGGGATGTGCTTTCGCCGCGGACGGGCAAGCCTTATCGTGTGACGCTGCTGACGGGATCGCTCGATGAGGCGACCAAACGTGAGTCGCGGGGAAGGATATTTCGCGGTGAAACGAATCTGGCGATTGGAACTCACGCTCTGATCGAGGACAAGGTCGACTTCAACAATCTGGGACTTGTGATCGTTGATGAACAGCATCGATTCGGTGTGCAGCAGCGATTTCGGTTGATGAAGAAGCCGGGGGCGGACGGGACTTCTTCTGAGCCGGATGTGCTGGTGATGACGGCTACGCCCATTCCACGGACGCTGGCCCTGACGTTGTATGGGGATCTGGATGCGAGCGTGATCGACGAGCTGCCGCCGGGGCGGACTCCGATCATGACGCGGCGTACGACGGAGGAACGGGCTGCGGACGTTTGGGCGTTTGTCAGAAAGCAGGTGGAGGCGGGGCGGCAGGCCTACATCGTCTACCCCGTGATTGAAGGGGCGAAAGATGATCAGCCGGAGTTGGACTTTCCTCACGATGAGGAGGTTGAGCCTGAAGCCAGCGTAAAAGCAGATTCCTCCGCTGCGCTGCGGAATGACAAAAAAAAGCCAGGAACGTCGAAGGGCAAAGGTGTGAGGGCTTCGGTAAAAACGGAGAAGCTGTTTGAGCCGAAGAAGGTGCTTCGTGCCGCAACCGATATGTATGAAGAGTTGCGGGTGGGGCCGCTTGCCGGGCTGAGATTGGGGTTGTTGCATGGGCGACTGAGCGCGGACGACAAAGAGGTGACCATGCGCCGGTTTCAGCGCGGCGATATCGATGTGCTGATTGCGACGACGGTGATTGAAGTGGGCGTGGATGTGTCGAATGCTTCGGTAATGGTGGTTGAACATGCGGAGCGGTTTGGGTTGGCGCAGATGCATCAACTCCGCGGGCGTGTGGGGCGTGGAGCGGCGAAGAGTTATTGCATCTTGATGACGGGGGGGAGAGTGAGCGAGCAGGCTGAAGCGCGGTTGGAAGCGATGGTGAGAACGCAGAATGGCTTTGAATTGGCGGAACTGGATCTGCAGCAGCGCGGGCCGGGAGAGTTCTTTGGCACGCGGCAGGCGGGGTTGCCGGAGTTTCGCGTGGCGAACCTGCTTCGCGACCGCGTTGTGCTGGAGCTCGCTAAGGCTGAGGCCGCACGGTTTGCTTCGGAGCCCGATCCTGCTGTATCGCGCGAAGAGAGAGATGCTGTTTGGGGACGACTAAAGCAGCAGTGGCAGCGAAAGTATGGATTGGTCGAGGCTTGAAATAGGCTTTTACTCAGCTTTCGGAGGTTCACTACAGTATTTTCGACGATGGTAGAGATTATGGCGCCTCGAACGAAATGCGGGGGTTCTTCCCCATTCGGCTTCGCTCAGAGTCGGAATGACAACTCTATTTGACGCGGAGTCCTCCGGGAAAATTCTAACCGCCAAAAGCCATTGGCACGCTAGCTGGCAGTAGCGTGCGCAAAGGGAGATAGCTCGGAGGGCTGCGTAGCTGAGGGCGCGACGGCCTTTTTGGGGCCGCGTTTGCGGGCTACAAGGACGCGGATGCGTTCGATCATCTCGGCAGGCGAGCAAGCGCCCTTGGGCAGAAAAACATCGGCATGAAGGGCGCGATCGCAGGCATTGACGGTCCCGGAGACGATCATCGCGGGCAGGCCCTGATGGAGCTGTTTGGCGCGGCGAACCAATTCGTTGCCATCCATCTGCGGCATCAGGAGATCACACAGGATCAGGTCGAGGGTGCCGGGAAGCGATCGCTCGAGAACCTCCAGCGCTTCCTGTGCGGTCTTTGCCGCAATGATGCGGTAGCCACGGGTTTCGAGAAGGAAGGTGCGGACGGAGAGCACTTGTTCGTTGTTATCTACGCAGAGGATCGTCTTCTTGGGGCGCATGCAGTCTCGCTTCTGCCGGACGCCACCTTGTGGTGGCTCGCAGCCGATAGGCCAGCCTGATGCACCTGCTGGTTTACAGGTGCACCATCTGGTGGCGTTCAAAAGATAGCCCCGTGGCCCGGCCGAATACGGCCTTGGCGCGTGATGGGTCTTCTGCTCCGGGAGAGCGGAAGACGAAAGAGCAAAAGCTCTCTCGTCTGCTCCATAGGGACCAGGTCCATCTGTCCGACGAGCGAGGCTGCCGAACCGCGGGGTGCGAGAGAGGTTTTAAGCCATAGCGGGTTGCCACGCGGCTCCAGAAGGCAAAGAATCGTTCTGCTGCGGATACAGTGAGGGATCGATGCCGGGAAGAGCTGGCATTCGACCTCAGTGCGTGTACAGGCAGCGAGGTTGCGCTTGGGGAGTCGCGACTGCAATGGCAGTCAAGCTTCTCTCAACTCAGATTGTCAGAAAACAGGCGAAAGCAATTTTTTCATCTTCAACAACGCGGCACGTTGCATGCAACGTCGTCGTCAACGCTTTCCAACAGTACGAAGGGTTGGTTAGCTTGGCAACAGCGAAGCTAGAGCGAAGATGAGCGATATTTGGGCTTGCGCATCCACCGCTACGTGAAAACGCCGCGAATTCATTGGAGATTCACGATAAACGCCTGTTGAAATCGAGTGCATCACGGCAGGAAAAAGCGTCCGCTTGCAACAGGAATTGTGCGGCCACCGACGAACACTTTCGTCACAACGTCGTTTTCGATCGTTGCGCTGACGTGAATGCGGCTGGGACGCAGCATCTCAATTCCTTGCTCGATGACGATGGGCTGACCGCTTTCAGCTGCACCGTGACGCACAAGGTATGCGATGGCACAGCCGGAGGCCGAGCCGGTGGCAGGATCTTCGCCGGTATCGAACTGCATGCGTGCGTGCCAGTCTGCTCCTGAGTTCGAATCAGCGCGAGTGATGCAGTGGAAGAATTTTGCACCGATGCGATCAAGATATGCGCGTGCAGTCTGTGGTGAGATCCGCAGACGCGCGGCAACCTCCAACGAACGGAGCGGCACGATGCAAAAGGCCATGCCGGTGGAGACGACCTGTGCGGGGAGTTTAGGGTCGAGGTCCTCTGCGGAGAGGTTGAGAGCTGCGGCCAGAGCGTCGCGATCCTCTCTGCTGTTTCGTATCTCGCCGAAGGTTGGGTCGTTCTGCTTCATCGTGCCAAAGACGCCTTGTTCGCCGGGTTGTGACGGTGTGAACCGGACGGGGATGGGGCCGACGCCGAGATCGAGCGTGATTTGCTCTGCGCCGCGCAGCACCGGATGGTTCCAGTAGAGCCAGCTTGCGGTGCCAAGCGTAGGATGGCCGGCGAAGGGAACCTCTTCGGTGGTGAGGAAGATGCGGACTTGGACGCCGCGTTCGTGCTCGATATCGGGAGGGCAAGGGAAGATGAAGGTCGTCTCGCTGAGGTTTGTTTCGCGGGCGAGGGCCTGCATCTCTTCGGTAGTGAGGCCGCGGGCATCGGTGAAGATAGCGAGAGCGTTGCCTTCGAGGGGATTTTCGGCGAAGACATCGACCTGCGCGAAGTCGTAGGCGCAATGGGCCGTCGCGGGGGCTGCGGCTAAAGTTGCAGGCGCGTTGTTGGGATCATCGGTTGACATGGAGGCTCCTCGGACGTATGGTTTGGACAGACCGCAATGAGGCAAACCTGCTTCATGCTAGCTTAGCTGGCACGCGGTACAAAAGATCTGTTATGACGATGACGCCCAACACGACCACTACGCTCTGCTGTTGCTGTAGCCCGGTGCGGGTGTGTGGATGAGCGAATCGAAGTAAGCATCTTCGAGCAGCACAGAGCCCACCCAGAGCCAACGAGCCGGGTGGGTTTTTTACGTCAGGTAGAATTGGTTCCTTCAGTCCCAACAAGAAATGTTGGGTATCTCCCAGAAAAGGCGAATCGATATGTCACCCCGTATCAACGATATTGCTCCTGATTTCACCGCCGAAACCACTCAAGGCACGATTCATTTCCACGAATGGATCGGCAATAACTGGGCTGTTCTCTTCTCTCACCCCAAGGACTTTACCCCGGTCTGTACAACGGAGCTCGGAGCGGTGGCTGGCCTGGAAACTGATTTTGCGAAGCGCGGCGCGAAGGTTATCGGGCTGAGCGTTGACCCTGTCGAAAATCACGGGAAGTGGGCCAAGGACATTCTGGATGTGAGTGGCTCGGCGGTGAACTACCCGATCATCGGCGACACCGAATTGAAGGTCGCCAAACTGTACGACATGCTGGCTGGTGATGCGGGTGAGAGCTGCGAGGGCCGCACTCCCGCCGACAATGCTCCTGTTCGGACGGTGTTTGTCATCGGCCCGGACAAGCGCATCAAGCTGACGCTCGCGTATCCGATGACGACTGGCCGCAACTTCGACGAGATCATCCGCGTGCTGGACTCAATGCAGTTGACGGCGAAACATAAGGTAGCGACGCCGGCGAACTGGAAGCAAGGCGAAGATGTGATCATCACCGGGGCTGTCTCTAACGAGGATGCGGATAAGATCTTCCCGGGATATAAAACGGTGAAGCCGTATCTCCGCACGGTGGCACAGCCGAAGTAGACTGAACAAAGTGAGATGAGAGGAACCTGATCTCTTATCGAACAGCCCGGCACGCAACTCTGGTTGTGTGCCGGATAAGGGCACCGGTGGCGAAGTGGCTAACGCGCTGGTCTGCAAAACCAGTATTCATGGGTTCAAATCCCATCCGGTGCTCCAAGAATCAACCACTTACGAAGAGATTCAAATATCGTTCCAACCCATAATAACCCACGATAAGCAGAATAACCCTCAGAATGCGTTTCTGGAGGGGCCATGCAGATTCGTCGCGAGCGGTATCAACAGGGTTCGATTCGCAAGGTAAAGCGGGCGAAAGGTTTTGCCTGGGAGTTTCGTTACTACGTCGAAGCCGACGGCAAGCGGACCCCGAAGAGCCAATATTTCGACGGCGGAATCTACAAGACCGCAACCTCTGTCCGGCAAAAGGTCGAGGCACAACTCCTCCAGTTGAACGAAGGCACGGAGTACGGTCGCGCCAACGACGTGTCGTTCAATGCCCTGCTCGAACGGTACATCGCCGAAGAGATGCCCGAGCGCCACGCCACCAAAGGCGGCTATACCTCCATCATCAACACCCATCTTCGTCCGAAGTGGGGCAGCCACATGGTCTCCGACATCCGGCCTGCGCAGATTCACAAATGGTTCCAATCGCTGGATCTCGCGCCTATCACCAAAGGCCACGTGCGCAGCCTGATGCACAAGCTCTTCGACCTGGCGACGCTGTGGGAGTATCTCCCGCTCGAACGCAGGAATCCCACCGAGATCGTCAAGATCAAGAACGTCACCAAAGTCTTGAAAGAAGCGATTGTGCTGACCCCGGAGCAGTTCCGCGAGATTGTGCTTAAGCTCCCCGAACACGTCAGCATGATCGCCATGACTTCGGCGTGCCTCGGGCTGCGGGTAAGCGAGGCGCTGGGGCTGCAGTGGTCGGATATTGATTGGGAGCACGGGACAGTTACGATTCGGCGCAGCGCTTATCGCGGTTCCATCGACGAGACCAAGAACACGTCGTCGAAGGCTAAGCTGCCGCTGCATCCCACACTGGCGGCGCTGTTGCTGGCCTGGAAGTCGAAGTGCGAGTTCGAGTGGTTGTTCGCCAATCCTATACCGGAATGCCATATATGTCGCCCAGCCTGCAGCAGCGTTGGATTCGCCCTGCGGGAGAGGCGCTTGGCATCGAAGGACTCGGCTTCCATTCGTTGCGGCATTCCTATCGCTCCTGGCTCGACTCGGCTGGCGTAGCACCGGCGTCACCAAGGACCTTGATGCGCCACTCGGCAATTGCCACCACATTTAACATGTACGGCAGAGCCTTGTCGCCGGAAAAGCGCGAAGGAAATCGGAAAGTGGTCGAGATGTTGCTACCGGCAGTTGCATCTGCGGCAGAAGCGGCTAGCTAGCCTGGTCGACCCGGTCAACCCACTCCCGGAGACGGTCTGCGGAGAAGCGCCATAGCTTTTACGTTCGCGATGGCGCGAACTGGAGATTGGTTCAAGGCTGCAGCCAACATCACCCTTTCCGTTGGACTCTGCTTCTTCTCGGTGGCTTTGGGACATATGCTTGCCAGCCAGTCTGCTACGCGTGCCGTTACTCCCGAAATTAGCGTCGAGAGGGTCGCAGGCTAAACGCATGATCGAAGGCATCGTCGGCAAGTGTTGATGGCGTCTCCGAAACCAAAATCGACATTCAACCCACGGCACAAAAGGAAATCAATATGAGCAGCGAACCGAATACATCACAGAACAAAAAAGAACAAAGGCACAGCCGTTGTCACTGGATCTTCAGCGGGTATGGGCAAGCTGTTCGCGGACCGGCTTGCGAAGCGCGGTTACGACCTCATTCTCGTCGCGCGTCGGGCGGACAGATTAGAGGCGGTCGCGAAGGAGTTGAAGTCTCAGTACGGGGTCTCTGTCCAGACCCTCGTGGGCGACCTCGGAGCAGCAAGCGATCTGGACCGCGTAGTGAAAACCATCTCCAGCGACGAGAGCATCAGTCTTTTGCTGAACAATGCCGGTACATCAACACTCGGCTCTGTCGGGGAAATTCACAGAGACGGACCTTCAGGCCATGATTGGCGTCAACATCACCGCCTTGACCCAGCTGACCGTTGCCGTGCTTCCAGGCTTCAAGAAGCGCAATGCCGGGACGATCATCAATATGGGCTCTGTCCTCGGGTTTCAAAGTCTGCCGATCAGCAGTATCTACAGTGGCACGAAGGGCTTTGTGTTGAACTTCACACGCGGTCTTCAGGATGAGCTGGCGAAGACCAACATCGTAGTCCAACTCGTCGCCCCCGCCGCGATCGCAACGGACATCTGGGAGATCTCCGGTGTTCCGCTTTCGAAGCTTGATCCGGCGACCGTTATGAAGGCAGAGGATGCAGTTGATGCCGCGCTAGCTGGCCTTGATTTGGGAGAGAGGGTAACCCTGCCTTCAGTCGAAGATCTGCAATTGCTAGCGAACTACGACACCGCCCGGCTGGCGCTCCTCGGCTCATCGCAGTCCAGCAAGCCGGCGACGCGCTATGCGGTAGTCAAACAGGATTAGTTGCCCCAGTTTAATTGATCACACGTTCTCAGCGAACATCTGTGAGCGTTCCAGCGGTGGATTTAAAAAGGAGGCAATGATGCCAGCAGTATTCGTTCATGGTGTTCCGGATACATGCCGAGTGTGGGATCGCCTTCGCGAGAATCTTTCCAGAGCCGATGTGATTGCCCTATCCCTGCCGGGATTCGATAGCCCCCTTCCAGAGGGTTTCACCTCCACAAAGGAGGAGTACGTTGACTGGATCATTGCTCAAATTGAACAACAGGGTGAACCCGTGGACTTGGTAGGCCATGACTGGGGCTGCATCCTTGTGGCCCGCGTCGCCTCCCTCAGGCCAGATCTGATCAGAACCTGGGCTGCCGGAGATGCTCCCGTGAATCGCGACTATGTGTGGCACGCTCTCGCGAAAATCTGGCAGACCCCAGACGTGGGCAAAGAGTGGATGAAAGAGCTCGAGCCGGACGAGTTCATTGCAACTTTGGTAGATCACGGAGTTCCTGCCGATCTTGCTCCTGAAGTGATGAGCAAGATGGACGCAACCATGAAGAGTTGCATCCTCCGTCTGTATCGCTCCGCTGTAACCGTTGGCAGGGAATGGCAGCCGGGATTAGCCAACATCACATCACCTGGGCTGGTGTTCTGGGGCATCCACGACATTCCCTGTCCAGTCGAGTTTGCCGATCGCCTCGGGAGCGACACCGGAGCCTCACGCGTTCTGAAACTGGATGGTCAGCACTGGACTCCGGTGGAACGGGCGAAGGAACTCGCAGCAGCTCTCGAACAGCATTGGAAAGCAACAGCGCCAATAAGGTGATCGATTATGGCAGACATAGTTAAGATTGTCCGGTTCCATGAGACAGGCAACGCAGGCGTCCTCTCCTTGGATGACCTTCCCCTTCCGGAACCAGGCGCAGGAGAAGTACGGTTGCGGGTCAAAGCGATCGGATTGAACCGGTCAGAAGTGATGTTCCGAAATGGCCTCTACCCGATTGATCCGGTGTTTCCCTCCAATCTGGGTTACGAGGCGGCAGGCATCGTAGAAGCCATCGGTTCGGGCGTGGATTCCAGTTTATTGGGGCGCACTATGTCATCTGTTCCGTCATTCCGTTCGGATGAATATGGCGTATGAGCAGACTAAGCGCTTCCGCACCACAACCAGCCGGCTGTGGTGCGGAAGCAAGATGATCCTTGCACTTACTGATGGCCGAGGTGCCAGTTCTGAGGCGCTAGACCATTAGCAGTATTGAGCCACAACTGGAGTCCCTGCGTCGCTGTACCGAAGTAGACGTCGAGCACCATCGAAGACCCATTGTTATTTGTTGCCGCTTGGTTTTGGATAACGAAGTTGCCGTTGCTCTGCGGAATGAACAGCCAATTTTGAGCTGCATTCCCATTACAGGGCTGCTGCCAGAGCATGGTACTGGTCCCTGGCGATTGAGGGAGTGTGCGTGAGGGAGTCCCATTGCCCCACGGGTCGTCGAGGCACATGCCGCTTTGCGCGTTCACCATGGTGTAGTATCCGTTGCCCTGCCCGTGGAGCGTCCACTTCTGAGTCAACCACCCATTGCCCGGATACTGAATGACCTGAACTCCATTCGTGGCTGCGCCTGAACAGCCATCACAGTAGTTGTCTAAGTACATTTGGCTGGCCTGATTCTCCAGGGTGTAGGTCCCGCCGTCCTCGACCGCTCCGGCCGGGCTTCCTGAGAAGAGGCTGTACCCCACCGATGTCGCGTTTGCCAGTACGCTGCTCAGCGATGCGCTCGAGGGGGCTCCTTGCGTCATGGCACCTTCATAGAAGTATCCGGAAGCCCCGTTGCTGTTATCACCGCCGATTCCCAGGATAATGGCTCCTTCCTGGTGCATCGGCGCGTACCCGCTTGGAAGAGGGATTGTCCCGGTAGACGAGAGGTTTCCGGTAGATATGTCGCCCAGGTAAGTGGCGAAGTTACGCTGACCGTCGTTCCACCCCATCGCAATCACAAACCACGTCTCCGGAGCCCCCGGCGCATTGCCGTAGGTGCCGTTTTCCATGTCCAGCCCTGCTACCGGAACACATGGACTGCCGATACAGGCCATTCTTATGGCGTCCATACGACCGGCAAGATCATCATGGTTGGTTGTTTCGGCATT
>Ga0193743_1002708_pt1 | contig 12275 bp, 11 predicted proteins | sample L2c2metaG_FD_143038 | JGI IMG/M metagenome (GOLD analysis project Ga0193743, IMG submission 143038) | Soil microbial communities from a riparian zone of the East river system, Colorado, United States - L2c2 | ecosystem: Environmental > Terrestrial > Soil > Riparian zone | place: USA: East River... | reverse complement strand
AAGACGGGCGCGGTCCGCCCGCTGCTGCCGGGAACCCGGCGGCCGCCGATGAAATGGTGAATCTCGGTTGGCATCACGGCGTCTCCTGCTCCAGTCCGGCCCGGTGGGCGGATGGGAAGTCATCCCGCTTTACCCGACGCGCATCAATGGCCAGGATCGAGCAACCATTGTGCGGGATTTGAAGGCCATGGACTGGGACCATCTGCGCGTCTTCCTGGCGATCGCCCGGCACGGCCAGCTGCTGGCGGCGTCGCGCAAGCTCGGCCTCAACCACGCCACGGTGGCTCGGCGGCTGGATGCGCTGGAGGCCGATCTCGGCACCGTGCTGTTCGACCGCCGGCCGGCGGGGTCGGTGCTGACCCAGGCCGGCGAAAGGCTGCTACCGGTGGCCGAGGGCATCGAGACAGCACTTCTGGGCGCGGCGGAAGGGCTGCGGGACGACGAGGCGGAGGTCGCCGGCACGGTGCGGATCGGCGCGCCGGACGGGCTCGGCAACTATTTCCTGGCCCGCGAGCTCGGCATCTTCGCCCGGCAATACCCCAATCTGACGATCGAGCTGGTGCCCCTGCCCCGCAGCTTTTCCCTGTCGCGGCGCGAGGCAGACCTGGCCATCGGCCTGGACCGGCCGGTGGAGGGGAGGCTGATCGTGTCCCGCCTGGCCGATTACAGCCTCGGGGTCTATGCCTCCGCCGGCTATCTCGCCGCGGCGGGGACGCCGAAGACCGTGGACGCGCTAGCGGACCACATGGTCGTGACCGGGGTCGAGGACTACGCCTACGCCCCGGCCCTGGACTATGTGACGGCGCTGGAGGACCGGTCGCGCCGGCGGTTCCGCTGCGCCAGCGTGATGGGCCAGATGGAGGCGGTGCGGGCCGATGCCGGCATCGGCATCCTGCATGATTTCGCCGCCGCCGAGGTCCCCGGCCTGACCCGGATCCTGCCGGAGGTCGGGTTCCGGCGGAGCTATTTCATGCTGTCGCACCCTGACACCGCCGCGCTTCGCCGCGTGGCGATCTGCCGGCGCTTCATCGCCCGCCGCTTCGAGGAGGAGCGCCAGCGATTCCTGCCGGGATGTCCTCGACGACCGGACCGCGAATGAATGCGCCGCGGCGCCGGAGGAGATGACGGCGATCCGGACCGGCCGATCTTCGGCGCCGGCATCCAGGTCGGCGGCAGCAGCCGGCCGAGATCGAGAAGGGCGGCGACGCCCGCGACAACGGCGCCATCGACAGCCGTTCGGGCTCGGGCGAAGCGCTCGGCTGCTGACACGCCGGCATCATCGGATCCATGATCGGAAAGGGCGCGTCGGGATCCGGGGCGCCCTTTTCATCGCTCTCGACACGGACTCGACGATGGCACCGGACGACCCGAAGACGATCGCCGACGGCATCACCATCGGCCCGGACGGCGTGCCCCGCTGTTCCTGGCACTTCGACATGCCCGATCATCCCGATTACCACGACCGCGAATGGGGCCAGCCGGTGGGGGACGACCGGCGCCTGTTCGAGAAGATCTGCCTCGAAGGCTTCCAGTCCGGCCTGTCCTGGCTGACCATCCTGCGCAAGCGCGAGAGCTTCCGCGAGGCGTTCGCGGATTTCGAGATCGAGCGGGTGGCCGGCTTCACCGAGACCGATGTCGAGCGCCTGCTCGGCAACCCCGGCATCATCCGCAACCGGGCCAAGATCCTGTCGACGATCAACAACGCCCGGCGGGCGCACCAGCTGATCCAGGAGGCCGGCTCCCTCGGCGGCTGGCTCTGGACCTTCGAGCCGGGGCCGGAGGAGCGGCCGGCGGTGATGGATCTCCGATACTGGCGGTCGAACCCGACCAGTGCGGCCTCCGAACGCCTGTCGAAGGCCTTGAAGACGCGCGGCTGGACCTTCGTCGGCCCGACCACGATCTACGCCTTCATGCAGGCCATGGGCCTGGTGAACGACCATCTGGAGGGCTGCGCCTGCCGGCCACGCATCGAGGCGGCGCGACAGGCCTTCGCCAGGTCCGCTTAGGGCAAGCACCATCCGGCGAATGGCGACGGCTGGTGAGGCCGCCGCCGTTCGGCGATCAGACGGCGGCCGTCTTCCGGCTCCGGGGAGCCTTGGCCGGCGCGGCGGCAGCCTTCTGCGGCGCCGGCGGCGATGCGCGCCGGGTGCCGAGGCCGATCGACTTGGCCAGAGAGCTGCGCTGCTGCGCGTAGGCCGGTGCGACCATCGGATAGTCCGCCGGCAGACCCCAGCGCTCGCGATACTGCTCAGGCGTCAGGTTGTAGGCCGAAGACAGATGACGCTTCAGCATCTTCAGCTTCTTGCCGTCCTCGAGGCAGATGATCCACTCCGCCGTCACCGACTTCTTGATCGGCACGGCCGGCTGCGGCCGCTCCGCCGCCACCGGCGCGGCCGGCTTGTCGAGATCATGCAAGGATGCGTAGACCTGGGCGATCAGCGCCGGCAAGTCGCTCAGCGCGACGCTGTTGTTCGAAACATGTGCAGAGACGATCTGCACTGTCAGTCGCCGGGTTTCATCCGCGGCAGCCGCCGTCGATGTCGCGGCGCCATTCTCACTCATTCAAACTGCTCCATACCAGAGGTTCACGCTGTGATAATACCGGATCGCGTTCAATACAGCTTGAATATAGTTAACAAATGGGCCGGGCGGTAGTCCGGACTGTTATTTAATATCCTTTTGTGCAGCGAGAGATCCGTCGGGCGGTGGCAATCCCTGCCCTGGCCCGCCCCTTCCGGAGGGCGCCGGGCGTGAAAAAGCCGTCGCCGCCGCAGAGATCGGGACCGCCGATTACCGGAAGGTCTGGAGGAGAGGATCAAAGGCGTAGTCGAGCACGGTCCGGCTGCCGGTGGTGATCGAGACCTCGGCCGGCGTGCCGGCGGAAAGCACGACAGTCGGCGCCGCCTGCTTCAGCACGGACGGGTCGACCTCGATCTTGGCCAGGAAAAAGGCGCGCCCGGTCTTCTCGTCCAAGGTGCTGTTGGCGGCGACATAGATCAGCCGGCCCGCGACCCGCGGCACATTGCGGTGGCTGTAGGCGACGAAACGGACCAGCGCCGGCTGGCCCTCGCGCACCACATCGATGTCGTTGGGCTGCACCTGGACGTCGAGCACCACCTTCGCGCTCTTCGGCACGATCTCCAGGATCGGCGCGCCGGGCGCGACCACGCCGCCGACGGTGTGGAACTTCCGCCCGGTGACGGTGCCGTCGAGCGGCGCCACGATGCGGGTCCGGACGACCACGTCGCCGCTGGAACGGAGCCTCTCCTCCAACGCGGCCAGCTCCTTCTGCGTCTTGGCGCGCTCGCTCGCGACCTTGTCGCGGAAGTCGCTGTCCAGCGCCAACATCCGCATCTCGCTTTCGCCGACGGTCTGTTCGGCCTTGGCGATGGACGAAAGGTTGGAGGCCTTCTGGCCGGCGAGCTGGGCCTGGCCGCGCTGCAGCTGCAGCAGCCGGGGGCGCCGCTCCAACCCCTTCTCGACCAGGGGCGCCACCGCGTCGATCTCCTGCTGGATCAGTTCCAGCTGGGTGTCCGCGGCCCTGATCTGGCCCTTCAGCCCCACGATTTCCGAGCGGCTCTGGGCGATGCGCTGCGCCAGGACCGACTTCTGGCCCACGATCGATTCACGACGAGAGACGAACTGGTCCTGCTGCGCCTTGACCAGGGCCGAGGCCACGGGATTCGGCGGGGTCTCGTTCAGCATCGCCTCGGGCCAGGCGATGGCGGCCGCGCCGCTCTGCTCCGCATCCAGACGGGCGATGGTGGCGACGGCGGCCAGGCGCTGCATCCGCACCATGTCGTAGGTCGCCTTGTCGCGCGTCGCGTCCAGCACCAGCAGGGTGTCGCCCGCCTTGACCTCGTCGCCGTCGCGCACCGCCAGTTCGCGGATGATGCCGCCTTCGAGATGCTGCACCGTGCGCTTGTTGCCCTCGGGGCTGACCATGCCCGTCGCGACCGCGGCGGCGGCCAGCGGCGTGAACGCGGCCCAGACGCCGAAGCCCACGACGAACACGGCGATGACGGCACCGCCGATCAGGCTCACCCGGTTCAGGCGCCGGGCGTTCTGCCGCAGCGCCGCGGCATCTTCATCGCGCGAGGCGGACGGAAGGGGGCCGCCGGGGACGGCCGGCAGGTGGGGCTGCCCAGGCTCCTGAGGGGTCAGTGACATTTTCGGAGCGTCCTTCTGCGCGGCGACGACATCGGCGCTTGGTGACCCGTCGGACGAACTCGTCTCGTCTTCAGGTCGCGGGATCGATCGGCCGGCCTCATCTCAAAAATCTCTATCCGAATCGCAAGTCGCAAATCTGCATCGATGGAGCCGGATGGCCGTGAAATGCCCGTCCTGCCGGGGGTCTATCAGACCATCTTGTCATATCCGCGGCGTGCGGCACCACAACAAGCCGATCATAACGACCCTCACCGGCGAAGTTACGTCGGTAATGCGTTTCCGCCGGCGCTGAAACTCCGCCGTAGCAGGGCCAGGTCAATTTCACAGCGGGACTTAGGCTTTCCCGCCGCTGCCGGGCGTGGCCTTGGGAACCGGCCGGCGGGCCGTACGTTGATGCTCTTGGAGAGGTGGTCCACCCGATGCGATCCGTTCCAGCCACCGAGGCGCGGTCCACGCCCCGCGATGCCGTGTCGGCCGCGAACGCCCCGCCGGCGGTGCGGGCCTTCTTCGATCCGCGCACCTGCAGCCTGCAATACGTCGTCGCCGACCGGTCGACCGGGGACTGCGCGATCATCGACCCGGTCCTGGATTTCGACGAGCGGTCCGGCGCGGTCGCGACCCACAGCGCGGACCGGATCCTGGCGCATGTCGAACAGGCGGGGCTACGCGTTGCCTGGATCCTGGACACGCATCCGCATGCCGACCATTTCTCCGCCGCCGCCTATCTGAAGGCGAAGACCGGCGCGCCGACGGCGATCGGCGAGAAGATCGTCGAGGTCCAGGCGCTGTGGCGTGAGATCTACAACCTGCCGGAGCTGCCGGCCGACGGGTCGTCCTGGGACAGACTGTTCCACGACGGCGAGGTGTTCCGCATCGGCGGCCTGGAGGCGCGGGTGCTGCACTCGCCCGGGCACACGCTGGCGTCGGTCACCTATGTCGTCGGCGATGCCGCCTTCATCCACGACACCCTGTTCATGCCCGATGGCGGGACCGCGCGCGCCGACTTCCCCGGCGGCGATGCCCGGCGCCTGTGGGCCTCGATCCAGCAGATCCTGGCGCTGCCGGACGACACCCGCCTGTTCACCGGGCACGACTACCAGCCGGGCGGGCGCGAGCCGCGGTGGAAGAGCAGCGTCGCCGAACAGCGGCTGGGCAACGCCCATGTCGCGGGCAAGACCGAGGCGGAGTATGTGGCGTTCCGGAAGGCACGCGACCGGCTGCTGCCGATGCCCGGGCTGATCCTGCCGGCAATGCAGGTCAACCTGCGCGGCGGGCGGCTGCCGGAGCCGGAGGGCAACGGCCGGCGCTATCTGAAGATCCCGCTCGACGCGCTGCCGGGTGCGGCCTGGGAGTGATGCCGGAGACGGGTGGCGGCACGGCGCATCCGCTGCCGCCCCCTGCGGCAGGGCCGCGGCCGCGATGCGCCCGGCGTCAGTTGGCGGCGGAAACCGCCAGCGGCTGCTCCAAGCCGCCGGACAGCGGCGGAGACGCCACGGCGTCCCGGGCATGCAGCGAGTCGCTGCCGGCCCCCGCCTGGATGAAGATCGCGACCACCACGCCGAGCAGCACGGTCAGGGTCGTCGTCAGCAGGAAGCCCTGTCCATCGGCGGATTCTTCCGCCGCCACGGCCTCGCGCGGGATGGATCGGGCCAGCAACAGGCCGATGGCGATGCCGATGGCGGTCATGCCGACGATCAGGGCGGCCACCCCGCCGATCTGCCGAAGCCCCGCCGGCGCGGGATCCAAGGCGAGCGTCCGGACCACCGCCAGCATGAAGCCCACGGCAAAGCCGACTGCGGCCGCCCTGGTCACCACGACCGTCCGCTGTTTCATCGCATCGGGCCGCCCATGGCGCCCGGACCGGGTCGGCACAGTGTCCCGCAGGGCGGCGCCGGATGAACCGGCCGTCGCCGACGACGAATCGCCCCCGGTCATTCCGGCCCTGATCCGGGACGGAAAGGCCGGGCGGGTCGAAAATCGCGCTTCCGGCGCCGGTGTGTAAGTTGCCCTCTTCAGGCGTGCCATGGCCAAACCCGGTGGTTCTCGAGTCAGGCCGGGCGGGTGCTGAATTCACCCGCCCGGCCACCTGCCTTCACGTCATCCGCGTCCGTGATCGCCCCCATTTTTCGTTCGGCTCGGTCCCTGCACGTCCGCATGGGCAGGGTTCGGCCGGAAACCCGTGGTGGTTTGCGTCACCCGGCCGGACACGTTGGGCCGAGCGATCGATCTGCCGAATTCACGGGTCTTTACAGGTAATCCGTTGTTTGGTTCCAGCACCGAAGACGATCGTGAAGAAGCTCGATCGGCGCCTCGACATGGAAATAAAGAGAAACTGGCGCGCTTTTTAGTAAACTTCTGATTCGAGCAGCACCTTCGCGAGCATCAGGATCTGGACCGACCCACATGGATCAGACGCACACTTCAAGCCTGATTGCGGAACCTAAAAAAGGGGGGTCGCCCCCCCTATTTGCGATAAGGTTTCGCCGCCTCAGGGAATTCGGGACGATGCTTCGATGATTCCGGTTGAACAGACCTCTCGCGCCTTGGTGATCGAGGACCAGGATCTGATGCGCCTGGCCTTGATCCATGAGCTCAAGGCGGTGCTGAAGGACTGCATCGTCCAGGGGGCCGCAACCTGGGAATCCGCGTCCCGGCTGCTGAAGGACCATGATTTCGACCTCGTCATCATCGACCCGGGACTGCCGGGATTCGACCCGACGTCGCCGCTCGACCGCCTGACGGTCGTGAAGGAGGTCGTCGAGGCATGCCCGAATGCCCTGCACATCGTCGTCACCGGATCCGATACGCCGGAGGAAGGCGAGAAGTGCAGGCGACTCGGGGCGAACGCCTATGTCGGCAAGACCGGCCTCGATCGCGACACGCTGATCAGCATCCTGCAGAACATCTCGGAAACCGGGTTCTCCCTGTCCCTGTCCGAGGTCAAGGAGCGCACGCCGGAGTTCTACTATTCCGGATTGACGCCCCGCGAGCAGGAGATCATCGATTTCATGCGGCGCAGGCCGCGGGGCGCCAAGCGCCGCGAGATCTACGAGCAGATGGGCGACCAGTTCGGCATCGATCCCTACACGGTCGAGAAGTACTACAAGCAGGCCCGCGCCAAGCTGATCAAGAACGGACTCTTCCCCAAAGGTGCCTGATGATGGTGATTTCGCCGGCTGCGCAGGGAATCGGGAGCTTCGCGAGACCCGGGATGTCGGGGCTTGTGCCGCCGGCCATGGCGGCCGCCGCCGCGATGCTGGCGGCCTTGCTGGTTGGCGCCGCCCAGGCGGCCCCGGCCGGCCATGACGACCCGCAGGTGCTGCGCATCGAGGACGCGGCGGGACAGCCGACGACGACATACGGGCTGGAGCGGCTGAAGCGCGACTTCCCCCAGCGCGAGCTGGACACCCGGACGCCCTGGACCGCGGCGGGGGAAAGCATTCGCTACCGCGGGCCGGAGCTCAAGGACGTGCTGGCCGGCAACGGCCTGGGCGACGTGCCCTCGATCGAAGCCTCCGCCTATGATGATTTCGTCACCACCATCCGGATGGACGAGATCGACACCTACAAGCCGATCCTGGCCCTGGAACGGGCGTGCTCCGCCGACGACCACAAGGCCGGCCGCTGCAAGGACGGCGAAGATTTCAGGCCGCTGACCCTGGACGATTCCGGCCCCTATTCCATCATCTGGCCTTACGACCAGCTGCCCAGTTCCTACGTGCCAGGGCGGAACTCGATCTGGGTCTGGTTCGTCACGGCGCTGCGCCCCGCCTCATGATCCGGACGCCGCGATGGTGGCTGGAGCTGTTCCCCTACCTGGCGCTGGCCGTCGCCATATCCCTGAGCTCGTGGTCGTTCATGCGGTCGGAACACTACCGCGAAGAGACCGACATGCTGCTCACCCAATCCTATGAAATCGAGTGGCGGGGCTCCCAGGTCCGCGAGCGGCTGGCGAACATCATCGGATACCTGAAGATCGCCATCGCCACGGGGGAGCGCGAGCCGCGGCTGGTGCAGGAGATCGGGCTGCTGCAGTTCAACATCGTGGCGCTGAAGAACCTGGAATACGCCAACCACTTTCTCGATCCGAAGGATTTCGACCGGCTCGACAACAGCCTGACCATGATCCGGGCGAACATCAATCCGGCCCTGGCGGATGGCGGGCAAGACCTGAACGTCCTGGCCTGGGTGTCCGAGATCCAGGAGGACATGTTCCACGTTTCCGGCACCGCCGGCGCGCACAGCCGCACCCTGACCGAGACGGCGCAGATCGAGGAGAATGCGCTGCGCAACACGGCGATCTTCGCCCTGGCACTGTCTGCGGTGATCGTCGTCGGCGTCGTCATCCACCAGAGGGCGGCCTTCGCGCAGCGGAAGGATCGGCAGATCCGCTCCTTCTCTTCGCTGTTCGCGCATATGACGCGGTCCCGCGTGTCCGCCCTGGCGCTGTTCATCGGACGCCTGGGCGACACCGCCACCCCCGACCCGGAGATGGTCGCCGCGGCGGTGCGCGCGGCGAAGGAGCTGGACGCCATCAATGACGGTCTGCTGAAGATCGCCTATGCCGGCAAGCCGGCGCGGCGGGTGGCGCTCAAGGCCATCCTGGACGCCATCCGCCTGGACCATGGCGACCGGATCCACCTCGACATTCCCGACGAGGCGCAGGACGCGCCGGTCGCGTTCCCGCAGCTTCACCTGATCCTGGACGAATTGATCCGGAACGCCGAACACGCCGTGGCCGCCGCCGGGCGGGCGGCGCCCAGCGTGGTCCTGCGCGGTCGCCTGGCGCCGCGGTTCCCGTTCGGGCGCCGGCTGATCCTGGAAGTGGTCGACAACGGCGTCGGGATGACCCCGGCGGTCCGCGAGAAGGCGCTGGAGCCGTTCTTTTCGACCCGGGCGGGAAGCCATGTCGGCCTGGGCCTGACCGGCTGCGCCGAGATGGTGAAGACGCTGGGCGGCCGGTTCGCCATCCAGTCGATGGAGAACATCGGCACCACGGTGCGGATCAGCTATCCGATCGCCCGGGACGCCGGGATGCCGGCCTGACCGGCGCGCCGACGGCCGGGAAACGCCCCCGACCGCCAGCGCGATCGGCCGTTACTTCGCCGCAGCCTTGCGGGGACGCCGGGCCTTCGCGGGCGCGGGCGGCGGGGCGACCACCTCGACCGGGCGCCGGGTGCCGAGGCCGATGCTCTTCGCCAGCGTGCTGCGCTGCTTGGCATAGTTCGGCGCGACCATCGGATAGTCGGCCGGCAGACCCCAGCGGTCACGATACTCGTCGGGCGTCATGCTGTAGGCGGCCTGCAAATGCCGCTTCAGCATTTTCAGCTTCTTGCCGTCCTCGAGGCAAATGATGTAGTCGGGCCGCACCGACTTCTTGATCGGTACCGCCGGTTCCGGCCGGCTCGGCGCCGGTTCGGACGGCGCGCCAAGACCATTCAGGGCCCCGTAGACCTGCCCGATAAGACCAGCCAGGTCGCTGACCGCGACGTTGTTGTGCGAAACATGGGCCGCGACGATCTGCGCGGTCAGCTTGCGCGTCTCATTTGTCGAATTCGGCTTCAAATCACTGGAGACGTCTGCAGGCATCAAATCTCTCCGCCAGAATGGATGTAGAATAGATATCGCATTTGGCCTGCAGGTCCAGACAAATGTGGGATAAGACAGAAATCCCTCTGCCGATGACTTTCCATTCCTTGGGCGTGCACCTTGCCGCGGGGGTGTCGGGCCCGGGTGCCGGGGCGGTCGGGACGGCCGGCGCCGCCGCCCCCCGGATGACGGGAACCCGGGGGGCGGCGCCCGATGGCTCACAGCGTAAAGTCGGCCGCCACCAGGGTGATGGCGCCGGTCAGGACGATGTTGAAGTCGGCGACGCCGTCGCCGTTGACGTCGCCGGAGACGATGGTGTTGCCGCCGGAGGCGGCAAAGCGCACCTCGCCGGCATGGTTGGTGAAGGCGGCCGCGCCGATGAAGGCGAAGGCCTGGTCTCCAGCCACCGTGGAGTTGGCGTCCATCGCCGCCAGGTCGAGCTTGTCAGCCTGGGCGTGGCTGAAATCGGCGATCACATCGGCATTGGCGCCGACCGGGCTGTCGCCGGGCGCGGCGTAGAAGAAGCGGTCGGCCCCGGCGCCCCCGATCAGCGTGTCCTTGCCCGCCAGGCCGCGGAGCACGTCGTTGCCGGCACCGCCGACCAGGCCGTCATTACCGACGCTCCCCACCAGCGTGTCGTTGCCCAAGCCGCCATAGACCGTCTCGATCGAGATCAGCACATCGCCCTGGGCGTTGCCGCCCACGCCGGTGCCGGCGGCGAGGCTGATGGTGACGCCGACCGTGCTTTCGCTGTACATGGCGGCATCGGTGCCGGCCCCGCCGTCGATGATGTCGCCCCCCTCGCTGCCGCGGAGCACGTCGTTGCCGGCGCCGCCCTGCAGCTCGTCCTCGTCCAGCCCGCCGGTGAGGGTGTCGCTGCCCGCCCCGCCGGTGAGGATGTCGCTGCCGCCGAGCCCGTCGATGGTGTCGTTGCCGTCCGACCCCACCATCCAGTCGCCGGCATCCGACGCCTGCAGCGAGACCCGGAACACGTCCGAGGTGCCGTTGCTGTCGCCGGCGGCGAGGTTCGAGGCGAAGCTGTGGAAGGTGACGTAGCGGCCGTCGTCGGAAATGGCCGGGTTGGAAGAGAAGCTGTCGGCGGTGATCCCGCCGAGGCCGACCGAGAGGCAGATGGTGGTGTTCGCCACCATGTCGTGCAGGAAGATGCCGCCGGGCTGGAACACCAGGGAGCTGCCGACGTCGGGGATGAAGCTCTCGAACACGACGTAGCGGCCGTCGGCCGAGATGTCGCCATGGATCGAGGTGCTGGCGAGCTGCGCCCCGCCGGTGTCGACCGAGGCGCGGGTGGTGGTGCCCAGCAGCATGTCGCGCACGAACACGTCGGTGGTGCCGTTGGTGTCGCCGGCGACCAGATTGTTGGCCTGGCTCTGGAACACGACATAGCGGCCGTCGGCGGAAACCTGGGCGTCGCTCGACGAGCCGTTGCCCTGCACCGCCCCGGCCGTGGCGACCGACATCCGCGCGGTGGTGCCCAGCAGCGTGTCGCGCAGGAACACGTCGGAGACCAGGTTGGTGTCGCCGGCGGCCAGGTTGGTGGCATCGCTGGTGAACACGACATAGCGGCCGCTGAGCGAGATCTCGGCGTCGCGCGAGGCGCCGTTGCCCTGCACCTCGGCGCTGCTGACCGACACCAGCGAGGTGGTGCCCTTCAGCGTGTCGCGCAGGAAGATGTCGTGGAGGACGTTGGTGTCGCCCGTGACCAGGTTGGTGGCGTCGCTCTCGAAGGAGACATAGCGGCCGTCGGCCGAGATCCGCCCGCCGGAGGAGGCGCCGTCGCCCGCCACCTCGTCGCTGCTGACCGAGATGGTGCTGAGGATCCCGGTGTTCATGTCGCGCATCTGGACCTGCGCGGCGGAGGTGACGGTGATGATGTTGGCGACGGCGGAGAACACCACGAAGCGGCCGTCGTTCGAGACGTCGGCATCGGTCGCGGAGCCGAGCTGGTTGTTGCCGTCGGTGCCCAGCGAGGCCTGCCGGGTGAGGCCGGTCAGGGTGTCGCGCAGGAACACGTCGGAGACCCCGTTGGTGTCGCCGGTGACCAGATTGGTGGCGTCGCTCTGGTACACGACATAGCGGCCGTCGCCCGAAAGGTTCGAGAAGGACGACAGGCCATTGGCCTGCACGCTGTCGGAGGACAGCGAGATCCGACCCGTCGCACTGCTGTTGATCGCAACCATGACGCTCTCCCTGTAAGTCCGTTCGAGGCGGCGGCCGGCGCGCCGCTAGAGCACGAAGTCGCCGGCGACGAGGGTGATGGTACCGGTCAGGGTGATGCTGAAATCGGCGGTGCCGTCGCCGTTGACGTCGCCGGAGACGGTGGTGACGCCGCCGGCCACGGCCTCGCGCAGCTCGCCGGCATGGTGGGTGAAGGCCCCCGAGCCGATGAAGCGGAACGCCTGGTCGCCGGCCAAGGCGGTGTTGGCGTCGATCCCGACGAGGTCGATGCGGTCGCCCTGGGCGTGGCTGAAATCGGTGATCCGGTCGGCACCGGCGCC
>Ga0193743_1002707_pt1 | contig 12278 bp, 11 predicted proteins | sample L2c2metaG_FD_143038 | JGI IMG/M metagenome (GOLD analysis project Ga0193743, IMG submission 143038) | Soil microbial communities from a riparian zone of the East river system, Colorado, United States - L2c2 | ecosystem: Environmental > Terrestrial > Soil > Riparian zone | place: USA: East River... | reverse complement strand
TGATGTCGCACCGTTCCGGCGAAACTGAGGATTCCACCATCGCCGACCTCGCTGTCGCCACCAATTGCGGGCAGATCAAGACCGGATCGCTGGCGCGCTCCGACCGCACCGCCAAGTACAATCAGTTGCTGCGCATCGAGCAGGAACTTGGCTCGCAAGCGAAATACGCGGGCAGGGCGGCGCTGAAGGCGCTGGCGTGAGGCCGCAACACGTCGAGTTAAAAGAACACAAAACGGGAGGTTTGAGATGAGCGCCGACACCAAGACCGGGCTTCAGCTTCGCTCGCTAATCAAGAAAAGCGGCGAACTCGAAATATCGCTGGCCAGCGTGCCGGTGCCGGAGCCCGGCCCGGATGAAGTCGTCGTCCGCGTCGAGGCCTCGCCGATCAATCCGTCCGACCTCGGGCTGCTGGTCGGAAGACCGTGGCGATGATCGGCGGCGCGATGTACGCGCAATACCGCACCATGAGAGCTGCCGATTGTCTCGTGCTGCCTGCCGGCACCGCGCCTGTGGAAGGCGCGTCCTGCTTCGTCAATCCGCTGACGTCGCTCGGCATGGTCGAAACCATGCGACGCGAGGGTCACAAAGCCCTGGTGCACACCGCAGCCGCATCCAACCTCGGCCAAATGCTCAACAAGATCTGCCTCAAGGACGGCATCGATCTCGTCAATATCGTGCGCAGCAAGGAGCAGGCCGACGTCCTGCGCAAGATCGGCGCGAAATACGTCGTCGATTCCACCGCGCCGACGTTTATGGACGACCTGACCAGCGCTCTGGTGGAAACTGGCGCGACACTGGCATTCGACGCCATCGGCGGCGGCAGGCTTGCCGGCCAGATTCTCACCTGCATGGAAGTGGCTGCCAACAAGACCGCCAAGGTCTACAGCCGATATGGATCGAGCGTGCACAAGCAGGTCTATATCTATGGCAGCCTCGACCCTCGTCCCGTCGAGTTGAACAGAGCGTTCGGCATGGCCTGGGGGGTCGGCGGATGGCTGTTGTTTCCGTTCCTGCAAAAGATCGGACCGGCCGAGGGTGCGAAGCTGCGCCAGCGGGTCGTCGCCGAGCTCAAGACCACGTTTGCCAGCCACTACACTCAGGTAGTGTCGCTGCAGGAGGCGCTGCAGCTTTCAAACATCGCCGTCTACGGCAAGCGCGCGACCGGTGAAAAGTATCTGATCAATCCGAACAAGGGCTGACGCGTACGGCAGGTTACCCGCGCGGCGTCGCGAAACATGGAGAACGCACTGAACAGGCCGATGGAGCAGGCGCGCATTGAATTTCGGCATTCATGCACTTGCATCTTTTTCGGACGAAGCTAGGTTGGAGGGCCAGCCGTTCCGGCGCCCGCGTTAAAAGGAAATTCCATGGCCACTCCATACAATGTCGTCGCACTTGTCGGCAGCCTTCGCAAAGAAAGCTTCACTCTCAAGGTTGCCAACGCGCTGACCAAACTGGCGCCCGATACGCTGAAGCTCAACGTCGTCACCTTGCACGACATTTCGTTTTTCAATCAGGACCTCGAAGCCACGCCGCCGGCCGATTGGGTGGCGTTCCGCGAAAAGCTGCAGAAGTCGAATGGCATTTTGTTCGTTACGCCCGAATACAACCGATCGATTCCCGGTGTGTTGAAGAACGCCATCGACGTCGGCTCGCGGCCCTACGGCAAAAGCTCGTTCCTCGGCAAGCCGATCGGCATTGTCAGCAATTCGCCGGGGCCGCTCGGCGGCGTCAGCGCGGCGATGAATCTGAAGCAATCGCTTCCCGGTTACAGCGGCCCGATCATGCAGCAGCCGGAGATCTATCTGACCGGCATCGGCGACGCCTTCGACGACAAGGGCGAACTTACCAAGGAATCGCTGCAGAAGGTGCTGAAGCAATATATCGACACCTACGCGGCCTTCGTCGAAAAACACAACAAATAGGTGGAACGAAGCGACGGGCGGGCCGGTCTTAGGCTTTCGTTAACCTGGCCCGTCGCATCTTCGGGCCATGGTCTCGCGCAGCCGATTGAAATCCGTGCTTACCGGGCTTGCCCTCTACACGATGGCGGCGGCGATGGTCGGCTATTTCGGCGTCAACGCCTATACCGGCAAGTATGGGCTGAATGCGCGGCAGGAGCTCGACCAGGAAATCATCGCGCTGACGTCCGAACTGGCGCGGCTGAAGCGCGAGCGCGCCGAGGGCGAGCAGCGGGTCTCGCTGCTGCGATCCGACCGGGTCGACCCCGATATGCTCGACGAGCGCGTGCGCTATCAGCTCGATTTCGCCAATCCGCGCGATCTGGTTCGGACCGTCAATCCGAACTGATCGTCAAATTACAAAACACGCCGGAATCGATTTCGAAAATTTCGTCGCATTGCACTGCGGCATAACCAGTTTTTTACTGCATCACGGAATCCTTTCATGGCGGTTTGAGTTGGGTTAGAGAGGGCACACCATTCTCTCATCCGGAATTGCCATGGCCGCACCAAAGAAAAGCGTCGCTAAAGAAACAGGAAACGGCTCGCGCGACCCCTTAGAATTCACCAAGGAACAGGAACTGAGCGCGCTGCGCGACATGCTGTTGATCCGGCGATTCGAGGAAAAGGCCGGCCAGCTCTATGGAATGGGCGCGATCGGCGGCTTCTGCCATCTCTACATCGGCCAGGAAGCCATCGTCGTCGGCATGCAGATGGCCTTGAAAAAAGGCGATCAGGTCATAACCGGGTACCGCGACCACGGGCATATGCTGGCCACGGGAATGGATGCCAAGGGCGTGATGGCCGAACTGACCGGACGCCATGGCGGCTATTCGAAGGGCAAGGGCGGCTCCATGCATATGTTCAGCAAGGAGAAGAACTTCTTCGGCGGCCACGGCATCGTCGGCGCCCAGGTCCCGCTCGGCACCGGCCTTGCCTTCGCCAACCGCTATCGCGGTAACGATTTTGTCAGCCTGGCCTATTTCGGCGACGGCGCATCGAACCAGGGCCAGGTCTACGAAAGCTTCAACATGGCCGAGTTGTGGAAGCTGCCGGTGATCTACATCATCGAAAACAATCGGTATGCCATGGGCACGTCGGTGACGCGTTCGTCGGCACAGACCGATTTTTCCAAGCGCGGCATCTCCTTCAACATTCCGGGCGAGCAGGTCGACGGCATGGACGTCCGCGCCGTGAAGGCGGCCGGCGACAAAGCGGTGCAGTGGTGCCGCGACGGCAAGGGACCGTTCATTCTGGAAATGCAGACCTACCGCTACCGCGGACATTCGATGTCGGACCCGGCGAAATATCGCACCCGCGAGGAGGTCGACAAGGTACGGCACGATCAGGACCCGATCGAGCAGGTTCGCAATCGCCTGCTGGCGGCAAATATGAGCGAGCAGGAATTGAAGGCCATCGACGCCAAGGTACGCGAGATCGTCAATGCCGCTGCCGATTTCGCGCAGCACGATCCCGAACCCGATGCATCCGAACTTTACACCGACATTTATCGCTGAGCGCGAGCCGCGTATTCCGCAAAAACGGGTCCCGGTTTTGCGATCGGAATGCGCGCAGCCTAAGAGCTTAAAGAGTGAATCTCTGGAGCCACTATGCCAATTCAAGTGCTGATGCCTGCGCTGTCACCGACCATGGAAAAGGGCAACCTTTCGAAGTGGCTGAAGAAGGAAGGCGAGGCGATCAAGTCAGGCGATGTCATCGCCGAAATCGAAACCGACAAGGCGACCATGGAGGTCGAGGCCACCGATGAGGGCACCCTTGGCAGGATCCTGATTCCCGAAGGCACCGCCGACGTCGCGGTCAACACACCGATTGCGACCATTCTTTCAGACGGCGAAAGCGCGGCCGATCTCGGCAAGGCGAGTGCTCCTGCGAAACAGGAGAAAGCCGCCGAGTCGGCAAGCCCAGCCGCCGAAGCAAAATCAGCGCCAGCGGAAGCGAAGTCCGCACCGGAAACCAAGCCGGCTGCGCCCGCGGCACCGAAAGCCGCCGCCGAACCCGATCCCGAGGTGCCCGAGGGCACCGAAATGGTGACGATGACCATCCGCGAAGCGTTGCGCGACGCGATGGCTGAGGAAATGCGGCGCGATCCCGATGTTTTCCTGATGGGCGAAGAGGTCGCGGAATATCAAGGCGCCTACAAGGTCAGTCAGGGACTGCTGCAGGAATTCGGTGGCAAGCGCGTGATCGATACCCCGATCACCGAGCATGGCTTCGCCGGCATCGGCATCGGCGCAGCGATGGCCGGCCTGAAGCCGATCGTCGAATTCATGACCTTCAACTTCGCCATGCAGGCGATGGACCAGATCATCAACTCGGCGGCGAAGACGCTGTACATGTCCGGCGGACAAATGGGCTGCTCGATCGTATTCCGCGGACCGAACGGCGCTGCCGCCCGCGTCGCCGCCCAGCACAGCCAGGATTACTCGGCCTGGTATTCGCAAATTCCCGGCCTCAAGGTGATCGCGCCGTTTTCGGCTGCCGATTACAAGGGCCTCTTGAAAGCCGCGATCCGCGATCCCAATCCGGTGATCTTCCTTGAAAACGAAATGCTGTATGGCCATTCCGGCGAGGTGCCGAAGCTCGACGATTATGTAATTCCGATCGGCAAGGCGCGGATCGTGCGCTCCGGCGGTCATGTCACGCTGGTGTCATGGTCGAACGGAATGTCTTACACGCTGAAGGCCGCCGACGAATTGGCGAAGGAAGGCATCGAAGCCGAAGTGATCGATCTGCGCACGCTGCGCCCGATGGATACCGACACCATCATCGCCTCGGTGAAGAAGACCGGCCGCGCCGTCACCATCGAGGAAGGCTGGCAGCAGAACGGCGTCGGCGCCGAAATCGCAGCCCGCATCATGGAACATGCGTTCGATTATCTCGATGCGCCGGTGGCGCGGGTGTCGGGCAAGGACGTGCCGATGCCCTATGCCGCCAACCTTGAAAAGCTCGCATTGCCTTCAGTGGCCGAGGTAGTCGAAGCCGCCAAAGCTGTTTGTTACAGGTGAGCCATGGCGGGTCCCAAAGAGCAGCCGTTGCCTCCAGACGTCATGGGCCGCGATGATGCCACGGAAGTGCTGCGCGCGTTTGTCCTTGACGGCGGACTCTCCATCGCGTTCACGCGCGCGTTCGAGGAGCCAGATATGTGGGGTCTCCTTCTGGTTGATGTCGCGCGCCATGCCGCCCGTGCCTATGCACGCGACAGTGACTACACCGAGGACGAAGCGCTGACGCGCATCGTCGAGATGTTCGAAGCCGAAATAGCGCGGCCGACCGACGTGGGCAACACCACGCCACGGTCGCAACAAGGTCACTGACAATGCCGATCAACATTCTGATGCCCGCGCTGTCGCCGACGATGGAGAAGGGCAACCTTGCCAAGTGGCTCAAGAAGGAGGGCGACAAGGTCAAGTCCGGCGACGTCATTGCGGAAATCGAGACCGACAAGGCGACCATGGAGGTCGAGGCGGTCGATGAGGGCACGCTGGCGAAAATTCTGGTGCCCGAGGGCACGCAGGACGTCGCGGTCAACGATGTGATCGCGGTGCTCGCCGGCGATGGCGAGGATGTGAAGGCGGCCGGGGCAGGGGCTGCAAGCGCGCCGCCGAAGGCTGCTCCGGCGGCTCAAGCGCCCGCCGCTGCGAAGCCTGCACCTGCACCTGCACTTGCTGCGGCGCCTGCAGCGAAGGCTGCGCCAACCGCTGCTGCAACTCCCGCGCCCCAGGTGGCAGCGACAGCCCCGCAGACCAATGGCCATGCCCGCACGTTTTCGTCGCCGCTGGCCCGACGCCTCGCCAGGGAAGCCGGCATTGAACTCACGCGCATCAACGGTTCCGGTCCGCACGGCCGCGTCATCGCGCGCGACGTCGAGGAAGCCAAATCCGGCAAGGGATTGAAAGCACCGGCTGCTGCGCTCGCCGGCGCGCCGAGCATTGCGCCATCGATGTCGGACAAGCAGATCCGCGCGCTGTTCGAAGACGGCAGCTACGAGGTGATCCCGCACGACGGCATGCGCCGGACCATTGCGCAGCGTTTGACTGCATCGGTGCAGACCGTTCCGCATTTCTACCTGACGATGGACTGCAACATCGGCAAGCTGGTGGAGGCCCGCGAGGAGATCAACGCCGCGGCGCCAAAGGACAAGGACGGCAAGCCGGCCTACAAGCTCTCGGTCAACGATTTCGTTATCAAGGCGCTGGCGGTCGCGCTGCAGCGGATTCCCAACGCCAATGTCAGCTGGACCGATGGCGGCATGCTCAAGCACAAGCATTCCGATGTCGGCGTCGCCGTGGCGATGCCGGGCGGCCTGATCACGCCGATCATCCGCAAGGCAGAGACCAAGCCGATCTCGGTGATCTCGGCCGAGATGAAGGATTTCGCCGCGCGGGCGCGGGCGCGCAAACTCAAGCCAGAAGAATATCAGGGCGGCACTACCGCCGTCTCCAACCTCGGCATGTACGGCATCAAGGATTTCACCGCGGTGATCAACCCGCCGCACGCCACCATTTTGGCGGTCGGCACCGGCGAGGAGCGCGCCGTTGTGAAGAATGGCAAGATCGAAGTCGCGCAGATCATGAGCGTGACGCTGTCCTGCGATCACCGGGCGGTCGACGGCGCGCTCGGCGCCGAACTGATCGGCGCGTTCAAGATGCTGATCGAAAATCCCGTCATGATGATGGTGTGAGGAGACAGCGAGAATCTTTCTTCCCTCTCCCCTTGTGGGAGAGGGTGGCCGCCGAAGGCGGACGGGTGAGGGGCATGCGCCAAAGCGTACCGAAGCAGAAGCGGGCCTTTGCCAAGACTCTCCGCGCCAATGCGACGGACGCCGAGATCAAGCTCTGGCGACTGCTTCGCTCGCGTCGCTTGGCAACCATGAAGTTTCGTCGCCAGGTTCCTATCGGACCCTGGATCGTGGATTTTGTTTCTTTCGAGCAGCGTTTGATTGTCGAGGCAGATGGCAGCCAGCACGCGGAAAGCGAAGATGATAAGCGGCGTGATTGCGATTTGTCGGAGCGCGGATTTCGTGTTCTGCGCTTCTGGAATAACGATGTTCTGATGCGGTCGGAGTCGGTCATGGAAGCGATCGTCGATGTTGTCGCGGTGTCCCCCTCACCCGGATGCGCGCCGAGCGGCGCGCATCCACCCTCTCCCACAAGGGGAGAGGGAAGGAATAGCCGAACCAGTCACACGACGAGAACGAGCGAGTAACTATGGCCGACACATCCTTCGACATCATCATTATTGGCGCCGGCCCCGGTGGCTACGTCACCGCGATCCGCGCGGCGCAACTCGGCTTCAAGACTGCGGTCGTCGAGAAGGCCTATTTCGGCGGCATCTGCAATAATTGGGGATGCATCCCGACCAAGGCCCTGCTGCGCTCCGCGGAAGTGTTCCATCTGATGCAGCACGCCAAGGATTACGGTCTGTCGGCGGAAAAAATCTCGTTCGACTTGCAAGCCGTGGTGCAGCGCTCGCGCGGCGTCGTGAAGCGATTGAACGATGGCGTTGGTTATCTCTTCAAGAAAAACAAGGTTACGGTGATCTGGGGCGAGGCAACCCTTGATGCGCCAGGCAAGCTGACGGTCAGGAAATCCCAGGTCGAGGCGCCGAAGGGCGCGTTGGGCGAGGGCGCCTATCAGGCCAAGCACATCATTGTTGCGACCGGCGCGCGACCGCGCGTCTTGCCCGGATTGGAGCCGGACAAGAAGCTGGTCTGGACCTACTTCGAGGCGATGGTGCCGGACAAGATGCCGAAGTCGCTGTTGGTGGTCGGCTCCGGCGCCATCGGCATCGAGTTCGCGTCGTTCTTCCATACCATGGGTGCGGACGTGACGGTCGTCGAGGTGCTTCCGCAGATATTGCCGGTGGAGGACGCCGAAATATCGAAGTTCGCGCAGAAAGCGTTCGAGAAGCAAGGCATCAAGATTCTCACCAATACCAAGGTGAGCAAGCTAGAGAAAAAGAGCGACAGCGTGGTCGCCACCATCGATGACGGCAAAGGCAAGCCGCAAACGGTCGAGTTCGACCGGGTGATTTCGGCTGTCGGCGTGGTCGGCAATATCGAAAACCTTGGACTTGAAAAACTCGGCGTCAAAACCGACCGCGGCGTCGTCGTTATCGACGGCTATTGCAAGACCAACGTGCCCGGCATCTATGCGATCGGCGACGTCGCGGGGCCGCCGATGCTCGCGCACAAGGCCGAGCATGAAGGCGTGGTTTGCGTCGAAGCCATCAAGGGCTTGCATCCGCATGCCATGGACAAGAATCTCATTCCCGGCTGCACCTATTGCCATCCGCAAGTCGCTTCGGTCGGCCTCACCGAGGCGAAGGCGAAAGAGGGCGGCCGCGAGATCCGCGTCGGCCGTTTCCCGTTCGTCGGCAATGGCAAGGCGATCGCGCTCGGCGAAGACCAGGGGATGGTCAAGGTGATCTTCGACAAGAAGACCGGCCAACTGCTGGGCGCGCACATGATCGGCGCCGAAGTGACCGAACTGATTCAGGGTTACGTGGTTGCCATGAACCTCGAAACCACGGAAGAAGAACTGATGCACACCATCTTCCCACATCCGACGCTCTCGGAGATGATGAAGGAAGCGGTGCTGGACGCCTACGGGCGCGTGCTGAATATGTAAGGCGTGATCCCACCGGTCGCGCCCAACAAGAAACGAAAGAGCAACCCGTGAAAGACAACGATAATCTAACCATCGAACGACCCACGTTCGTGACGCATCTCGAATGCGCGATGGAAGGCGATCAATATCCTGCCGATCAGATCCATAACCTCTCCAAGGCCGGCAAGCCTCTTCTGGTGCGCTACGATCTCGCCGGCGTGAAGAAGGCTTTGACAAAAGATGCGCTGGCGCAGCGGCCGGCCGATCTGTGGCGTTACCGGGAGATGTTGCCGGTGCGCAAGGTCGCCGACATCGTCAGCCTTGGCGAAGTGACCACGCCGCTGATCCGTCTTCCAAAACTGGCGAAGAAAATCGGCGGCGGCGAAATCATCGTCAAGGACGAGGGCCGGTTGCCGACCGGTTCGTTCAAGGCGCGCGGCCTCGTGATGGCGGTGTCGATGGGCAAGGCGCTCGGCATCAAGCACATGGCGATGCCGACCAACGGCAATGCCGGTGCGGCGCTCGCCGCCTACGCCACCTCTTGCGGCATCAAGACCACGATCTTCTGTCCGGCCGATACGCCGGAAGTGAATGTCAGCGAGATCGAGCTGCAGGGCGCCACCGTCTATCGCGTCAACGGCCTGATCGACGATTGCGGCAAGATCGTCGGCGAGGGCAAGTCCAAGGCCGGCTGGTTCGATACCTCGACGCTGAAGGAGCCCTATCGTATCGAAGGCAAGAAGACGATGGGGTTAGAGCTTGCCGAACAGCTCGGCTGGGACCTGCCGGACGTGATCTTCTATCCGACCGGCGGCGGCACCGGCCTGATCGGCATGTGGAAGGCGTTCGCAGAACTCGAAGCCATCGGGTTCATCGGCTCCAAGCGGCCGCGGATGGTGGCGGTGCAGGCGGCGGGTTGCGCGCCGATGGTGCGCGCTTTCGAGAACGGCACGGAGCACGCACCGCGCTGGGAGGATGCCCACACCATCGCGTCCGGCATCCGTGTGCCGCAGGCGATCGGGGATTTTCTTATCTTGCGTGCGGTGCGGGAGAGCAAAGGTTTCGCCATTGCGGTGACGGATGAGAAGATTTCTGCTGCGCTGAACGAAGTCGCGCGTGAAGAAGGCCTGTTGCTGTGTCCGGAGGGAGCGGCAACCTATGCCGCCTACAGGCAAAGCCTGGCCGACGGTCGCGTGACGAAAAATGATCGCGTGATGTTGTTCAATTGCGCGACTGGACTTAAGTATCCGCTACCGCTGGTCACGCGCACGCTCGATCGCCACCAGCCGATTGACTACGCGAAGCTGTAATTCATCGTTTGAAAAGTGCGGCGGAGTTGGAGGGTGGGATGCGAAGAGCAGTTCTGGCTGCGTTCATTGCGCTGCTGACATTCGGCGGCGACGCGCTGGCGGATAATTTCCCGTCGCGTCCCATTACCATCATCGTGCCATTTTCCGCCGGCGGACCATCCGATGCGATGGCGCGGATTCTGGCCGAGCGAATGAAGGCAACGCTTGGCGAAACCATTCTGATCGAGAACGTGACCGGTGCCGGCGGTTCAATCGGAGTCGGGCGCGCGGTGCGTTCGCCCCCCGACGGCTATACCGTCAGCTTCGGCCATCTCGGCACCCACGTCGCCAACGGCGCGGTCTACAAGCTCGGCTACGACCTCGTGACCGATCTTGAGCCCGTGGCGCTGCTGCCGAGCAATCCAATGATCGTCGTCAGCAAGAACGCGGTGCCGGCGAAATCGCTGAAGGAATTGCTCGCGTGGCTGAAGGCAAAGCCGGCCGCGGCCACGGCCGGCACGGCCGGTGCTGGTTCGGGAAGCCACATTGCCGGGCTCTATTTTGAGAGCGTCACCGGCATCAAGCTGCAATATGTGCCGTATCGCGGCACCGGACCGGCGATGAATGATCTGGTCGCGGGACAGATTGATCTCATTATCGATCAGACCTCCAATTCCATCACCCAGGTGCGCGCCGGCACCATCCGCGCCTACGCGGTCACTGACGCGAAGCGCGTCGAGTCGGCGTCGGACATTCCAACTACCGACGAGGCAGGCTTGCCCGGGTTTCACATGACGCTGTGGTCCGGCCTGTGGGTGCCGAAGGGCACACCGAAAGATATCGTCGCAAAACTCAACGCCTCGGCGGTGGATGCATTGAACGATCCAGCCGTGCGCAAGCAGCTGGAAAACCTCGGACTGCAGATGCCGCCGAAGGATCAACTCGCGCCGGAGGCGTTGGGTGCCTGGCAGAAGGCCGAGATTGCGAAATGGTGGCCGTTGATCAAGGCCGCTAACGTCAAGGTGGATTGAGGCGCAGTTTCGCGTAAACCGATTTTTCCCGAGGCCTCCATGCTGATTTGGCTTGTTCAGCAGCGCTGTAGGGCGGATTGGCGACTACGTAATCCGCCGATCAAGGGCGACCTCTGTATCAATCCGCAGTGGCGCAATATTCGCCAATATTCGCTATGTGAGGCCTCGTCGGTGGCGCGCTTCGCAATCGCGCCGAACAGCTCCGCGGTGGCGATGGCACGAAGTGCGACTTTGGCCGCCAAAAACAGAAAGCCCCAGCGAGCCGAGGCTTTCAGATTGTGCGATGAAGTTAGGGATTAGTAGTTCGCGACAACGGCCGGAGCGGTGTAGAAGCTGTAGCCCAAACCCGCTTTGACCGTCCAATTTGATGTCCGGCTGTCAGGTTCAAACGTGCCGTCGGGAGCAAAAGCTGATGCGCCATATCGGAAGTTCACGTAATCCACGCCAACGTTGGCATGCCACTGCCGCGTAATGGCATAGTCGGCCGCGACACCGGCCTTGTAAATGACGGAGCTACCAAGACCATAGGTCCATGGAAGGATCGCGGCGCCACCATTGAATGAAGTGGTCATCTTGGGATCGAACGTAGAACCCACAAGACCGGTAGCAGACAACACCAGTTGGTTTGAGGGAGCCCACTGGATGAGGAGACCGGCACCAGCGTAGCCGTGCTCATATTTTTCGTGATATCCGAACGGACCGAACTGGTTGCTCAGATCCCGATCCCAGACGTGGTAACCGGCGCCAAAATACGGCGTAAACATCCAGCTGGTTCCGACGTCGAATCCCTTGCCAAGCCGAAAATCAAAATCCTTGACCTCGGCGCCATCCCGATTGGATGTCACCGGACCACCAGCAGCCCAATAATCCGTAGTACCCTTGATCCAGGTGAACTGGCCCATCACGTAGACGTTTGTGATGGTGCCCAGGTTGCCCATGGCGGAGCCGGTAACTTGAACACCGGGAAGCCATCCCTTTTCACTGTCCAGCACCGGAAACGCCGCAGTGGTTTCGTGATAGTCGAAATGATGACCAACCGCATCGACGCTGATCTGGTTGTTGGCCACCAAAATAGGGTTTACCCACTGCGGAACGGCTATGGGCCTCGCTTTCACGGCCATATCGGCGGCTAAGCCTTGGGCCGTTGCTGCCAAAAGAACAATTGCAGCTGACGTAAACTTGCTGAACAATTTCATTAAGGCCCCTTTTGAGTACCTCATTGTTGGGCGCTACAATGTTCGTGCTTGCGGAATCTACAACCCGGGTTCGGTGAGCCCGGCGCGCTTTTTGTCCTTGTGTTGCGTTTGCACAACATGGGCGATGTCAAAGGAGCGAGCATGCGAATGCGGGGTCTCGTTGTCTTGGCAG
>Ga0193743_1002706_pt1 | contig 12278 bp, 10 predicted proteins | sample L2c2metaG_FD_143038 | JGI IMG/M metagenome (GOLD analysis project Ga0193743, IMG submission 143038) | Soil microbial communities from a riparian zone of the East river system, Colorado, United States - L2c2 | ecosystem: Environmental > Terrestrial > Soil > Riparian zone | place: USA: East River... | reverse complement strand
CGATGATCTCGAAGGAGGGGTTCTCGGTGGTGGCGCCGATGAGCCGGATAGTGCCTCGCTCGACGTAGGGAAGGAAGGCATCCTGCTGCGCCTTGTTGAAGCGATGGATCTCGTCGACGAAGAGGATGGTGCGCGAGCCGTAGTGCGCGGCTTTTTCTGCGTCGGCCATCACCTGCTTGATCTCCTTGATGCCGGAGAGGACGGCGGAGAATTCGATGAAGGTGGCCTGCGTGGCCTCGGCGATGATCTTGGCGAGCGTGGTTTTGCCGACGCCGGGCGGCCCCCAGAAGATCATCGAGGCGGGGTCGTCGGTTTCGATCTGCATGCGCAGCGGCTTGCCCGGTGCAACGAGATGCTGCTGGCCGAGGTATTCGTCAAGCGTGCGCGGACGCATGCGCTCGGCAAGCGGCGCGGCTCGGCGTGTTGAGGCTGCGGCGAGTTCGGGTGTACCGCCGAAGAGGCTCATGGTGATGTTGGACGCGCCTTTGCCCGCTGGCGCGCGGCTTCATAGAGCAGCAGGCTGCCGGCGATGGCGGCGTTCAGGCTTTCGACGTTGCCGGGCATGGGGATGGTGATGCGATGCGCGGCGGCGGCGAGAAGAGAATCGCTGAGGCCAGCGCCTTCATTTCCGATGAGCAGGGCGCACGGGCCGGCGAGGGACGCATCGCTGACGGGTGTGCCGGCGCGGGCAACGGTCGCGATCGCGGGAATGTTGTGGCGCGCGAGCAGAGCAAGTGTCTCGGCTTCGGTTGCGTTGACGGCGGCCACGCGGAAGGCGGAGCCGGCGGATGCCCGGAGCGCTTTGGGGTTCCACGGGCTGGCGGTGCCGGACAGGAGGAGGACACCGGAGGCGGCGAAGGCTTCTGCGGAGCGTAGGAGCGTGCCGACGTTGCCGGGGTCCTGCAGGCCGGCGAGGACCAGAATCAGCGGCGCTTGACCGCGGAAGAGCATCCCGGAAGAAAAATCGGGTGGGTGGATGAACGCGGCGATGCCTTGGGGCTGCTCGGTGGCGACCGCGCTCGCGAAGATATCGGTGGGCAAGAGAAGATGTTCGGCGTCTTCGGGCAATGCGAACGGAGGCTGGTAGCCGTCGCGCAGGAAGACGGTAGAGAAGCGCAGGTGGCTGCGCATGGCTTCTGCGACGAGATGTTCGCCTTCGATGGCGATGAGGCCGGACGGTGTTCTGCCGGAACGCGAGAAGGCGGCACGCAGCTCTTTGACGCGAGGATTCTGACGGCTTTCGATCAGGCGGGGGCGCGTGCGGAGGGTGCCGGCGGGCATCGGGGCGATTTTACGCTGCTCTCGTGCGAGCGGGGGCGACGGAGCGGGTGGGAGAATGCGGATGCAGCCGCTCCGTCAAGTGGTATACACCTAGGAAAGTGTTTGCGCACCAAGTGGTGCGAGAGATCCCCCAGGAGAGCCTTTGTCAGCAGAAATACTTCGCGTCCATCCGGATGAGCCGGAACCGGATCGGGTGAAATACATCGTTTCGTGTCTGCGAGCCGGCAGCGTTGTCGGCATGCCTACGGACACCTTTTACGGCCTGGCCGTGGATCCGGTGAACCTGCGCGCGGTGGAGAGTATCTACGAGATTAAGAGCCGGCTGAAACACAAGCCGCTGTCGCTGCTGATCGCGGAAGTGGAGCAGGCTTACGATCTGGCGCGTGATCTGGGGGACAGCTTCGATGTGCTGGCGGAGCGTTTCTGGCCGGGGCCGCTGACGCTGATTGTGCGGGCCGGGGCGAAGCTGCCGCTGCGCTCGACGGCGAACACCGGCAATGTGGCGCTGCGCGTGCCCGATGCCGCGATACCGCGGGCCGTGGCAGCAGCGTTTGGACTACCGATTACCGCGACCAGCGCCAACCTGCAGAACGCCCCGGAGTGTACCTACGCAGCGTGTGTGCGGGACCAGATTGGCGAACGGATTCCGCTGATTGTGGATGGCGGCCCGACGGCGCGGGGCGCGCACACCACCATCGTGGATCTTTCCGGCGGCGGCCACTCGTGGCAGATCCTGCGGGAAGGCGCTATCCCGACGCATGAGATTGCGCTGGCACTGCAGGACTGATGGGCCGAACGGAATGCCAGAACGGATCGAAAGACCGGTGAGAGATGGGGGCGGCGAGAGCAGACGCGATGGAAGAAAGGCCGGCGGGACGGACGACGCGGCACATTCACCGCCGCTGGCTGCGCCGCACAGTCGGCGGCCTGCTGCTTGTGGCAGCCGCGGGCATGGGCTGCTGGGTGCTATGGGTCTACGGCGAGATCGAGCATTACGCCAACATCGATGAAGCGCGTCCGGCGGACGCCATTGCTGTCTTCGGGGCGGCGGAGTATGACGGCAGGCCGTCGCCGGTCTTGCGAGCCCGCCTGGAACAGGGTTTGCTGCTCTACCAGAAGGGTCTGGCGCCGCTGATCGTGACCTTGGGCGGGAGTGGAGACCCCAAACATTCCGAGGGCGGCGTGGGGCATGATTTTCTGGTTGCGCAGGGGGTACCGGAGAGCCGCATCATTGCAGAAACGCAGAGCCGGACGACCGCCGCGTCCGCGCGGCGTCTGGCGGCGATTGCGGAAGAGAATCATATCCACAGCATCTTGGCGGTATCGGACGGGACGCACCTGTTCCGGATCCATCAACTGTGCGAAAGCTATGGGCTGACGGTGTATACGTCGCCGCGGGCGGTGGGACGGCCGATTGGCCGCCGGCGGCGGGCCCAGCGGCTGGCGCACGAGATAGCCAGCTATACCGGTTGGAAGCTGGGCCTGCGGTGAGGTTGTGATGACAGAGCTACGCGTGTGGCGGGCGGGAGAAAGGGATCGCGAGACGGCGTTCCAGCTGGTCGAGGAGTACAACGACGCGGTGGACGTGGCGCTGCGCGATTCGCCGGAGAGCTTCCAGAAGGACTACTTCCGCTCCGGTGCCGGACTGTGGCTGGCGGAAGTGGGCAGACGGGTGGTGGGGTGCATTGCGCTGCGGCCGCTGCGCACGCGCGAGCAGGCCGGCGAAATCAAGCGGCTGTATGTACGGCCGGAGTTTCGTGGATCCGGCGCGGCACTGGCGCTGCTGGTGGCTCTGGAACAGTATGCAGATGCCAGCGGTTACGAGTGGCTGTACCTGGATTCCAAGGATGACCTCAAGCCGGCGCTGCGCTTCTACGATCGCCATGGCTACGAGGCCTGCGAACGCTACAACCAGAACCAGCAGGCGACGGTGTTTCTGCGCAAGGCACTCCATCCCCGGGTCGAATCTCTCCAACAGAAGTCCGGCTAACGATTCGGCCACGTAGCGCCGATCAGGAGAGTTCGCGCAGGAGGCTCCGGAGACGGTCCGGATCAATGTCCTGATCAGCGCTTCCATGTTGCGGTGGGCGTCCTCCCGGACCGATATGGCAGAAGCGAGCGGCGTCCCGGCCTCCGGGGTCAGCTCAGCCGCCGACCGTCGGAGGGGTTCTGAGAGACAGTGACCAGATCGCGGTGAGCACTGCTTTTTGCGATTCGAGCACAAATTCAGGGCCAATTGGAACGGCGGCAGTTTAAAAAGGCAAGCGACAGCTCACACGACCAGCCCTCCCACTAGAATGCCGGACGGGCTATGAGGTTCCACAAGGCGTAAAAAAAAAGTGAGAGACATGTCGATTCCTCAACAGTTCATACGACAAGTGGATAGAGACGTTTTCCAGGCAGGGTGCTTGTGACGGCTGGAAAGCCGGTGGAGGATCGGAATGTCATTTCTTCGTGATTTGAAGATTGCGGTGCGATCGCTGTGGCGCGTTCGCTCATTGTGGATCACCGTTGCGCTCACGCTGGCTTTGGGCATCGGCGCCAATGCCGCCATCTTCAGCGTGGTGCGCGCCGTTCTGCTGCGTCCGCTGGCAAACCGCGATGAAGACCGCCTGCTCTACCTACGACAGAGCGCTCCCGGAATCGGGGTAGAAAACGCGGCCTTTTCGGTACCGGAGATAGACGACCTGAAGACCGGCCTGAAAACGATGACCGATCTGGGAACGTTTTCGGCGATCGACTTTACGATTGTGGGCCTGGGAACGCCGCGCGAGATTCCCGCGGGCGTCGTGGACGGCCATTACTTCGAGGTGATGGGATTGCGTCCGGTGCTGGGACGCCTTCTGACGCCCGCGGACGATGGACCCAATGCGCCCGGAGCGATCGTGCTGACGTACCGGTTCTGGAATGCGTCGCTGCACTCCGACCCCCGCGTGATTGGAAAGACGGTGCGGCTGGAGAGCAACAGTGGCGCGCGTTCGGCGACCATCGTGGGAGTTCTGGAACCATCGGTGCCATACCCGGTGGCCACCGAAATCATCGCGAACGTAGTCACCAGCCCACATCATCTGTCGGCCACCATGGTGACGGGCCGCGAGCACCGCATGACGGAGGTCTTCACGCGGCTGGCACCGGGGGCGACGCTCGAGGCAGCGCGAGCAGAGTTGCAGACGCGTTATGCGGCCATCACGGCCGCCCATTCCGGGGTATACAAGCCCGCGGATCACTACAGGATCGGCGTGACGCGGATGCACGACCAGATCAACTCGCGCGCCAATACGGTTTTATGGGTGCTGTTTGCTGCCTCAGGATTGCTGTTTGTGATTGCGTGCTCGAATGTAGCGAACCTGGTGCTGGCGCGAACTGTGCGGCGCGAATCGGAGCTGGCGGTGCGCTCGGCACTGGGAGCGAGCACGGCGGTGCTGCGTCGTTCGCTGCTGGCGGAGAGTCTGGTGCTGAGTTGCAGTGGAGTGCTGGCGGCGCTGCTGCTGGCCTGGCCGATGGTGGCAGTGCTGGGACGCTACGCCGCGCGGTTCTCAGTGCGCGCCGACGGACTGAAGCTCGACTTCAGCCTGGTGTGGTTCGGCATCGGACTGGCACTGGCGGCGGCGGTCTTCCTGGCACTGATTCCGCGGCTTCCATCGGGGAATGCGCCGCTGGGCGCGGGACTCAGCAGCGGCGGAACACGGGTGACGGGAAGCAGCAACCGGCGACTGCGTCTCTTCGCCATCATGCAGATTACGGCCTGCTTTGTGTTGCTCACGGGAGCGGCTGTCCTGATGCGCACGCTGTATACGCTCGAGCAGACACGTCCACCGTTCGATACGACGCATGTGCTGGCAGTGAATCTGCCGGTGATCTCGTATGGACGAACACCGCAGCAGATTGAAGACTTTTACCGTGAGGCGCAGCGCCGGGTCAGCGCGCTGCCCGGCGTGACTCACGTATCGACTGGCTTCAGCGTGCCGTGGCGCGACGACCAGGCATTGAATATCAGCTTCACCTTTGCCGCCCAGGGAGCGATGCCGAAGAACGGGGTGGACGACTGGCGCGCGAAGTTCCGGTCGGTATCGCCGGGCTATTTCGAAACGCTGGGCCTGCCGATCCTGGCAGGACGCGACTTCCGGGATACGGACAAAAGCGGTTCGGAACGCGTTGTGATCATCAGCCAGAGCTTGGCGCAGAAGCTATATCCGGGCCAGCAGGCGCTGAACCGCGAGCTGCGGTGGACGGACGGAGTGATGAAGTTCATCGGCATCAGCCTGGAGCCGCGGCGCATCGTCGGGGTGGTGCCCGATCTCGATGACGAGAATATTCTCCCCTCGCCAGCCATGACGGTGTATCAGCCGGTCGATCAGGAGGGATGGCAGGGGCGTCTCTTTGTGCACGCGGCGCAGGATCCATACACGTTGACTCCGGCCATCACGCGCACGATTCACGACCTCTCTGCGGAACAGCCGGTGGAGCGGGCGAGCACACTGGAGGACATTCGCGCGGAGGTACTGACGCCGGACCGGCTGAATGCGGTGGTGTTCGGGGGATTTGCGGCGGTGGCACTTCTGATTTCCGTGGTGGGGGTCGCGGGTGTGCTGGCGTTCTCGGTAAGCGGTCGCACGCGCGAGTTCGGGATTCGTATGGCGCTCGGTGCGCTGCCGCGGAACATCCTGATGGATGTGCTGTCCCAGGGGTTGAGGATTGCCGGGATTGGGGTGGTGGCGGGCGCAGTCTTCGGCATTGCCTTTGCGCGCGGCATCGGCAGGTACGTGGCGGAGGTGCATCTGCCCGGACTGCTGTCGTTTGCTGCTGCCGCAGTCGTGATTCTGGCTGCTGCGGCGATCGCCTCGGCGGTACCGGCAGCGCGCGCGGCCCGTGTGAATGCGGCGGAGGCGCTGCGTTCGGAGTAGCCTGCCGGGATGGTGACGAACCGACTCATGGCATGCGTCGCGAATCCGGAGCCACACAGGTGACGCCACGGGTGCGCTTTGGTCTACCGAGTACCGGCTGATTTACAATCCCAGAGAAGAATCTCGAAGAATCTGTAGTACATGAGGTAGAAGCGAGTGCTGAGTCGAGCAGGGGCCGCGGCCCCGTGGCTTGCAGCCGTGGGCCTGCTGGGCCTGCTAAGCGGTTGTGGTGCCGAATATCGTCCTGTCGTTACGCCGGTAAATCCGACTGGCCCCGCGTCCCAAGATCCCAACGCCAACTTCGTCGTGCTTTCGACGAACAGCCCATCCACGAGCGGACTCGCCACCCTGATCAATGGGCCAGGGGATACGATCCAGGCGCAGGCTACGCTGGGCAATGGGGTCTTCTCCTTCGCGTTGAACAGCAGCGGGAGCACCGGCTACAGCCTGAACAGCAACGGCAACACCAACGTGACGCTGGATGCCTATCCCACGTCGGCCCCGACCATCGTCAGCACCAGCTTTGGGCTGCAGACGAGCCATGTTACCAATTCCACGCTCACGGCGGGGTCCAATCCGGTGGGCATCTTCGTGGGCACCAACGACATTTACCTGCTGGAGCCCTACAGCGCGCTGTCGCCGACGGTGCCGGCCTCAACGAATGCTGCGCTGGCGGTGCTGACGCTGCAGGTGCCCCCGGCGACGGCGGGTTCCGTCGTCACAGCGCCGGCACTGCAGCAGGAGATTCCCATTGCGCCTAACCCGGTGCAGTTTGCCGGCACGCCGCTCTCCAGCCGCATCTACGCCATCAGCCAGGGCCAATCGGCTACGACGAGCGGCACGGGCACGCCCGTGGCTCTGCCGATCAATGCGTGCAATACGCCCAGCACGGTCACCACGCCTGGAGAAGTCGCGGCTGTGGAGACGAACGTTAACACCGTGGACGTCCAGCTTCCGGTGGGGATCTGTCCGGTCTTCGGGATCATGTCCGGGGACAACAACCGCGCCTTCATCCTGAACCGCGGCAGCAACGATGTGACGGTAATCAACGTTCAGCAGAACGCGATCGACTCTGTGCACCCAACGCTCACTCTGGGCACAGGCGCCGTGCCAGGGCTGGGTCCGGTGCATGCCGCGATCTACCAGCCGGGCAGCCTGCTGGTGACCGCGAACTATGACTCCAACACGATCACGGTGATCAACGTGGGGCTCGATATTTATGGGAACGACGATCCGAATTTCGGCCAGACCCACACCATTCCGGTCGGCAAAGGGCCGGTTGCGGTGACAATTCTGCAGGATGGATCGCGCGCCTATGTGGCGAACCAGTTGGATGGCACCGTGTCGGTAGTGGACCTGACCAGCTTCGTCGTCACCACAACGATCCCGGTATATGGCGGCGCGCATCCGGACGCCATCGCGTCGGTTTCAGGTATCGGCACCGGCGCGGTCTTTGTGCTGGCGAAAGACAGTCAGTACATTACGGCGATTCGCACAGACACCGACCAGGTATCGGCGAATATCTTCCTGCAGAGCTATGGCATGGCTCTGCGGTCGACGACGGATACCGCGGGCGGCCCCAGCAACTCACCGCCGGGCAACAGGAATGGCCAGTTCAACAGCATTGCCGCCAGCAGTGCGGCAGGCCAGGGCGTGCCGTGCAACCCGGTGCGCGATCCTTCGCCGTACTGTCCCGTAGCGACGCAGTAAGACTCCAGACACATACAAGCGCAGGGCAGAGGGGCGACCTTCTGCCCTGCGCTGTCTTGCCCCAACGTTTTCCTACGCCGCGTCGAGTGTGCGCAGGATGAAGGCGTAATCGAAGGCGATTTCGCGCAGGTAATCGTAGCGGCCGGAGGCTCCGCCGTGGCCGGCGGCCATGTTGGTGTAGAGCAGCAGCGGATTCTTGTCCTGCTTGAGCGTACGCAGCCTTGCAACGTACTTCGCGGGCTCCCAGTACATGACCTGGCTGTCGTTGAGCGACGTCCTAACCAGCATGGCAGGATAGCTGCCGGGCTTCAGATTGTCGTAGGGCGAGTAGCTGAGCATGTAGGCGAAGGCTTCGGGCTCATTCGGATTGCCCCATTCTTCGTATTCCGGCACGGTGAGCGGCAATGACGCGTCGAGCATGGTGTTCATGACGTCGACAAAGGGCACGTGGGAGATGACGGCGCGAAAGAGGTCCGGGCGCAAATTGGTGACCGCGCCCATCAGCAGGCCGCCGGCGCTGCCGCCCTCGATCGAGATGCGTGCCGGATCGCCGTAACCGTTCGCGGTCAGATGCTCGACGGCGGCGATGAAGTCGCTGAAGGTATTGCGCTTCTGCATCAGGCGGCCGGCATCGTGCCAGGGCTTGCCCATGTCGCCGCCGCCGCGGATGTGCGCGTAGGCCATGACCACGCCGCGATCGAGCAGGCTGAGGCGATTGCCGTTGAAGCCGACCGGCAGTGCATAGCCATAGGAGCCGTAGGCGTAGACGTGCAGGGGATTGGCCGTGGTCTTGCGGTCGCGGCGGTAGACGATGGAGACGGGGATCTTCGTGCCGTCAGACGCAGCGGCGAAGACCCGCTCCGACGCATAGAGCGACCGGTCGAAGCCGCCGGGAACCTCCTGCTGCTTGCGCAGGGTGGAGTCGTGCGTGGCGATGTCCAATTCGTAAACGGATGCGGGCGTGACCAACGATTGGTAACCGTAACGGTAGCTTGTGGTAGCGAAGTCGGGATTGGTGCCTCCGTGCACGGTGTAGACCGGCTCAGGCAGCGCGATCTCGCGTGACGCGCCGAGCGCGCCGGCCTCGCCGAAGGGCGCGATTTCAATGTGCGGAAGGCCGTTCGAGCGTGTGCCGATGGCGGCAAAGCTGGCGAAGAGATCCACGTCCTCAAGCATCACGTCGTCGCGGTGGGGAATCCGCTCGCGCCAGTTTTTGCTGGAGGGTTGATCGACCAGCGTGGTGACCAGACGGAAGTTGCGGCCGGTGTCGTTGGCGCGGATGTAGAAGAGGCCGTCGCGGTGATCGGCGTAGTACTCGATGTTGTCGCGGCGGGGCTCGATCAGCGTCCATTTGGCGGTCGGCGCGGATGCGGGCAGGAAGTGCGCTTCGCTGGTGGTGTGGCTGCCGATGTCGAGCAGGATGAACTTTCGATCGCGGGTCTTGCCGGCACCGAGGTTGAAGCGCTCGTCGGGCTCCTCGAAGACGAGCGTGTCCGCCGACTGCGGCTGCCCGAGGGTGTGGCGATAGAGCCGGTGCTGGCGCTTGGTCTCTTCGTCTTCGACGGAGTAGAAGAGCGTCGTGTTGTCGTTGGCCCAGACGATGGAGCCGACGCGCTCCGCGGTGTCGGCCAACGTCTCGCCGGTGCGGAGATCCTTGATGTGCAGCGTGTACTGGCGGAAGCCGGTGTGATCGACGGAGTAGGCGAGCAGATTCTGGTCTTCGGAGATGGCAAAGGCGCCGAGCGCCATGAAGGGGTGGTCTTTCGCAAGCTCGTTGCCGTCGAGGATGATCTGCTCATCGGCTTCCATCGAGCCCTTGCGGCGGCAGTAGATGGTGTACTGCGAGCCTTCCACGGTGCGCGAGTAATAGTAATAGCCGGCGTAGTGGTAGGGGTAGGACTCGTCGGTCTCCTTGATGTGGCTGAGCATCTCGCGATAGAGCGTCTCCTGCAGATCTTTGGTGTCCGCCATCCAGGCTTCGGCGTAGGCGTTCTCCGCCACAAGGTAGCCGGTGACTTCCTGCGAGTCTTTGTTGCGCAGCCAAGCGTAGTCGTCGTGGAGATTCTGGCCGTGGAGTGTGGTGGTGGTTGGCTCGCGGCGTGCGACGGGAGGAGACGGCATCTCTGGCAGAACTTCTTGGGGCATGAATTCAGGATATCTGCTGTCGCGGGCGATTGGGTTGCCTGGCCCGGTGAGAAACCCGGGAGAAAATTCGATAATCCGGCGAGCATTCGAGAGATCGAACGGAACGGGCAACGGAAGACCGCGACATGGCTACTTAATCAGTAAGAGAGCGCTTGTGCGGATGCCGTCTGTGACCCATCCGATGTTGTTCATAGCGCGGGAATTCAAGCGAGGAGATTATCAATGCGCGGAATACGAATGTGGAACCTTGCGGTGGCTGCGGCGCTGTGTTGCAGCCCGATGCTGGCGCAGGCGCCGGGGGGCGGAGGCGCGCCCAGCGGCGGTGGGCAAATGCAGCAGCCGAGCCAGTCTCCAGGGGCGAATTCGCCCTCGATGCAGCAACAGCAGCAGGAGATGGGCGCTACTGGCATGAATGCGGGCCCGGCGATGGACAAGGCGTTTGTAAAGAAAGCCCTGGAAGGCAATATGGCCGAAATCCAGATGGGCCAGCTTGCACTCGAAAAAAGCAGCGACGACCAGGTGAAGCAGTTTGCGCAGCGCATGGTGGATGACCACGGCAAGATGCTGGATCAGCTGAAGCCCGCGGCGCAGGCAATGGGAGTAAAGGTGCCGGACGGACCGTCGAAGGGCGCGATGAAGAACATGGACAAGATGAAAGGTCTGTCCGGGGACGCCTTTGACCAGGCCTATATCAAGGACATGGTGAAGGACCACAAGAAGGACAGCAGCGAGTTCAAGCAGGAAGCGCAGAGCACGCAGAATCCTCAACTGAAACAGCTTGTAACCGAAGCATCGCAGACGATCGATAGCCATCTGCAGCAGATCCAGCAGATCGCGCAGACCAAGGGCACTTCGCAGAAGGCGAAGATGTAAAGCGAGGAGCACAGAGGATGGCCGAAGGGGCGCTCTGGGGAGTGCCCCCTTTTTATGTCCGCGTGCGTGTCCGGAAAGGCGGAAGGCGCTACGTGTTCCTGAGGCGCTCCAGCTCGTGTTACCGTTCGTGAGCCGTTCGAAAAGGGAGCGAGGCATATTCACGGATGGAGAAAACGGCATGAAGGCGAGTCGGGTTCGGATGCTGGCGGTGGGGCTATGTTGCGTCTGGGGGCTGGCGCTCTCTTCCGCAGCCCAGATGGGCGGCGGCACCTCCGTGCAGATGCAGCCGGGCGGCGATCAGGGCACGACCAATGCTAAGAGCGGGCCTGTCTCTGACCGGAAGTTTGTCGAGAAAGCGATCGAAGCAAGCCTGGACGACGTGGAGATGGGCCGGCTTGCATTGGAGAAGAGTACGGACGCCGAGGTGAGGCACTACGCGATCCAGGAGACGGATGACCACGCCAAGATCCTGGACGACCTGAAGCAAGTGGCGCAGCAGTTGACGATGACTCTGCCGGACGGTCCCTCAAAGGGCGCCCTGAAGGAGATGGACAAACTGAAATCGCTCTCGGGAGATGCATTCGATCAGGCGTTTCCAAAGAGACGGTGAAAAGCCACAAGGATGAGGACAAGAGCTACCGGGACGAAGCGCGCACCACGACGAGCCCGCAGTTGAAGGATCTGGTCACGCAGGAGGATCAGATCATCGGAAACCACCTGCAGCAGGCGCAGGCAAAGGGCAAGAAGTAACAGAATGAAGTTTGGCGCGATGCCGGACGGTAGAATGACGAAGATGCTCGTTCGCCACCACCGCTTCCTGACGCTGCTCGTAATGCTGCTCGTCTGCTGTGGATTGCGGGCTGAGCAGGTGTCGAACCTGCCGGCGCCTTCCAACTACGTCAGCGATTTTGCCCACGTCCTCTCGCCGCAGATTACCGATCAGACCAATGCTTTGTGCCTGCAACTGCAGCAGCAGGCGCATGCGCAGCTCTTCGTGGTAACGATCAAGTCGCTGGAAGATGAGCCGATTGAAGACTATTCCAATGCGCTCTTCCATAAGTGGGGCATTGGCGATAAGGCGACGAACCGCGGCATTCTGCTGCTGCTGGTGACCCAGGACCATCGTGGACGGATCGAGGTGGGGCTGGGCCTGGAAGGGGTGATCACGGATAGCATGTCCGGCCGTATCGGCCGTGGGCTGCGTCCGGCGATTCTGGCGAATGACTTCAATAAAGCGGTAATGGACGGTAGCCAGGAGCTTGCCGGGGTTATCGCGGCCGATGCCAAGGTCACGCTTGACAATACGAAGGCTCTGCCGCCGGAGCCGGTGCATCAGCAAACCACATCAAGCGGCCGGATCGTCGG
>Ga0193743_1002705_pt1 | contig 12278 bp, 8 predicted proteins | sample L2c2metaG_FD_143038 | JGI IMG/M metagenome (GOLD analysis project Ga0193743, IMG submission 143038) | Soil microbial communities from a riparian zone of the East river system, Colorado, United States - L2c2 | ecosystem: Environmental > Terrestrial > Soil > Riparian zone | place: USA: East River... | reverse complement strand
AGAACTATCATGGCGTCCGACGCTCGATGGGTCACGGAAAGGATATGGATTGTCAACGGAGCCTGGATCGATATTTGATGGTGTCAGGATGTGTAAGTGTTGCTTACTTCTGAAGAACGATCGTAATCGCATGGACTTACCCTCTATCCAGTGCCACTGTATCCAAGCCTTCAGCTTTAGCACTAGATAGTGTCGGTCTCGAGGAATCGGGTCTTTTAGATTTTGATTCCAAGGTTCGTTTAATATACGATTGCGAAAGAGATGAACTAACGTTCACATTGTCATCACTTTCCATACCAACCGTCTGGTGGACGGTTCAACACCCTTCATAAACACAAGAGCTACGATCTAGGATCTAGTTCAAACCACCGACCTGTCATCTTTGGTGATGGAGTGCCTTCTCGTATTGACATCGAGTAGGCGAGAGTTTCATGTGCTGGCGTGACGACCCCACCGTTCACTGCAAGCATGTCTACTGCCACGACACATCTTATTACTTCTATACGCGTCACCACCGCTGCTACTATCTCCTGCTCATCCAGAGGCACCAGCCTTAACTCAAAACCAGCTACGTTCGGAGGGTGGTGCAACGCCATCGGGACAACAAGACCTAGGCACCTGATCCTAATTATATTTCAGTGGTAGTCCTACATTAATTCCGCTTTCGGAATTAAGACAACAAATGTTCGTGCTGGTATGATAATCACCTCAATCACCATTATCAACATCTGCTATGGCTCACTGGCATCAGACAACACCCATTAGTCTAACTCGATACAATGTCTTCTGAATCCAGCTATTATTTGATGTTCGATCGCAGGAAACGCTTCTGTTGGGTTCGGGTTTGGATTCGGTTTTGAGTAGGCGCAAGATCTCGTGTGCTTCCACGGTAACCTCGCAAAAGGTCTGTCTACAATAAGTACAAAATACAATTCCTACGTTCTCATTCTGGGCGTTGCTAGGAAGCTGGCTCAGCACCAGCAAAAGTCTAACCAAGTCTCCTTGTCTTTGGCTTCCCCAATTGTGGTCTTCTCTCAAATGGGCATTGGTGTCTGAGATTTTCGTTTCCAGATCCTCAAGTACGCGAGTCGGTATAGGGGAGATGAAGCATTGGAACTTCTCACTGGCCTGGCGATTGGCGACTCTGGATGAAAAGAGATTGGTTGTCTTCTTGGTCTTTTAAACAGGCTTTGGGCTGTTTCGTTGGACAGGGCCAGGGTTAAGGTGCTCTCATGCAAAGAGATAAATATCGACGGACGGGAGGACTGCCTACAAATATGTGCCAAACCAACTAAGCCTTCTCCTGAGTCGACAGCCTTCGGACAATGGCGAGCGGCTGGTTCTATTTTCACAATCATTGCCTATGGGCGACTTGTGGTAACCTCAATCTACCATCCTGAACCAGACTAATAGTCACACTGCTATGCAGTTGTCAGGTTGTGTTAATGTTGGCCTCGGTCACCACTAACGCTTTTTCAAGTTTTCAGTCATGTTTCATCAAAGCTCCTCAACAACTGGAGGCCATTTCACGAGCATCAACCTCTTCACGCAAGACGCTGGCCGGTTTATTCTTCATTCTACTATTGAGCGTAACACAAGTACTGGGGAAAAGAAAGGTGAGCGCGACAGTTGTGGGTTTGATGCTGTAAGTTTCGGAAGGGGCATCGGGGGCAGTAGTAGGAATTCGGATGCGCTTATGGTATGGTTATGTCAACGGGCGATCGTCGTGTCTTATTTCACGATCGTGTTAAAAAGTGGTTTGGATTTCTTGGTTGATCAATATACTTGTAGCATCGTTAAGGACACTCTATCTACCTGTATATGTATGCTGTAGTTTATCTTCATTGACATCATGATGCCCCTGTTTCCTCGTCTGTGACCACCAGTGATGAGCTTGTGGCCACTCACCCGGCTTACGAGCCTAGACGTCCCGACTCTCGATGTTGAGTATTGAAATATTTATTGTTACATAGTGTCACAACCATTAAACGGCGTCAGTTCATGCCTCCACTGGCAGTTGTCCTCGAGGTCTGTGAAACCGAATGTTGCCAATGCGTCAACGTTGTGCGACGGCAGATAACGTAACGGCGTTCGGACTTCAGATAGCTAAGGCCCAGGTAACCCCCAGGTGTGCCATATACATCATCAGCGACTAGGATTAGGTGGCATTTGACCAAAATTAGGTGGCCAATGGCCGAACCGGGTCCCTGTTCCAGACCGAGGCTACAGTTGGGTTAAATTTAAAAAAACCCTGCCCGTAGTTCTTTTTTACCAAGTGATTTTACCACCCCCCCGGAATGTCTAAGCCTAGGTACACACATCCCGTCAGTCAGTTCCTGAAAACCTTTCATCCACAAAAAGGCTTGAACATTACTTACCCTCACTTCAAGGAAGGCAGCACGACGATACCTCATCTCAACTTCTCGAAATACTTCCACCCGTTTCGTCACCGTAAAACCTAGCTTCTCAAATAATCGAATACTAGGCGTATTTGTATCGGATATCCGAGTGACAAGACAAGAGGGAGGAATCCTCAATGGAGAATTGTCGAAATTCTGTTGGTGATGGATTGCATGTGTAGGAGTTGTTGAACTTGACTTGAATGTTGAATCGGATTGGGAGGTATTATCTGTAGTAATAGTAGTAGTAGTAGTAGTAGTAGTAGTAGTGTCGACGGCGAAAGCGTGGGGTTGTCCGGTAGCGTAGCCTAACATGAGTTGGAGAGCTTCAAGCGCTAATCCCTTTCGACGAAAGGATGGTTCTGGTATACAAAAGGATATTAAAAAAAAAAAAATTCCATATAAAAACAGTTGAAATACAAGTAAGGTATTTTTACCTGCAATCATGATCTCTACTTCGGCTTGGAAATCATCATCATCATCATCCATATGCTCTTCACTGTCCTTCACTTCAATGGAACTTTGATTCTGCCGTTCCCCTGCGGATACATGTAAGGATGACAATAGTACTGTTTTTCGAACTGGTTGTGAGATGAACCTGGGGGGTGGTGGTGGAGGAATGGCACCGTTCAAGAAAATATTCACATCTCCGATCATTTGAAGATGATCTGCTAGGCGTTTATCGGTTGGTGGTAAACTCAATTTTATAGGAAAGATGTCATCCAAAGGAGCAGCAGCGAAACATGTACTTGTAAGTTTCGGAGCAAGGATGATGAACGTTAATTTGTCTTCATCCAACTGCCACTTTCCTGGAAACAAGTTGATAAATGGGATCGCAAAAGCTAATAATCAGACTTTTTTTACATAAAAGTAGTACGTACGTTGCATTTCATATTCTTCTTCCAAGCTCAGAGGTTCACTAGCAGTCAATGAACGCAGCTCTTCATCCAACATCCATTCATGATATTTCTGTCAACATCATCATCAACAGCAAAAAAAAATAAAAAAATAACCATCTTGCAGTTCGGTGATGGTGTTCGAAAATGATAAAACCAAACTTACGGGAACATGCTCAGATTGGTAAGGAACCAGGACGACCTTTGAGCCCACGAGGACAGTGTTAATATTTGCTTTCATATCGATCAAAGTAATTGGAAGATGAAGGAAGCAAGATAAGTTACAAAAGCAGAGGCGAGTACGTACAACTTTGGTAGTATCAGCGTACGACCATTTTGCATGCCGAAATTCAAAATCGGAGCCTTTAAAGTCACAATTCAGCTTGGCTGATATCCCCATCTTTTGAAACTTATTTTTATTTATGTACATGATGAAAAAAAAAGAAAAAAAGGGAGTCAACCAGACGTCTGTATGGCGATATCTACTCCATGATGCTCCGCAAACCCCTTCAAGTTATCTAACTCTGCAAACTTGGGAGGAGGTGGTAACGATAATTTGAGTCTCACCCGACGCAAACCAGGAGAAAGAGAAGAACGCGGCTGTACTTGCTTATCCATGACAGCAGTCGGATTCAGACTATTAATCCTTGACCTCAACACCTCCGCTAAAGAATAAGCCGAAACGCAAAACCCATCTTCTAGCATGAAGCACTCCAGATTCGGTAAAATTTGAGGGAGGACGTTCGAGTGAAGGCCAAGGCGATGGATGAGGTCGTCTCCTGACTTCAAGACCGTCAGATGAAGATGGACTAGCGATGGCACACAACCCAATAATCTCGCAATCCCAAAATTCTCCTCCCAAACAGCGTCTACCTCTTGCGAACTATGTAGAGTCAAATGCGTGAGTTGGCAATTTGATCTTGTTAACATGGCGATAGTTTGTTCGGGATTGAAAGGCGTGATAGCATGTAAATAAAGTTCTTTGAGATTCGGAGCGGTGAAGAAGTGGAAAGATTTCGTGATGTAACTGCCTTTATTGACGATAGCCAGTTTTTGGAGATGGGGTAGTAATACTGGTTGAGATGAGGTCACTTCCAGTATTCGTTCGCCTTCGGTTGAAAATACCACCAAGTTTGTCGCGTGTCGCAAGATTTCACTAAACTCCCCTTCACGGAATGTACTCATTTTGGAAGTGAGGTGGGTAAGTTGGTCCCATGGGACCCGAAGAATGTGGAATGGACGAGTGAGGTAGGAAATGGAGAGTTCTTTGAGGCTTGGAGAAACTCTGAATGCGTCCAGTATGGAAGGTGCTAGAGGGTCTTTGGCAGAAGTACCGAGATGGAGGCGATAGAGGTTGGGTACGTTGCCTTGAGCTGGCAAAAGAGTTTGGTGATACCGTGATAACCGGGCCAAGTCGATAGAGGCATCTCTCCAACGAGAAGAATGTTTAACGAAAGCTTGGAGGAGGTCTGTGATCAATCCGTGTGGACCGTCTGCAGTGATAGAGAATGATAAAAGTGTGTTCCCTGATCGAGAAAGACAGGTGTCCACAAGGTCTTGCACGGCTGTGCATGTAGTTTTGATACCACCTGCCGCTTCATGCCCGTATGGGAGATCTAGGCGGATGTCAGACCATAGCAGAGGTAGAGAAAGAGTGATTGTCCTCCAATAACTGCATATCCTTCCAAGAAGCATTGGCATTTCAATACTTCCATTCTGTCGAGGCCATACCACGCTAGAACCCTCTGCGGCATGCAGAAATATTTCTGCCAATATTTCAGGTGGAATTTTGCGAACGGGAGAGAGTACAGCTTGATGACGCGTCAAATTGTCGTAGAGTTGATCACGGTAATCCTCCAGCTCGGTTAGAGATCGACGTAAACGAATGATTTCATTTTCAACTGATCCGACTGTTGATTCTATTTGTTGAATGTTCTTTCGGATGGAGGTTTGGTCTTCAGCTGTAGGAACGAAACGAGAATGTACAGATGAAGGAGGAAGGTGAAGTCCTGTGAGTTCCATCGGGTTATGGTGTGATCCAGAGGAAAGATGCTCTATGTAGAGTTTGCAGTGAGTTGAGGATGCTAACTCGTACCCCATCTATGCCATACTTGATACAGTTCCAATTGCAAGGGGTACCCGAGAAACACTTCATTCTCGCATCTCCCAGTTATTATAAGTTACCGGGTGAGGACGAACATCCACACGAAAATAGCACCTCTCATATTATTTGATCCGGAGAAAATATGTATACAATGCTAAAGAATGCTAATGTTGTCTTCGTAAAAGCTAGTAAATCTACTGTTTATTGTTCAGCAATACTGTAGATACCTCTGACCATGCCCATGGTGCTTGGCCTCTGAGATGTGCATTACTTTATAACGGCCTTCCACCAAAGTGTGAACTCGGGTCCACTTCCCACGGAGTCTCGTGCGAATCTTTCCACAGTTTTATCCGGAGCAGACTTAACAACTCCTCTCATGTTGGCACCGCATTCAAATCCTTGCTTTCCTTTCCTAGAGACTTGTGATGACGTGTACTTCTGTTAAACCTGCCAATAACCTAGATAAATTTCGGGACTGTCCGGTAATACTTACCAGCACGACCAGGGCCATGGCATATGCGCGATCACCGTCGGTATTCTCAGCTGGTCAATGCCAAGGCTGAGCGCTTCTTATAGACGGGTCAGACCACTTTTTTCTCCTTTTGTTCTTTTCACGAAAATAGACAAGGAAGATCCTATTTTTGGAGGACGAGAGATGACCCGTTGTGATCAACCAGCGACCAAGGCTACCACCCCCAAGAGAGAAAGATGTAAGAAGCACCAGGCACAAGTATCGCATAGTGTACAGAAATGAAATTCAGGGACGGCCGCCGAGATTTTTGATGAACTCAAGAACAACATCCCAGACCAGGGACAAATTGACCAGTGGAAAGAAAGCTCGTATGATTCGCAAGTATGTAGAAGCTATCAGGTCGAAGGGACTGGAAGACAGATTCATCAAAGGAGATTCTTTCTAGAGGGTGCGTTTCGCGGAAACCCCCCCATCATAGGTGCAGAAAGCTTAACAGAGTTCTTTCAATTCGTTTCCTGCAAGTGCAGTAAAATGTATACGAGAAGCACAAGCGTACGATGCCGAAGAGAATTTATTGGTCTCAAAACTGCGAAGGCAAGTTCACTGGCTTCGAGGCTTCCCTTGAGATATAAACTCTGACCCTCCATGATACGATTTCGCCAGAGAGAAAGCCCTGCATACTCCGCTGCTTCGAATTCTTCCTCGACATAAACGGTATGATTTCCATGGCTCTACAGCTCAAAGAACTCGATCTCACAGACTTAGAGAAGCGAGGACAAGCTGAAATACCAAACGAAGGTGTTCCAGACGATTCTTCAACAGTATATTCGGTTTCTTTTGATTCTCAGTGAAGACTTCTCTATCCGAGATATACTCGCCATTAGCTAGCGATCTGCAGTTTCGGATGCGTTAGTACAAGGGTGCAGTTGTGGAGGCGCTTGTGATATGAGACGCAGCTACCGTGGCTTTATGGTTGTACTTTGTGGTTTCAAATTTACTTTTCTCTGAAGCACGGGGTCGCAAGGTAGCCGACAGAATAATCCAATTGGAAGACGAAACCATCGGTTTATGTAGAGTTAGTTATAGGCTTGCTATATATTCACGATTGGACAGCCGAGCGTTGGTTTATGGTTTGCTGACCGGCCGCCGGCTGCATCATCATCACTCTGTTATGCTCTATATTCTTCAGCACTTGGGGACATGTATCTCTCAGTCTGGTGTCAAGATGGCTTTTTGTTCACTCGTCTTGCATGACTTTTGAGTTATAAAGCTCAAGCTCTCAAGCTCTATGTACCTCCACATATCCCTTATACCAACGACTCTGTCTATTCCCAGCCTGTCAGCGACTTCCGCATGGGTCTAACCTGATAGAGTAATATGTACAGTGAGATTTCACATGAAATAGTTGAATGATATGGGATCTAGAAGGCTCAGCTAATGGATAATCATCTGTAACGACCGACCTCCCTGGAATCCATCCTTGCCATATCATATCATATCCCCTCGGTGATAATCTTCGTCTAATACTACACGGGTAATACTTATGTATTACTTGGCATCGTATTCAGCCTTTTTAACCCGGGTTTGCGATAGACATGGTCCCCTCTTTTTTTTGCCAAATTGAAAAGACATACAAACCATAAATCGAAATAGAGATAGAGGCACTTTGTGCGTTTTCGTTAAGGATCGCAGGCGGTAGATTATTTAGGAACCTTTGGAAGCGCTGAATGTGGGAGTTTTTCGAGTTCTATCTCCCTTTCGTTCTTTGTCCTCATTCTGGAGAGTTACCTTATTTTTCTCCTCGTCGGTTTTCTTGGCTGAAAATCGTATGTGGCAATCGTTTCAATGTGCTTTGATGGTTTGTGGATTCAAGTCAGGTTTTTTCAATCCAAACAACATCTACGCAAAACGTCCAATGAGGGCTTGGTATGTAAAACGATGCATATGAATAACTATTTTTCCCGTCTGACTCTGCTTCCAGTGGCTCCTAACGACAGACATCGACAATCGCTTCATCCGGTTATGCAATGTCTTACGATGACTTGCTAGGAATTCTATGCTGCTATTAGTTTCACCCTTCGTTCTGTCAAAGCAACGGAAATGTCGTTATTGTACCGAAACCAAACCCCCCCCGCAGGCAGAGCCGTCACCTGTGATATGGGATGTAACCCAGCCGTTATCTCGGTAAGTAATATAAGGGAGAATGGAAAAAAAAATTGGATAAGAATCACTTCGAGGTGTAAATCTAATATTTATGCATTGATTTGGCATCATTATTTTCTGCAAGAAATTGGAGTAAGTGGTGACATCAGACACATGATGGCCACTGCGTAATAAATTTCCAGGTACCGTGGTGGGCCACAGTCTGTTCGACAATACTCCATATGCAAACATTCAGGTTCAGCGGGAATAGGCTCTAGGATCCTCAAACCACGGACACTATACACGACGAGAATATCGAACCAGGTTAGCGGCAGAGGATCACCGTCCAGAGCGCTTAGCTTGAGGTAGACGATTGAGGATGCGCTTCAGGAATAGCTTGGACATCATAGGCTGCCTTTCGGGCGATGCGATCCGGTAGTCATGAGGGATGACTGAATTTTTGTTATCAGAGCCTCCCTGGGACCCTGACTTCATCTCCATGGCCAGCATACCAAAGCATACCAAATCAAAATCGGATCATCCGGGATGGATAAGATTTATTGTGTGGCGAGTTTCCGCTATCGTCGCTGCTCGCAGCTCCAACGTTTGCGCAGCTCCCAGTCACTTGTGATTCTCAAAATGCGAGATTTTTTGGAATAGATAATTTATTTCCAAGTAATCCGCATCTGCAACAGTGCCATCGAAGTCTCCTAGGTTCCACGTTTGCATACGTGTTTATTCTGACCAATCAGACCGGATGACGGAGGATTTGATCCTGGAAAATTTTAGAGAAGTACTTGGTCTAAGAAAATTGAGGAAGTCGAGATTTTACTCATTGCATGTCTTTGGTTTTTACGACTACTGGCTTCGGTGCCTCAAAAGAATGGACAATTCTGCGAAAAACGTTGGCATTGACCTTAGTAATTTGAATTTGGAGGTACTCACCCCGTCGACCTCCACAGACATCAGTAGCTTGTGACGTTATAACGAGGACATCTTATCTATCCGCCAAAGCTTTAGTGTTCTCTCCAATCGTATGTTGGGAATTGCGGGAATTGCCAGTTGAATTGATCGCCCATATACGGATGAAGGTCTAAGGAGGCAAGTAAGGAATCTTTTGGATCCCAAACGATTGGATGAATTAGAACAGATCTGATACCTCGGGCCCGGGGGGAGTAACGTCTAGAGATGTATAACGAGAAGCAAGAACATGCTGGCAGCATACATAAGAATCAACAAAATAACGGCCCTGAAGCACCGTTTCATGAATCTTTGTTGAGCACGTACTTGGAGCAGTATTTAGGCACCAACCAAAGTCTTGAACGAATCCTGCTCGCAGTTTGAACTCCCAAATACATTTTGAGCTTGAAGATGCATAGATAGCGTGCAAGCTTTGACTCAAAGCTAACTGGACACAGTACGTTCGAGGGTACGGCGGTGGTCGACCACGTCTTCTTCTGTTGACTTCGAATAGCATCAGTCATGGAAGCAGCCGAGAATTTTCGCAAAGTGAATCCGTCAAATCGCATGCCTGCTGGTTTATCTTGGCTACGACCCAACTATGACCATCCGATATCGAGGGGTCTTACACAAGCACGTAGCCACGAGCCGATGAAATAACAGGACACCAAGGTAGCTTTTTTTAACAATCCTGTCAAATGCAAATGTTCCGATGATAGTGTTAGCAGGTGTCATGAATCCCTCCTTATGGTGCAAGGTCTAGTGACCGCTACTTTTGTACCATCATTTGGCCAAAATTAACCCCAATGTTATAGATTAGATAAGGATTAGACACAGTCTTATCTACAATCTTAGCAATATTCTACCGACTAAACTGACGTGCTAGTGTTTCTGGAACATGTCGGTGATGTATAATACCTCCTTGATATATATGTTTTTTGCGGCCCATCGAGTATGTGGGATAGGAGATCAATTAATTAATTTTTTAAAACTTGAAACTAAATATCAGGGACATTCCAAATGTAGGTATGATTTAGTACAAATAAGTCCACTCAAATTAGGCCTATTTTAGCTCAAGTACTTCGTTACCGACAAATTTCTTTTTCCCTTTTTCCAAATTTCGTCACTGTTGCTAGGCCCGCTGCACCCATAGGAATCCTTACGGAATTATCAAAACCTAAAGACTACACTGTGTCGCATGCGAACTTTACGACAGATGACTTTGCAAGCAAGGAATCACCGGCGGCCAACAGGGTTCGCCGGCGGTAACAGGATTCGCTAGTAACAGTGGTGATTCATGGGATCAGAAATCAGGAAGCCTACAACAATCTAATGCCCATATCTGACCTTATATTTAGCTGTTCATTCGATCTAGATCTGGTCATAACACAATTGGTAGAGGAACGAATGGGCCAACGTACCCCAAACCCATAAATGACAGCAATTCCGGTTTTAAAAGGCCAGCCTTTTATTAGTTTGGCCTCTCCAAATAACTCCCCGGATATTATCTGTCCTCTTCTCAGCGTTATTTCTTTGAGAAATGCAATTTTTTGAAGAAATTCCAGAGCACCTCATCAAATGGATCCTGAAACAACAGATGTTCTGGGTTGCATCCGCACCACTTTCGCCCGACGGCCATGTGAATATATCACCGAAAGGCATTGAGGGCACATTTCGTGTCGTCAATTCCCGTCAGGTATGGTATGAAGATCTTAGTGGCACAGGTGTGGTGATCAGTCGCGACTTAGCGTTCTTATTCACTGACCGCTTCCCTTAGGCGCTGAAACCGCTTCCCATATACGGGAGAATGGTCGCATAACGATTCTTTTTCATGCATTTGAAGGCCCAGCTCGGATTGTACGCCTTTACGGAAAAGGTCCGTTATTATTTTTCATTATTTTTGTTCCCTCCATCCCTCCCTGAGGAGGTCAATGGTCAAAATTTAATCTTATCGCCTTCATCTATGTCAAATGCATTCTAGATTGAAATGTTCGTCTTCAGGTTTTTTCCACGAAATTGGTAGCTCCGAATATGATGACTTGTTACCTTCACATATTAGGCAACCAGGATCACGCGCAGCGATAGGTATGGACATATACAAAGTCGGAACGGTGAGTAGCTTCCCTTGGACTCTTTGTTTCAATTTCGGGATGTTATACTCACAATTTTGATGTTTTGGACTAGACATGTGGATACGCCGTCCCATACTATCAGTTCATTTCTCATCGCTCACAACTTATTGACTGGGCCGCGAAGAAGGAAGCAACAGATCGAGAGCCGAAGACATCGACATCGTCAGAAGTTCATTCGTCTCTCGCATCCCCTATCAGCGAATCAACCTCACCAATTCATCCCCAAGGCATGAAGAACTGGTGGGGAATACACAACGTTAGGAGTTTGGATGGCTTACCCGCGTTCTCAGTGGGGATGGGCCTTGGGTTCAAATTCGAGGTCAACTTTGGACGCCTTCTCCAGGGGATGCGCAGTGATATCCTTGGGTCCCAGTTTGAAGTCGCTCAAAATGCCAATTCTTCGCGTCGAGTAATCAATAGCAGTCCTTCACCATCTGATCAATCCCTCATGCCCAAGATGATCGGTTCAAGTCTGAACTCAATCTTCGAGACTTCGTCCTTATCACAATTACTGCGAGATTACCGTTCCCGCCATGAGACCCCCCCATCTCCGGTCTCCGCACTCCTTCCCCTCTTCATCGCCTTCATTTTAGGCGTGTTACTAGGCCAGATGTACGATAAACATACTTTCCCGCTTTCCCAAGGGGCTGCTCGACTCAGCTCCTCGTTCACCTCGTGAGAGGGAGCCTGATTAAGTCCAAGAGGAATCCATCCGATTCCTCTTTTAGAAAGGCATGGTCACGAGGCTAAGGTTGATCTACCCTCTTCTTTCTTTCTCTGAATTTTGATCGCTGAGGCCATTTGCGATGATTAACTTAGGGGCCGGGAGTGTATTATACAACGATCTTCTGAACAAAGTGGCACGAGAATGAAACCTATCCCAGCCTGTACTGTACTTACTATTTATGCCAGGAATTTCGAAGTTTGATGTAGTGTCAAATAAACCAAAACTCTGGTTTATTGAACATTTTAAGCGCCCAGATACCCTCTCCATCCCGCCACCATCTACTTTAGCAACTCTGGATTTTTCGGTATGCCAGGTCCAGGAAATCAGAAGAAACGCAATAATAAGACCAATAAGGCAAAGAACGAGCCAAACGCTGGAAAACCGCAGCCAACCGCACAGGCACCGCTTTCCCAGTGCCAGACTTTGGAGGAGGACGAGATGACCCG
>Ga0193743_1002704_pt1 | contig 12279 bp, 13 predicted proteins | sample L2c2metaG_FD_143038 | JGI IMG/M metagenome (GOLD analysis project Ga0193743, IMG submission 143038) | Soil microbial communities from a riparian zone of the East river system, Colorado, United States - L2c2 | ecosystem: Environmental > Terrestrial > Soil > Riparian zone | place: USA: East River... | reverse complement strand
CGCTGGCGACCCCGAGTGGCTCCCGCATCCGGTTCGCCTCGTCGGTTTCGGGATCTCGCGTGGTGAAGCTGCGCTTCGCCGCCCGAACCAAACCAGTATGGTCGAACTCGCATCAGGCACCGCGCTCACACTCGCTATTGTTGGATCGGCCTATTGGCTCACCGCTGCGATGATTCGCGGGGCTCGCCGCTACTCCTGCTCTCTCGGAGACGCCACAGAACTGCTTCTCGGCTGGACCTGTCTCGCTGCTCGTAATCTTGAGGCAGAAGCCACTGCCGTCACAGACGCGCTGGAGTGCGGGGACAGTGTCCTCGCACGTAAACGACTCGCACGAATCGTTGGCCGCGATACCGCTCAACTAGATGCGCAGGAGATCAGCCGCGCTGTCATCGAGACCGTCGCCGAGAGCGCATCCGACGGCATCCTATCGCCACTCTTTTATATGGCACTCGGTGGTGTCCCCCTCGCGATGGCCTACAAAGCAGTCAACACTCTCGACTCCATGATCGGCCATGCCGATACGAAATACTTCCACTTCGGCAAAGCCGCCGCGCGGCTTGATGATGTGGCCAACTACGTGCCAGCGCGCCTCACTGCTCTTTCCGTCGTCGCGGCATCGCAACTCGTCATCCATTCCGATCCACAAGCCGCATGGCAGACCTGGCTACGTGATGGCACGAAACACAAAAGTCCAAACGCGGGCCAACCGGAAAGTGCGATGGCCGGCGCGCTGCATGTTGCGCTCGGTGGTGACAACACATATGCGGGAGAGCTAATCCCATCGCAGCGCATGGGTCAGGAGTTTCCTCCTGCTGAACCTGCCAAGGCCATTCAAGCCGTTCGCCTCGTGTCCGTAGCGTCACTGCTCGGCTTGAGCCTGGGTGTTCTGCTCACAATGCTCGTTCAGACCAGGAAGCGCAGCTAGTATGCGACAGATCGAGTCATACCCAGTGCATGGTGGTCAACTTCGGCAGATCGCCGATGGCTTCGGCATCCCTGTGTCCGACCTTCTCGACTTCAGTGCCAACATCAACCCGGACGGTCCGCCTCCCGCAGTGCTGTCCACGTTACATGCGAGTCTGGATGACCCCTCAACACTGACAGATTATCCTGATCTGCAGCAGATCGAACTCAAACAATCAATCTCCCGCTATGCAGGGGTCAGTACGCAAAACATCGCCATCGCAAACGGCTTTGTTCCTCTCCTCGAAGCGACCCTGCGCACACTGCCGATTCGTCGCTGCCTGCTACCAGTCCCGGCATTCATCGAATACCGCAAGGCGCTTACACGCGCAAAGATCGAAATATCCCCTTACTCACTGAGTGCCGAATCCGGCTTCAACTATGATCCCGCAGCAATGGTTGTCGGACAGCACGACGCCATCCTCTTTGCGAACCCTCAAAATCCCTCGGGAGTCTGTCACGACTGCAAGGTCATCCGCGATCTCATCGTTAGAGCTGCAGAAAGGAACATCTACGTGTTGCTCGATGAAGCTTTCATCGACTATGTTCCTGAGCACTCTCTTACGACAGCCACCGATCACTTTCCTAACCTGATCGTCTTTCGCTCCGTTACCAAGTTCCATGGCATACCTGGCTTGCGGGTAGCCTATGTGGTCAGCAATCCCGCGCTTTCGTTAGCGCTTGCAGAGAATCTTTCACCATGGCCGATCACTACGCTCGCCTCTCGCGCTGTGAGCGCTGCGCTTGACGATCAACCTTACGCGGCTCGTTCGAGGACAACGAACATTGAACGGAGAACCGCTCTGCAGCGCGAACTCGAGATGCTGGAACTCAACCCATACGCCTCTGCTGCCAACTTTGTTCTCTTTCAATTGCCCTCGGAGGTCGATCCGATCGCCTTCTGGCAGCAAATGATCGTCGAACACCATATCGTCCTGCGCGCCTGCTCGAACTATGAAGCTCTACCTGCCGGACATCTCCGCGTAGCTGTACGCACGAAGGAGCAAAACGGCAAACTTGTAGAAGCGATGGCCAAATCATTATCCCGTCATCGAGTCGGTCGCTGGTAATCTGAGCCAATGCCCTGAAAATTTCGACATTTAGGAGACTGAATTGCCTGGCCGATCAGGAGCACTACTGGAGCGGGGCCGATTTAGACAGCACCACCACTTTTATAGTGGTCCGCGACCACGTACTGGTCAGGGGTAGTGGCTTTCGGATCCGCCTCGTTGATATCAACATTTATCTAACCTATACTTAAGCTGCTTCCGGTGTCTGCTTCTCGCGAACAGACTGAAAAGGGAATCCGGTAAAATCCGGAACTGCCCCGCAGCGGTGAGCAGGAACGAAAGCTCCAACAAAAGCACTGGTTCAACCATGGACTGGAAAGCTGGGGCAAGTAGGAAGCCTGCAAGTCCGAAGACCTGCCGTAAGCCATGTCCATAACGGGCATAACTTACACACGCCTCCGAGGGGAAGGTCGAGTGATTGCAGCTTTTCCATCAGCGCTGCCCACTCCGATCTAATCTTTCGAGACAGAAAGCTGGTCCGCTCAGACTATCGCGATCCTCACATCCTGTCGCCAGGTTCTGGCACGGTTCAGACAGCGACAGGTCGATCTCTTAGGCAGAAGAGCAGTCAGGTTGTATTCACTCCAAACCGGTTATTTCGGAAAGAGCACGATGAGAGTTGGCGACATTTTTTGCCCAGGAATTCTTCATGCAGTTCCTGCGAAAGACGGATTGCTGCTTCGGATTAGAGTGCCCGGCGGGCTGATTCGTTCAAGCCAGCTGAGCGCCATCGCCGAACTGTCCGCTACGCTGTCTGACGGGCAAATAGAGATAACATCTCGTGCCAACCTTCAACTCCGAGCGATCAGGCCTCAGAATCTCGCGCAGGTTGTTGAAGGTCTCACGGCGGCTGGCCTCCTGCCCTCGCGCGAGCATGACCGAGTTCGCAATATCATTGCCAGCCCCTTTGCCGGTCTGGACAGCGAAGAATTACTGGACACGCTGCCGCTGGTTCGTGAGTTAGATGATCGTCTCTTAGCGGATTCGGCATTTGTGGAGCTACATCCCAAGTTCAGTCTGGCGCTGGACGGAGGCGGAAGATGGTTTAGCCGCGAGGTCGATGATCTTTCACTGCGCGCGGTCAAGGGAGAGGGAGGGCTATATCTCCATCTTGCGATTGGCGGCATGCCTTCAGGTTTGGGTGTGACAACAGATCAAGCGGTTGACGGTATGCTTGAGACAACAAGAATCTGTCTGCGCATTGCAAAGCAGTTCGACATACCCGTTCGAGGGAGAAGAATTATAGCTGTGCCCGGCGCTATTTCTCGCATGACGGAACACCTCTCAGAATTTTTGGTACCCTGCCCACCTCCGAATGATTTCGGAGCCGAAATCGAGGTGCCAGTCGGCGTGGCTCACACAAGGCAAGCTGGGTTTGTCAGCGTCGTTCCCTCGGTTCCCCTTGGCCGATTGCAGGCAAGGCAGGCACAGTTGATCGCCTCGATAGCAATGGACTGTAATACCAGCCTGAGACTTGCCCCCTGGCGCGGCATCGTCTTGGGGACAATACCCAAGAGTGCTCTAACCCGCGTCCTCGCGCAGCTTTATGATGGGGGCCTGTCACTCGACGGAAAAGACGGATATCGGGGTCTCTCTACTTGTGCCGGAAGTAGTGGCTGTGAAGCTTCATTGGCAGATGTTCGCGCTGATGCGATATCCCTGGCTCGCCAACTCGCGGGTTGTGACACAAAACCCGGATGGACGGTAAACATCTCCGGGTGCGAGAAGCAGTGTGCGATGCGAAACGGTGCAACGGCTGAGCTGGTGGCAAACGAGTCAGGTTACAGCATGAAACTCCACGGAATCTCTGTTGCTTCTCTCTACTCTCCTGCTTCTGCGATCGAAGCGATAGTCGCGTGCCAAGCAGGTTTTGCCCCTGAGGCTTATTCATGAAGATGATCTATACAAAAGACGCCGACGCTATCTATCGTGAGTCTTTCTCCATTATCAGAGCGGAAGCGGACCTGTCTGCCTTCCCACAAGATCTTGCCCGTGTCGTCGTCCGTATGATTCACGCATGTGGCATGACTGATCTCCCACAATACGTTGCGTCGTCTCCTGGCGCTACAGAGATCGGCGTTAGAGCAATTCGTGCCGGCGCAACTATACTTTGCGACGCAAACATGGTGGCAAACGGGGTTACTCGATCGAGGCTGCCAAGCAACAACGAGATCCTCTGTACACTGGGCGATCCGAGAACCGCGGAGTTAGCGAAGAAACTTGAGACCACGCGCAGTGCTGCTGCTCTGGAGCTCTGGCGTGACAAACTAGAAGGCTCAGTGGTAGTGATCGGGAACGCGCCGACCGCGTTGTTCCGCCTGCTTGAAATGCTTGAGGTGGGCACTCCGCATCCGGCGCTCATTATTGGAGTCCCCGTAGGGTTCGTGGGTGCGGCGGAATCAAAGGCGGCCCTCATGGCCAACCGGCTAAATCTTCCTTACCTCACAATTCAGGGCCGTCGTGGTGGTAGTGCCATCGCCGCCGCTGCTGTCAATGCACTTGCTAGTGAGGAGGAATGATCGAAGCCCAGGCAGCAGGACGATTATTCGGCGTGGGGCTGGGTCCTGGCGATCCGGAGCTTGTGACGCTCAAAGCTCTTCGCATTGTCAGACAGGTACATGTGATTGCATATCCAACCGCCAAGCACGGTCAAAGCAACGCCCGTTCCATCGTCAGTTCCGAACTAGTGAGTGAACAGATTGAGCTGCCAATGATCTATCCGCTCACAACGGAGTTGACTGATCATCCCGGAGGTTACGAAGGCGCGATATCGGATTTTTACGATGACATGGCGAGACAGATTGCCGTTCATCTCGACAGCGGCCGCGATGTTGCGATCCTTTGCGAGGGCGACCCCTTCTTCTATGGGTCTTACATGTACCTTCACGACAGGCTTGCTCACCGCTTTTCGACAGAGGTCATTCCCGGGGTTCCTTCGATCATGGCCGCAGCTGCGAGGCTTGGAACTCCGCTCGTGAGGAGAGACTCCGACTTAGTCGTGATACCGGCTACTCTCTCCGAAGATGAGCTGACGGCCCGGCTGAATTCATCGAGTGCGTTCGCAATCATCAAGCTCGGTCGCAACTTCGCAAAGGTGAAGAGCGCGCTATCCAGGGCTGGTGTGGTCGACAAGGCGCTTTTTATCGAGCGAGCAACGATGGCCTCGGAACGAATTGTTAAGTTGAGTGAGGTTGACCCGTTGAATGTTGCTTACTTCTCGCTCATTCTGGTTCCTGATTCACGCACGAGCCAGAAGGATCGTGTTGTAAATGGCTCAGGCCGAATAACCGTTGTCGGCCTGGGTCCAGGTTCTTCCGACTGGATCACTCCGGAAGCTCAACAGGCATTATCGGATGCGACGGATCTGGTTGGATACCACAGATATCTCGATCGTGTTCCAGTAAGACCGGGTCAGTGTCGTTATGGCTCGGATAATAAGGTCGAAGCAGAACGTGCGCATCATGCCCTCTCGCTGGCCGAGTCGGGGCGCCGGGTCTGCGTAGTTTCGTCCGGGGATCCAGGTATCTTTGCCATGGCATCAGCCGTGTTGGAGTCGGTCGAACATGGACCAGCTGCATGGCGCTCGCTCGACATTCATGTAGTCCCGGGTTTATCTGCGATGCAAGCAGCGGCTTCGAGAGTGGGCGCTCCTCTAGGACATGACTTCTGCGTGCTTTCGCTCTCCGACCGGTTGAAGCCATGGGAGATTATTGCAAAGCGATTGCACGCGGTCGCCTCCGCAGATTTTGCGCTCGCAATCTACAACCCTGTTTCGTCTGAGCGCAGATGGCAGTTGACCGAGGCGCAGGCCATTCTCGCGCAACACAGGACCCCTGATACTCCTGTTGTGCTTGCGCGCAGTGTTGGCAGATCCGGCGAGAAGATCGTGTTCACCGATCTCGGAAGACTCGATGCTTCCCAGGTCGATATGCAAACACTGGTTCTGGTCGGGTCTTCGACAACTCGCAAACTGTCGCTATCGAATGGTCGGAAACTGATCTATACCCCACGGAGTTATGGGGTTTAATCCTATGCAAAGCACCCGGTATGGAGTTGCGGTGATGGATGGCGAGCAGCCTTGGTTGACGATCATCGGCATTGGCGAAGATGGCTGGGAGGGACTCAGCACGGAGGCGAGACGAGCTGTAGAGTCTGCGGACTTAATCTTCGGTGGAGCTCGTCATCTGGCACATGTGCCTATGGGGGAAGCTACAAGAGTTGCCTGGCAATCTCCCATGGCCTCCACTGTGAGGGAGATTCTAACAACGCATAGAGGCCAGAGAAGAGTTTCAGTTCTCGCCAGCGGTGATCCCATGCTTTATGGAGTCGGCGTGACCCTGACTCGCGAGTTGAGTCCGACGGAATTTCGCGTCATCCCGCAGGTCTCTGGTTTCTCACTCGCTTGCGCGCGAATGGGTTGGGCGGCTGCAGCGACGACCCTCGTCTCGCTGGTAAACCGCCCGATGGAGCAGTTGCAACGGTATCTTTATCCAGAGCAGCGAGTTGTGATCTATTCCGAAGATGGCGCTACACCGGAAAACGTTGCTCGAATGTTAGCGGATCACGGCTATGGTTCGAGCCGTCTGAGCGTTTTTGACAATCTGGGTGGCTCCTCGGAGAGGCGTCGAGACGGAGTGGCAAGGTCATGGTCGACAGAACGGTGCGGCGACCTGAACCTCATTGCCCTTGCTTGCGTTGCGGATGCCGGCATTAAGCCTTTGTCTCTTGTGCCGGGGTTACCTGAAGAGGCTTTTGAGACAGATGGTCAACTGACAAAGCGTGAGGTTCGGGCCGCCACGCTCGCTCGGCTCGCCCCTTTGCCTGGACAACGGCTGTGGGATGTGGGTGCAGGCTCGGGGACGATCGGTATCGAATGGATGCGGGCACATCCCTCCTGCTCCTGCATCGCGTTTGAAGAGCGAGAAGACAGAGTGGTCAGAATCCTGGCAAATGCTAAGCGTCTGGGCGTGCCCGCGTTGAAGGTTGTAACCGGAACGGCGCCCGCCACCTTCAAAGGATTGGAGACTCCGGATGCGATCTTTATCGGAGGAGGTCTTATCACCGAACACATGTTTGAAGAATGCTGGGATAGACTCGTGAGCGGCGGCCGACTGGTTGCAAACGTAGTAACAGTCGAAAGTGAAGCAAGTCTTGCAGCCCGGCATAAGCAGTATGGTGGTGAACTGGTGCGAATTCTCGTCGCTCGTGCTGAACCAGTCGGCGGCGTGCTCGGCTGGCGACACCTGATGCCCATTACTCAGTGGACGGCTGTGAAACCATGAATCCGTATCCGTCTGTTTCGATAGGTATTGGCTGCTCTTCCCGCGCGACCGTCGAGGATGTAATCGGTCTGATTGAGAGTTGTGTGGTTGAAATTGTACCTGACTCGATTCTCGCGACACTGGACCGCTGTTCGAGCGTTGGAGAAGCTGTAGCAACAAGGTTAGGCCTACGATTGATGTTGTTTCCTGCAAACATTCTCGCCCAGGTTGCCGGCGTAAAGAGTCATTCTTTGCTGGCTTCCGCAAAGGTTGGCACCTCCAGCGTCGCAGAGGCATCGGCATTAGCCTCACTGGGTCCGACGGCGCAACTCACTCTTCTGCGCCAGACAGGACGTTTCTGCACATGTGCGGTGGCGGTGCTCCGATGACCGTTCATTTCATTGGCGCTGGCCCGGGTGCTGCCGATCTGCTCACACTCCGAGGACGTGATTTAATCCAGAGCTCTCAGGTATGTCTCTATGCGGGTTCCCTGGTGCCGAAGGAAGTGATTGCCCATGCGTCGCCGGGCGCTCGTATCATTGACTCTGCCGAGATGAATCTCGACGAGATCATTGCGGAGATCGCTTCGGCTCACGAAAAGGGACTTGACGTCGCTCGCATTCATTCGGGTGACCTCTCGATATGGAGCACTATGGCGGAGCAGATTCGCCGTCTCGTCCTGCTCGGCATCCCATACGATGTGACTCCTGGGGTCCCTGCATTTGCAGCCGCCGCGGCCGCTCTAAGTCAGGAGTTGACACTACCCGAGATAGCGCAAACCCTGATCCTGACACGGACTTCCACCAGATCGACACCGATGCCGATTGGAGAAGACCTCACAACACTAGGCCAGTCCGGTGCGACCATGGCAATTCATCTGTCCATCATGAATCTCGATATGGTGACATCGCAGTTGTTGCCTTTGTACGGCGTGGACTGCCCGGTGATTGTCGTCTTTCGAGCCAGTTGGCCAGACCAGGCGATTCTACGAGGAACGCTCTCTACTATTAAGGAGATCGTCGCTGCATCCGGCGTAGATCGTAACGCCCTGATCTTAGTTGGGAGATCTCTTGCTCAACCCGCGTTCGGTGAAAGCTATCTTTATTCGGTGTCCAGAGATCGGGAGACTGAAACAAAAGCCTAGCGGTGGATGGCTCACTCCAGACCGCTTAGCTTCTCTTTTTGCGAGGAAAAGAAGAATGCAGCAGCTTTGTGACATAACGTTCTCAGATGGGGAGGAACTTTGCGATGAGACGCAACACACTCGACCACGCGTATTGATACTCGGTGGAACCGGAGAAGGGGCTCAGCTTGCTGCGCGTCTATCAGAGAGAGTAGGCCTCACTGTGATATCGTCCCTCGCTGGCAGGGTCAGCGAGCCTAAACTTCCCAAAGGACTGGTTAGAGTCGGGGGTTTCGGCGGCCTCGATGCACTTGCGTCGTATCTTTTGAAGGAGAAGATCAAGGTAGTCATCGACGCGACTCATCCCTTTGCCACGAGGATTAGCCAGAACGCTGAAGTAGCCTGCACGCGCATCGGATTACCGCTTATCGCTCTGGTTCGTCCACCGTGGAGAAAGGTCGACGGCGATCGATGGCACGAAGTCGTTAATTTTCAGAGTGCGGCTAAATTCGTAGATGCGAAGATGGGTCGCGTCTTTCTTTCCATCGGCCGCCAGGAGCTAGGCTCATTTTCTGAGTGTAACGATGCATGGTTTTTGATTCGGGCCATTGAAGAACCAACGGAACGCCTTCCGCCTCATCACAGAGTTCTCTTGCAGCGTGGCCCCTTTGAGCTTAGGGACGAATTACAGTTGCTGCGTGATCATTCCATCGACTACGTGGTTTCGAAAAATAGTGGAGGATCGGCAACATACACCAAGATTGAAGCCGCCCGTTCTCTTAATCTTCCGGTGGTGATGATCAGCCGGCCTTTCAAACATACTGTCAACGCCCTTGAAACAGCGGAAGATGTTATCGCGCAGCTTGACCGTCTTATTTAGCAGGCTTCAGGCACACCTGAGAGCTCAATCGGGCATCAAGCAATTGTTTTTGAACATTCGCCCGAGCGAATACTAGGAACTGTACTCACGCGAAAGCAATTGGAGAGATGTCGAGAATGAGAAAGCTTTACATTATTGGCATTGGCGCGGGCGACCCAGAGCAGGTCACAGTGCAGGCAATCAGAGCGATGAATGCGGTCGATGTATTTTTCTTCATGAACAAGGGTGACGCCAAAACCGATCTTGTGCGTCTACGAAAAGAAATCTGTGAACGGTACATCGATCAGAGGTCGTACAGAGTCGTAGAAGTTGATGATCCGGAGCGTGATCCGTCGATAGCGTCCTACACGGCACGTGTCCAGGCATGGCATCAGCAAAGGGTTCTTATCTACGAAGAGTTGATAGAGCGGGAGTTGGGAGAGGAAGACTGCGGTGCTGTTCTGGTGTGGGGAGATCCATCTCTCTACGACAGCACCCTGCGAATTATCGAACAAGTTGTCGAGCGAAGTAAAGTTATCTTTGAATACGAAGTGGTTCCTGGGATTACGAGTGTCCAGGCTTTGGCCGCACGTCACAAGATTGTCTTGAACGGGATCGGGGAATCAGTGTGTATTACAACCGGTCGCCAACTAGCCGCCAGTGGTTTTCCTGGTGATATGGACAATGTCGTCGTTATGTTGGACGGTAACAACTCCTTCAAAGATTTAGTGGAGCAGGACGTCAAAATTTACTGGGGTGCATACGTGGGGACCGAAAAGGAGATCCTGTTATCGGGAAAACTTCGTGACCTCGCTGAGACCATCGAGTCGACCCGGGACGAAGCCAGAGGACGAAACGGTTGGATAATGGACATCTATTTGCTGAAAAGATCGGGTTCGTAACATACATTCGGCCCCGTCAAGGTTTTCGACGATGTCCCGTTCCCCACCTGACGAACGCAGCAATCTTCATCTCCCTGATCGGCGCAATGACCAATTCCATAAGAGGTGCAGCGACGGACTCGGGTAAGTCCCGGCCGAAAAAGACCTAGTTCCCATTTCTATGGGTTCCGATCCCAACGGCTAATCAGCCCCGGTGCTGATCTCAAAGCAGCATGGTCTAGCTTCGCTCACGCCGCTGTTATGGGCACTCAGGCCTTGCGCAACATGATTGCACGTGGAGAACTGATAGGTGTGGCTGTTCTCGTGGTCATCGGCGTAGCCTTGATTGCGCTCGCGCCAGCGAAGCAGCCTACGGAGTCGGCCTCGCGCCGTAGGAGGTATCAACCACATTGACGGGGAGCCGCCATACTGTTGGGTTTCCCCAAGCGTAGCTCAATCTTTCTGGTAGGGCTCAAAGTTCAGTGGCACACTCTGAGCCGGTGGGTTGCCAACGTTGAAATCAAGGTGCGTCTGTTCGTGGCCTTCGGGGTGCTGCTCTCGCCACAGGACCAGCAGCAGCAGCGGCGGAAACGCCGTAAGGACAACCTTCGTCCGGTGGACCTTCGCGTGACATCCCGCACAGAGAGCGATCATCAGATGCAACAGAGACTTGCCCGGTTCCCGGGATCGGGATCACCGCACACCCTACAGCGTATCCATCGCGCTTTAACACCTGCTCTCGCAGGCCGCCGAAATACTCCGCATCCTGTCGTTTCAGCGTGTAGCAGGTCGCACAGAGGCCCAGGGCGAGGATCTTCTCATTCCCGCAGGGACAGCATATTGCGGTCTGGACCCCTTTCTTCAAAGCCCTACTCCTTCGTTTTCAGCTTGGAGTCGTTTTCGCGGATGAACGCCTCGATCTCCGGCGCACTCGCCAGGATGCGGAGCCATTGTTCTTTGTAGAGCGTGACCGGAAACCGGCCCATGCCGTACAGAGAGACCCCGCCTTTCTCGCTCACCTTCAAAGTGAGGCCGCCCTTGTCTTTGCTCTTGAGCTGGGCATTCTCAGCCCGCAGGCGCTCCAACTCCGCTTGCATCTCTGATCACTCATCGTTTCCCTCCTCCGATTCCCTGCATACAATTCATTTTCCAAGCTTCCAGCCCGGCGCTTTTTACTGAAACATACCGATATAGCGTATCCCGCTGATGCCGAACTCACGAGCAAGCGCAGCCTTCGAGTCACCATCGGCAACACGCCGTCGCAACTCGGCCGCCCGCGCGGGTGTCAGAGACGGCTTTCTGCCGCGGTACTTCCCTTCCCGCCTTGCGATCACAATTCCCTCGCGCTGACGCTCGAGGATCAGCTCTCTCTCGAACTGAGCAAACGCCCCCATAACACTCAGCAACAGATTCGACATGGGCGAATCCTCGCCGGTGAAGGTCAAGTTTTCCTTCACAAAGACGACATGGACCCCCCGCTCCGTCAGACCAAGCACGATTCTCCGCAAGTCATCAAGGTTGCGGGCCAGCCAGCCGGTCCATCGAATGACAAAACACTGTGTCGCCTTCGCGGATGGACGGTTGTGGCTCAAGGATGGCTCGTGTGTGCGCGGCTTAGGCCGACACACTCCAACCATGTGTGGAGTTATGACTTCGTGAGTGCGCGAACGCACACGGCCGCAGTGTACGCATCCTCAACCTGATCGATGAATCCACGCGGGAGTGCCTGATGATCCGGGCCGAACGGCGCTGGAGTAGCGCGAAGGTGATCGGCGCTTTGGCTGATGTCATGGTCTTGAAAGGAGTTCCGGAACACGTACGTTCAGACAACGGTCCTGAGTTCGTCGCGAAGGATCTGCGCACATGGCTTGCGGACACAGATGCAAAGACGCTGTATATCGAACCCGGCTCTCCCTGGGAGAACGGCTACTATGAGAGCTTCAACTCGAAGCTGCGGGATGAGTTCCTCAACGGAGAGATCTTCTACTCCCTCAAGAGCTTCGCGTGCTGGCCGAACGCTGGCGCGTCCACCACAACACCGTCAGACCGCACTCCTCGCTGGGATATAAACCACCAGCACCGGCGGCCCGGATGATCTCAACAAGCAAGGGGCATGGAGAAG
>Ga0193743_1002703_pt1 | contig 12281 bp, 7 predicted proteins | sample L2c2metaG_FD_143038 | JGI IMG/M metagenome (GOLD analysis project Ga0193743, IMG submission 143038) | Soil microbial communities from a riparian zone of the East river system, Colorado, United States - L2c2 | ecosystem: Environmental > Terrestrial > Soil > Riparian zone | place: USA: East River... | reverse complement strand
GACAGGAAAGCGCACCTAGCAGGGGATCCTAAAAGAAAAGGATAAAGCCCTGCTAAAGTGGGATGCATGTCTATATACCAAAAATCGGAGTCGAAATAATAAAATGATGAAAAATAATGAAATGATGAAAAAGATGGAGAATGGTGAAACAGTGATAGGAATGCTACATCATGTGATCATCGGACTCTGGTATCGGAGCTGCGAGTGCACTCCATCTTGGACTAGCGATGATGAGGAGGAATATACAGAGGTGACAGAGAAATATCAGAGTAGATGTCGGACGATGCGGAGCGTCCCCTAACAGTGTCCTTATGTGAAAATGGAACATATAACAAAAAGACTCATACTCTGAAGGATGCCAAAGAGTGCTGACTCAAATCCTCACAAGTCCTTCTGGCGACTGAAACCCATGACTGTTAGGGCAACTGCGGACGACTTAGTCGAGATCTAGCAGGGGATCCTAAACATATATATAAACATAAAATACGACAGGAAAGCGCACCTAGCAGGGGATCCTAAAAGAAAGGATAAAGCCCTGCTAAGGTGGGATGGCTGTCTATATACCAAAAATCGGAGTGGAAATAATAAAATGATGAAAAATATGGAGAATGGTGAAACAGTGATAGGAATGTTACGTCACGTGATCATCGGACTCCGGTATCGGAGCTGCGAGTGCACTCCGTCTAGGGCTGGCGACGATGAGGAGGAATATACAGAGGTGACGGAGAAATATCGGAGGAAACATCGGAGGACGTGGAGCGTCCCCTAACAATGACCTTGAGAACTGGTGCATGTGCAATATGATTGGCCTACAACATGGAATGTGTGTGGAGTGTGGTGGGGCTCTGGTTGTGCTGCGGTAGATAGTGTGTGGTGCTGGTTGGCAATGGAAATGATAGGAATAATGATTTGTTGGTGGTATCGGAGTAGAGGATGAATACTGACAGAGGTCCAATATAAGTCCAATGAGGGTGGCTGGTGGTAAGGGTGGCTAGTGATGCCGAAGTTCGGTTCTGAACTGATGCAAGAACTGAGAACCGAAAGAACCGAACCGTCGGTTCAGGTTCAGTTCAGTTTGGTCCACAGATTTTGGGCTGTCAGTTCGGTTCTCGGTTCTTCAAAAATGGTTGAAGAACTGAACTGAACCGAACTTTGGCATTGCTAAGGGTGGCACTGAACAATGGCGAGGTGGCCATCATCGGAGCCATCTGATGATTGTTCTTCAGAAAGAACATGACTGAGCATGGACCATGACACTTCCCATCCTCCTGTTAACAGGGATCAATCTCATTTAAAGCCCTGCCCACACATGTCCATTGATAAAGGCTTTTTCATCTTTGCAAGACTTGGAGCGCTGAGATCACATTTCAGGAGCCATCAGACCATGAAATAAACATGCTAATTAGCACCTCAGCAGGCCTTTATGTGAAATAGACACACATTGACAAGAGGATGGGGAAAAAACCCATCCAAGCACTTGCATGCATCAGAATCTTGTCCACATCACCTGTTTACTTGATAAGCAAGGATTTGGTTAAGAATTTATATCTACTGTAAAAATTTATATAATTAATATTTTTAGAATTAGTTCCGTAGCCTATGTATGGTCTGAGCGAGCCTGCAAGAGGTCGGCGTCGGACGACAAAGTTGATGAAGAATTTTTAACAAGTTCACTTTCGGTGATGGCCGAAAATCACGTGTTGCGGGAAAAGTGCTGGGTCAATACGCCCTCGATTATATAAGCACGGTGTTGACACTGATGTGGTTGGTCTAGCAAACTCCTTATACAGATTGTACAATGTACAGTCTCTTGACGTCCTCTGTGTCTCTTCTGTCAGTGGCTTCCCAACCCGGCGAATTGATTGTGAGAAGCGTATCCAAGGGTCAACGTTGCACTGCCGGATACCAATACCAAAACCTCTCGTTTCTCCATCCTATCTATCCTCCTTGTATGGACTCCCCGGCTCCTGATGATGGTGACATGCCGATAAATCAACCAATAACTGTGCCTGATACTCAAGAGCTATGATGGTGTTCGATGCCCGATGGGTCACAGAAAGGATATGGATTGTCGACGGAGCCTAGATTGATATTTGACGATGTCAGGATGTGTACGTGCTACTATTGAGGTTTCAATTCACGTGAAAAGTTAGTCTGCTTCTGGAGAATGATCGTAATCGCATGGACTTGCCCTCTATTCAGTACCGCTGGATCCAAGCCTCCAGCTTCGCGCTAGATAGTGTCGTTGTCGAGGAATCGGGCCATTGAGATCGTGGTCCAAGGTCCGTTTAAAATACGATGATATACGATTACGAATGCCATGAACTAACGTTTACAAAGTCATTGTCATCACTTTCCATACCATAGTAACCATACCGTCTGGTAGATGTTCAGCACCCTTCAGAAAAACGAGAGCTACGACCCATCCAGTTTCATGTGCTGGCGTGATAATCTCACCGTTCACCGAAAGTATGTCTACTGCTACGAAACGCCTTCTACGATCTTATTACTTTTATACGACTTTCATGTCACCACCACCGCTACTATTTCCTGCTTATCCAGAGGCACTATCCTCAACTTCAAAACCAGCACGTTCCGAGGCTGGCGCAACGCCATCGGGACGACAAGACCTAGGCACCTGACCCTGATTGTCCTCGCCTTTTGGCCCTCTTCTCCTCTTCTCGCAAGTGGTGGTCCTGTTGGTGTTGTATCAATTCCGGCTTCGGATACGGAAACAGTAAAACTTCCTGCTAGTATGATAATTATATCAAAAAAAGGTTCGTTTACAAAGTCAAAGATATGAATATCTATTCACTTGCACTTTTCATCCAGTGCCACGTTGCAATCACCTCTATCATAGTTTCCCCCGACCATTATCAATATCATCTATGCTGACCAGGTCTAACTCAGCGCCATGCGGACAAAATCTATTAGTCTAACTCGATACAATGTCTTGTAGATTCGACCATTGTTTGGTAACCGATCGCAGGAAACGCTCCTTTTGAGTTTGGGCCTGGTTTTGGTAGAGTAGGCGAGGATCTGGTGTGCTCGCATGGCAAACTCACAAAAGGTTCGTCAAAATACAAATCATATGTACTCATTTGGGGCCTTTTGCAGTGCCACGTCATCTCGACCGGTACATTCTGTGAGTCTTTGAACGTCAACTTCGGCAACAACGCCAGCTAGGAAGCTGGCTCAGCACCACCAAAGGTAATTAAGCCTCCTTGTCCTTGGCTTCCCCAATTTTGGTCTTCTCTCGAGTCGGCATTGGTGTCGGTGGGATTTCAGTTTCAGATTCGGTATCGAGTAGGCGAGTCGGCATAGTGAGATAAAGCATCGGAACTTACGCATTGACCTGGGGACTGGCGACTTTGTGAACATACATCTGTGTGCATGCTCAGACAGAACGAATTGCTTGATCCCCCTTTTGCTTTATAGAGTCATATCATGGCTACCACCTCTACTGCTGTTTTCTCCTAGCTTGTTGGCATTAGCATTAGCTCCAATATCAGCATTAACTACGAAAGTTGGATCAGCACCAGCTGTGACTGGATGACAAGACGTGGTTGTCTTCTTGGTCTTCTGGACCGGCTTTGGGGTGTTCAAGGTGCATGCATGAAAAGAGATGAACATCGACGGATGGGAAGAACGCCTACAGATATGTGCCAACCAACCAAGCTTCTCCTGAGTTGACAGCCTTCAGACAATGGCTGGTGGCTGGTTCTATTTTGGCAATCGTTGTCTATAGGCAACTTGTGGTAATCTCAATCTACTATGAGGGACACCGCGTGTCATCGCCATCATCATAGGAGTTGCCTATGGGAGACTACAATCTAGCATCCTGAACTCAGAAATCAGGCTAGATAGTGACACTGCTGTGCAATTGTCAGGTTGTGTTGATGTTGACCTCGTTTAAAGCTAACATTCTTCACCCATTTTCAAGTTTACTTCAAGTTACAAGTAACGACCAAAGCTCCTCAGGTTTCACTATAACTTCATGAGCATCAACTCCCCCGATACAAGATGCTGGTAAGTCTATTTTTCATTCCACTATTGATGGTATATTGAATTCAGCCGCAACATAAGTACTGGGGATAAGAAAGGAGAGCGCGACAATTGTGAGTTTGATATTGATGCTGATAAGTTCCGAAAGAGGCACCGGGGCAGTAGTAGAAATTCGGATGGCTTATGGTATGGTTTTGTCCACGGGCGATCATTCTCAAACCCTACTCCAAAAACCAGTTATCGATTTCTGGAGCACGAAGACAAGGGTGCATCATAGATGATTGTCCTCTAAGTAAACTGGCTTTTTTTGATTGTGAAATGCAACCCGGGACAGGACGTCCACGAACCGTGACTTGAACCTGATCGATGATTTATTTAGTCAGACCACCTAGCACCCTCAGAGACAGACACCATCCACACTTGGTCATGATAATCAATTCAGCTACGATGACGCTTGTGGACATTAACAATTCGCAATCTGCACATTTCTCCATCCTTCCGTCGACAAGTTGCTCCATGAAGACACGAAGGCATGCAAAACTCTCCAACTTGCTAGCGGTATTTACTAGAGCCTCATTTTATGATATCATCGTCTTAAGAGACCTTGAATACCTAATTCAAGACATATATTTCTGTTACATGCGAATCCAATTAGGTTCGCTTTGAAACCTTTGAGTCCTCCAAATAATTACGTCCTTCAATCAGACGGGCTAGCGACGTGGAAGAGAATATATATCAGTCCCGTAGTTGATGGAGCGGACCCAGCCCGAATTGAATTGAAGGTTACAGTAGCTTGAAAAGATAGGGATGCATTAAGTTAGCGAACACATCTTACAGGTAACGAATGTGACTTGTTGATCCTGAACCCTTCTACAATGTCGCATCATCTGTTCCTGCTGTCGCCTTCAGATACTCCATTGTACAGTCTTACACACCATTCATCGAAACCCGTAACGAGCCTCACATCGCCTCTTGCGGCCAATCTGCCAACATGGTCGACCTCTGCTTTTGCTGGGACGCTTACTGCATTATCTGGAGCTTCGAGTGCCCCTCAACATACAACGGGTGGCCCAGTGCGTATGGGAGGCGGACAGGATAGACATGTCATTCAGATGATCGCTAATGCTAGCCTGGACGTAATCGAGGACGTGATGCGCAAGGAAAACACAATGTGGGTATAGGTTGTATTGCTGTATATCTCTTACGATGATTGAACCTTGACAGGTATTTCAAGTCTGTAGACAAATTCAATGAATGGACGGTGTCTGCATTTATCACCCCAGGAAGTAAGAGATATCGTCTTTGCTTTCACAATTTGCATACTGATTCAGGCAGACATGAAGTTTGTGTTATTGCACGAAGGGAAAAATGATGACGGAATCAAGTCGTTCTTCACGGACGTGTGGGAGTTGTATCTAAAGGTCAGTTTTCCCTCAAGTACAATAGTTGAGAAAAGTTGACCCCTTCGTAGACGATGATGAATCCTTTCCATACCGCGCATAGCCCGATCAAGAGCAATGTATTTGACACACGCGTGCGGCAGAGTGCAAAGAAGTACTTAGGATAATCGAAATGGTCGACAGACGGTTCTGTCGCCCATTTGAACGAGGAATATTACAAATGACACCTGGTACGTACCTGTTGCCATTGGATTCGTCTCTGACAAATTGAAAGCATAATTTAGAATCGGTATCGCTCATTCCGGTATCAAAGCCTATGCTGCCGATTTACTTGATAGACGTGCGCGTCTATAGGATACACCGACCTACAGATGTAAAGGAGACTACAGCGCAACGTAGCCCCTATATCCCAAACTACCGCGAATATGTAGCCATAATGATGTGATATTAACTGACAAAATGCATTCAAAACAGTCTTTTTGGCCAGAGCCTGCGATCCCTATGATTTACAATCAGTATCAGACAGGAGAACCTTGATAATCTAGCCTTTCTCGGACTCTCGAGAGCTTACGCGTTTCCTATTCAACGGATAATATATTCAAGACCGAGGTATTGGCGAGGGGTCCATCAGGTAAAGTACCCCTTAAAATCAGATGAGGTGAGTTGTGGTCTTCGAATTCATATTAGTCAGTTGATCTCACCAGTCTAACTTCAGGGAGTTAATTGAAAGAGTCTTCTACCCTACGAAGATGATCTCAGATAACTACCTGAGGTCTACGAAGTCGATTTCAATCTTCGTTACCTGCCAGGGGATACTCCGGTTCACCTCTTCCTTCCGGTGCTCTGGCCAAGTATGTGTATTCTGTGAAAAGAAAGCTATGTATCGATGGAATTAGACCTTGAGTACTTGAGTTCTTGAACTTCGAAAGACGCAACATTACATATTTGATGACAGGGCAAAGTGAGTCATACTATATCCCTCGGTAATTCCCTGTGGTGATTCGACCTCTCTCATTTAGATTGGTATCACTGCCATATGTCTGGTTGTTTTTACTTGACTCATCGCCTCGACAGGTCCACTTGTTAGTCAACGTCAACTCTCCACCTCTAAGCTCTTCAACGGAACGTTGTGAGTACCCATTACTAGATGATGGCGTAATATATATATGCCACCCTTCACCTTTTTCAGAGCCTACAACGATGCCAGACCTGTTCCCATCACGCGAACCACCTTGATTGCAGATAATTACGTCGAAATTGCAATCTTGAACTTGGAAACCATATACAGGAAGGAGGACTTAAGGAGATAGTCCCAATACCCCAAGCTATCCAAGAGTCGGGAGTTCTACCTGATAGATACTGTGTCGGTTTGTGTCTAATATGCTCATAACTTCATCATCTAATGTCTACACTCTAGACTTTATCCTTGACCCGATAGTCATTGTCCATGTTGCGTCATTTCTATGCTCAAACCCGGCCTCATTTTACACTACGTACACAACCAACTTACAAGGGGGGGTAATTAATGATATCAAGGATGTTAGTAATGCGCCCAACAATCTTTCGGTTATTCCCATAGAGGTATGGGAGGCGGTTTGTAATTTGCTTTGTGATTTATCTGGAACCATGATTTCAGCTGTGCTTGCCACTGCGTGGCCTGCTATTTCAGAAGCAACAAATAACGATCGAATCCTTGGGTCCTATTGAATCACCCCCGAGCACTGGAGATAAAGAAAAATCATCCACCGAACCCGATTCTCTCTTCAAGATGATAAGTGTTTATTTATAAAAAAAAACCGTTGCAAGTTGACTGATAGCTTGACAAGAATGCAATGGAGACATTATATAGTTAGCCCTTCAGGTCATGCTATAAATGGCGAACATACCTAAACAGTTGAGACCAAAAAAAGAAAAACTATTTTCTCCAGCTGGCCCTATTAAGTTCTCCTGGTAACGAACTTGACTTATTCCTTATCTTTTAGGTTATCTCATTTGATTCTCGTGATTTACCCTTGTCTATTGGCAAGCGCCCGACTGATGTCTGCAGCTGATACCGTTCACTCGTACCCTTGATCACCTGCCTCATTCCCTATTATTGACATTGCTACTTATCTTTTGACTCCAAGTCTACCAATGTTCATCAGCAATCTCGAATGTAGGATCTGATGAGGTGCATTACTGGCTTCATAGCCATTATTAATCTCACCAATTTAATTTGAAGGAATAAATGGGACTTGAAGGAATAAATGGGACTCGAAGGTTTCTATTCTCTGGGCTATCCTCGTTCCCTATGTCTCAGACTAGGCTGCCTCAGGTCTGCGTCGAATTTTATTGTCGTTACCTCCTCGGAGGATGTAATAACGTTGGCAGTGAGCCACCTGCGCTCTAACATTTTACCCCAAATCCAGTGCTGCAGCGTCACTTACTGATGAACTTCCCAAACTCTATTGGTACTGTTGCTGGAAAATCAGTCACTTCTATCCGCCCAGTACTGGGTCCTTCCTGAGGCCTGGGCTGAAGGCCAAGACAGCGGGTCTGTCGCCAAAACAAGGCAGATCAACGCTGCAGAAGAATTTCTCTTCTTATGATCTGTTTAATTCCTGGAATGAGGACTCTAATGGGAAAGCTTTCTGCTGGTTCGTGACCTTGATCAATATACATGCTGCGCATATGTTAACAGCAATCTTGCGGACACCGGAACAGGATAGCTTCAAAAGACAGAAAGAAAGAAAGAATGCAGCCACAAGCCAGAGCTTCTAGACTGACTATGATAGTGCTTCAAGTTCAAGGTCGTGGTGTTTTGCGACTCACTGATGCCTAAAATGAGTACCTGATAGATACATAATTGAGCCGCTGAACCGGAATTTAGTGCGCCAGTATCTTGATATTATTTGCTTCGGACATTGTTGAGGTCGGATTACATATCAAATCAGTATAGGTCCAAGGAATACAAGCGCTCCTAATTTCCGCCCAGCCAGAAAGTTCGCGAGCAACATAACGACCCTCTTGGTCACTGTTTTGTCATGAAAAATACTAGTAGTGCATGGTGGAAAATCATATGTTCGTCAGAGGCAGGTACAATCTACTTGTGTGTAGTGGCAGCCTTCTCCTGCGATTTGATCACCTTCTTTACGATTTTCGCCTCCTCAACAAGGAATGCCCGCAGAATACTGACGAAAAAAATTAGGTATGTTGTACTGAATGACTGATTTAGAAATTCGTACCGTGACTTGACGCAATCACCGCATCTTGAACCACCATATGCCCGTTGTACGGTCTTTTGGCGTTTGGAGATGGTTGCATATTTGCGAGGGCGGAGTACTGGGACCTAAGGTCGTTTGAGATGACATGATACGCTAAGTTCAAATCGGAAAGCCTACTCCAGGAAGAGCAACACCACAGTCACCACATTTGGGTGCCGAGGCGAGCTTTTTGAGATGATGGTAAACAAGCTTGCCACCGGGGGTTTTTAACACACGTCGGCGGTTGGAGGTGGTGTTGTAAGGTTGGCGTTTTCGAAGAGTAACACGTTGGGCCATTGAAAGTGCTAAAAGTAGAAAGAAACGGTTAGCAAAAATGCTCCACGGCACCACGCAGTAAGAAAGTAAAGGAAGTCCACGTCTGCCTCGTCCATATCAATTTCCATTCGCCACGATCCATTGAATAAATAGACCGCCTCAGACATCTTCAAAGCTAGCCAAATCGTTCACGAAGCCTGGCATTTACTCACATAGACCGACTGTGCGTAATCAAATCTATCAACTAGATGGTCATCACAATAGCCAGACGGAGATTAACCATAACTTGCGTACCTTGTCTTGAGGTTGTCGATGCCGATGGCGAAGCGATATTCTGCGATACGTTGTGGCTTGTAAAACTGACCAGTACCACCGGGGAAGTCCGAGCCAGACACATCGCACGTGATTACTTTCTCAACCAACTTTGCTACGTAAGCACGATCGGCTTCCATCTGATGGCTTATCCACAATTGAACTCAATGGACCATCGACGATTCCACACATACATAGTGAACACAAAAGATTCGGAGGATTGCTTATTGTACAGTTCATTTCATTCGTACCCTAAAAAAATTTCAAACATTTTTCGAGAAGGCTTCCGAGGAGGCTGATTCTAGGTTAGTTCAAGTTTGAACGAGGCTCACTTTTAGCCAGTATCTGGCACCTCGGATCCCTTAACCAGTAAGTCGTACTTCCAAATTTAATAATACAAAGCGAAGAATCCTTCGACCGCGCTAACATCTAGTGTAATCTTTTTTGATTAACAGTCCCCCTGCTCCATCAGCCAGAACGTCCGAGCCTTTCTGATTAGAATTTCTAGAAGAAGGGAAAAAAAATGCTATCAAATGGATAGCAGGATATGGAAGGACCGGAGAACTCACTTGGACGCACCTGAAAATACTCATGTTTCAAGGATTAGGTTTGTGATTTTGTGGATCTGACAAGCGCCGAAAAAGAGAAATCTTTCCGGACGTCTCGGAGATTACACGGTCTCCTGGTGACCATCCAGGTGATGGAGCAGGAAGCTATGTTTCGAACAGACGTTCAACTATGATTCTACGGCCCTGTTAAAAATCAATCGTTTTATAGATCAATAGCATCAAGTTACACTGGCAGCCTCACACCATATTAAATGCATAGCTGTAGATCCTAGCTATATCCAACCTCATCCTTCATTTACAGACACTTCATAGCATTGGAGTAGATTTGAACGGTCGAAGGTTGATCGGAATTTATTGAAGATCATCTAACGGTAATCAACCATCGACGGGGAACGCCGCGCGCTCAACAATTACTTTGGGAAGTGAGATTATATATCAATACAAATGAAACAATTCCACCCCACCTTATACCTGTCCAAGCTATGGTTCTACCAGCTGTCGCGAGTAAAGAATATCGTCTAGGCTTGAGGAATGGAAGTCTAGTCTACATTGAAGCACAGCGTGAGATATTATCATTCAAAATTTCGACACACCTGTGCCGGCCTACAGCTTCGTTCCAAAAAAAATTAAGTCTAATTCCTGTTCAATGACACGATGTTAGCAAAGTCTTCTCAAATTCTGAATTTAACTATGTACCTGGTACCAGCCCTCGAGGAGGTCATTTCAGCGTTGATGAAATCTCACCGCAATCCCCCTTGAGAAATAGGGATCAGATAATGGATTAGCTCCTTGTTCTTTTTTGTCATTGTAAAGATTTCTGCCATGAATTGAGAAAATAACGGAAATGACTGCCTTTCTGTCCCTGGTCACGATCGGGTATTGTCGGAAATGAACGTCCAAGCTGACACTGTTCGTCTTGAAGTTGGAAGAGATCGCTATAATAAGAATGATTAGATTTCATGTAGGGACGTTCTTTTGTCAACCGAGTCAGGTTAAAATGCCCTCCAAGTCCTGCAGTGCGTGTCCTGATCATTGATCTTCTGTCATGCGGCAAAGATAAGATTGGAAGAGCAATATAATCATTCCCAGATCTGTATTGTTATCACGGTTCGTTGAATGTGTTAGATGGGATATCAATATGTACAGCCGCAACCATTACCGCTTTGTGCCTCCCCAAGTGAGATGTATTTTTAATCTATCACGGGGAGGTGATAAAAAAGGATGGCAAACAGAAAAACACCTGACCCACTCTCATGTATGACAGTTGGGGTAGGGTGGGGGGAAGGTCCAACCTTAAGCTTTTAATCTGGACCACTGGTCATTGGTCTGTTTGTCTTCTTAGGCAATATAAAATCATAGTGTTTGACAGAACATGGGGCCGCATCATGTCAGTTTATTAACATGGGAAAGGGTTTGTGGCTTGTGTGAGGTCAGAGGCGCATCAACTTCAAGAAGTAATTTAGTTCTCTCGGGTTGTCCCCTTTGTGACCCTGAAACGACTGACCAACGACTGACCAATGATAATCCAGTGCTTCTATTAATGTGGCGCCCGCCAGACTCCCCTTTCGTCCACGTCGAATATCTCCATCAGTTCACCCTCAAAACTGTTCTAACATTGAACATTTTTTGCTTTTTCAATACTATACTGGGAGGTCGAAATATGTTGTCACGTTTGCCGAATGATGCCATGTCGGAGTTTCAATCACCAGGCGTCGCGTTCATTGCCCCATGCCCGCCGAAAAGCAGCGGGACTGGGCCCCTACAACCCAGGCCAAGTTCGTCACTGGACTCTATGGCTCTGGAAAACATGTGTCGTTGCGAAAGGTCGCAAAAGAAGAAGGGGTAGGTCATCGTTTGTCTCGTTACATTAATTTCTCATCCATCTTTGCAGATTGCGAAATCTACACTCTCTGACAGGGCTAAAGGTCGTCATAGGATCTGGAAAAAGTCGTCGAAATGGCACCAGAAACTCACCCCAGAGGAAGGGCAGGTACTGCTTGACTGGTGCAAGCAGCGAGCACAGGAAGCTCATCCGTGGTCAAGTTTAATTCACAGTGATAAGTATTATGATTTTATAGATATTCTACTGCTCCACATTTATTGTACATAATTGTAGCTTAGTTAGAGATATTAGTTAGCGTGGATCCATACTTTTGACGTCGTGCCTGTGAGGATTAGTGAAGCAATGGACGTTAATGCATGGATGGTTTGTGGAGTGGTTGTGCTGCTCATTAGTTTGTGAACATCGTTGTATTCAGTTTCGGACCAATTATTTTGCAACCATTTAAGCTTCACCGGTGGGATTAATGCCTGAGTTGTTATTTATATATATATAAAGTAAGTTACGTTGTATCACTGAAAGACAAAACCCATTGCTAAGACAATAGCTTTTAGCTTTTGGAGACAGTGACTAAAAAGAAAAAGAAGATTTGACTCCTTTTTTTTTTTTTTTTTTTTTTTTCTTTCTTTTTTTTCCA
>Ga0193743_1002702_pt1 | contig 12293 bp, 10 predicted proteins | sample L2c2metaG_FD_143038 | JGI IMG/M metagenome (GOLD analysis project Ga0193743, IMG submission 143038) | Soil microbial communities from a riparian zone of the East river system, Colorado, United States - L2c2 | ecosystem: Environmental > Terrestrial > Soil > Riparian zone | place: USA: East River... | reverse complement strand
CATGTCCAAAGTAGCTGTGGGTGGCCCCTGTCGCGAGCACCAGATAGTCATACGCAACCCGTAGTCCTTTATTATCGCCTGCGTCGACGATCACATGCCGCGTGGCCGGATCGATACCGGTCACATTGCCAAGCATCACAGAAGCATTCTCTTGGTCGGCCAAGAGACCGCGGAGCGGAGAGGCAATCTGACCGGGAGCCAAAACTGATGTCGCTACCTGATATAGGAGGGGTTGAAAAACGTGATGATTTGACCTATCAATCAACAGTACGTTGACAGGTGCACGTCGTAGTGCCTTGGCCGCAGCAAGACCGCCAAATCCACCTCCGACGATCACAACAAGTGGAACCTTGTTTGGCATTTCTGGCTCCCTTTACACGCATCGTCCATGTCGGCAGTGCCGAACGTCCTAACTCCACGTAACAGCGTGAGAGTAGCAGTCGCGCACCAGCGAAACAATCACATGTTCCTGTAATGAAGGTTGAATAGGACACATCGACTCGGCATTTTGTTCGATTCAGCGCAAACCTGCGACTGCGATTCGCGCCGTTTGACGAGACGAGTGAGTTCCGTCGCGGACGCCCGAGCTAATTCAATGTCGAAGATCCTTGGCTATTACATGTTCCTAGTAGCCCGGAATGGTCTTCCCGCATAACGAGTGATCTAGGGATATTTCATCTGTACGCGTAACGATGCCGGCTTCACTAGTAGGAACATGTAATTCCTTTTGAGCATACGCAGAGATAGCATGGGCCTGTACTGAGGCTAGGTGACCCACATTAGTCGAAGGGTACGCGACTATAGCGGGATGCCGCTCGAAGCGTTCTTGAACCTTGGCTCGGAAGCGTTTCTTCACCCCGATGATTTTGCGAACACCGCGAAGCATTCTTCCAGTCGATACTGACAGGGGAATCGTTCAGCCCGCCAGAGAATGCATGAACCGCCAGAACGCTACATGGCGCCTTTGGATTAATCTTCCCAGCGGACACCAACAGGAGGCAGCGGTACATGCCTGACAAGAGAGCGGAATTAGGCGGATTCCCAGGTATGACGGACAGCCTGGAAATCAGCGTTCACAGCGACGAGGCGGGTGCTGTCATGTATCTGCGGGGCCGGCTGAGTATCGAATCCTCACCTGATTTGCGTGACCACCTGCTTGCCATGCTGCGAAGGCAATCTCCACCAGAAACAATCGCCATTGACCTAGCAGCAGTCTCCTACATGGATACATCTGGCATAGCCACTCTGATAGAAGGGCTCAAAATCGCACGGATAGGCGGCATCGCGATGCGTCTCCACGGGCTCCAGGGCCGCCTTCTTCATTTATTCCAGGCCACAGGTATTGGGTCGTTGTTCGACACCGGTGGACCTACGAACAATCTTTCAACGACGACGGTGTCCTAAATGGCGACAATTCTCGAAGACGTCGGCAAGAAGACCATCGAGCATCTCGACTACGTTGGAAGCCTGAACATTCAGTTGTGGTCCACGTTACGCGCAATGAAGAGTGGGTTGCCACTGGTCGGGAACCGCTACCGTTGGCAGGCTACTGTGCGGCAGATGCTTCAGATCGGGTATGACGCTCTGCCGATGGTTTCTCTGATGGCCGTTTGTAGCGGATTCATTCTTGCATTGCAAGGAGCATCCGAGTTGCGACGCTTCGGGGCCCTGCACTATGTCATCGATTTGGTTGCCGTCGGTTTCACGCGAGAGCTCGGCCCCTTGCTGACAGCGATTGCAGTGAGCGGGCGGTCGGGTTCGGCGTTTGCGGCTGAGATTGGGACCATGAAGGTGACCGAGGAACTTGATTCTCTGCGGGTCATGGCACTCGAACCGATCGAGTTCTTGCTTGCGCCAAAATATCTGGCCGCGCTGATCAGCATTCCGTGTCTGACTATCATTTCCAATTCTTTCGGCATTATCGCGGGCGGATTGTTCATGTTTTTCAGCACGGGGCTCGCGCCGTTGTTGTACTTCCGGTATGTGCTGGAATCCATTGCTCTGCGCGATGTGATCACAGGTCTGATCAAGAGCGTCGCCTTTGCCACGATCATCGCTCACGTCGGTTGCCTCGAAGGGTTTCGTGTCCGCGGAGGACCTGACTCCGTGGGCCGCTCCACCACCAGCGCTGTGGTCAAGTCAACTTTCTTGGTCATCGTCGCGGACGCAATCTTCACCGCTGTCTTCTATTTCACGGGAGCGCACTGATGCCAGTCATCTCCGTCCGCGATTTGGTTGTCGAGTACGAAGGCCGTCGAGTCTTGAACAAGCTCAATCTCGACATTGAAGCTGGCGAAACCATGGTTCTGCTAGGCGGCAGCGGTTCGGGGAAGAGCACGCTGTTGCGGCAGATCATCGGGCTAGAGCGTCCGAAGTCGGGAAGCGTAATGGTCAAAGGCGTTGATATCACGAACTGCTCATCGTCCGAACTCAATAAGGTTCGGCGCTCCATCGGTGTGGCCTTTCAAAGTGCGGCCTTGTTCAATTCGCTGACGGTCGAGGACAACGTCGCCTTGCCTCTGCGCGAACACACCGCTCTCGCGCCATCTATCATTGACTTAATGGTCTGGATGAAATTGGCCGTGGTCGGCCTGGCGGATTTTGGCAAGCTGCATCCCCAGGCACTCTCAGGCGGCATGAAAAAACGTGCAGCCGTAGCCCGCGCCCTCTCCCTCGATCCCGAGATTCTGGTTTTGGATGAGCCCTCTGCCGGTCTCGACCCCATTGTTGCCGCCGAACTGGATGAACTGATTCTGCTTCTGAAGCAAACGTTCCAGATGACCGTCATCGTAGTCACCCACGAAATGGCCAGCGCATTCCGTATCGCGGATCGCATCGCCATGTTGTACCAGGGTTCGTTCAGCTCGGTCGGAACGAAAGAAGAAATTAAGACAAGTCAGAATCCGCGCGTTCGGCAGTTTCTTGACCGTATCCCGGAAGACATGGCCAAAGCACCGACCGTCTCCGCTTACTTCCAAAACTATTTGGAGAGAAAGGAGGCATTCCAATGACAACGGAAGCAAAAGTTGGGGCCTTCGTCCTAGGATGCTTCTCCATCCTGGCATTCACACTCATCTACCTCATCAACGCGGAGTTCAGCAGGGACACCGTTCCGTACCGCACTTATTTGCGTTATGCAGGGGGCCTCGAGCCCGGCGCATCTGTGCTCTTCGGCGGAATCAATGTGGGGAAAGTGAAGGCGCTACAACCTTGGTCGTCAGACCCAACCAAGATCGAGATTCTGCTCGACGTAAGAAAGAACACGCCGCTCAACGAAAAGTCCGTGGCCAAACTAGGTCTGGTCAGCGTCATGAGCGAGGCCGCACTGTCGATCACTACTGGTAGTAACGACGCCAAGCGTCTTGCGCCCGGATCGTCTATTCCGTCACAGGAGGCCGCCAGCCTCGATGAGATTGCCGGGAAAATAGCCGGAGTCGCGGACAACGCAAATGGTTTGATTACCCAGGCCCGCGGAGAATTGGAAGGTATAACGAGCGACGCCCGCAGTCTCCTTGCCAATCTGAACACCGTGACCGGCAAGCCGAATCAGCAGAAAATTCAAGCCGTATTGGATAATGTCAACGGAATGTTGGCGACTGAACGGCCTAAGATCGATCGTCTCACCGATCAACTAAACACGCTAGCCCAGCACGCAGATGCAACCGTTCAGAACGTGAACGGCACGGTCACGGATGCGCGGGAACCGCTTCGCAAAGACCTGACTGAGTTGCAGACCACTTTGCAGCAAGCCAAGTCATTGCTGACCGACATACAGGTGATGGTCCGGGCCAACAACTACAAGATTGACGACACCGTGGAGAATCTGCGCACTGCTACGGACAACCTGGATCAACTGACCGATTCGCTCAAGCAGCGTCCGTGGAGCTTGATTCGCATCAGGCAGCCTAAAGAGCGCGAAGTCCCGCAACAAAAGTGAGGTGGATATGAAACAGAATCTGATCGCAATTTCCTTTGTGTTAACAGCCCTGATCATTCTGTCTGGCTGCGGCGGCGCGGTGAGATATCCAAGCTACTACACCCTACATGTTCCACCGCCACCCGATCCGCCGGCACAGGGAAACCTTCATGCGACTCTGGCGGTCCGCGAATTCCGCTCACCCGCGTACTTGCGTCAGGGCGCCATTGTGTATAAGACGTCTCCCGAGCAAATCGGGTTTTACAACTACTACCGCTGGGCGACAGATCCGCGGGACTTTGTAACCAACGCCGTGGCTGACCGCCTGCGCGCCAGCGGGACCTTCACCCAGGTCAAGCCATACGACGGTCGCGCCGACATGGACTACGTCCTGAGCGGACGGCTAGAGAAGCTCGAGGAAATTGACTACGACGGCGGTGTAAAGGTCGAGGTTGCAATCTCGGCCCAGATGGTGCGGCAATCGACCGGCGCCACGGTCTGGACAAATTCCGTGTCCGAAGTGGGGCAGGTCGACAAGCGCGATGTGCCTGCCATGGTTTCAGAGATGGGCCGCACGATGGAACGGGCAATCGAAAAACTACTGATGCCCGTGGCTGCAGTTCCGAGTGAAGAAACAACGACCGCGAGACGAGGCGCGCCATGAAAGTAGGAATCGCGGCCGACCATGCTCTGGCGGTTTTGAAGTCTGCCGACAACTAAGGAGTCCTGAGGCCCGAACTGAAAACGAGTTGAATTGCGGATATAGTGATCAGTCCACCAACTTCGGTCACCAGGCCCCGGACAGATACAAACAACGGTGTCCAGCTAGGGTCCGTGGTATTTCACCAGGATGTGCCACCGATGTCGGGGCCTCCACTGGGCTGCCCGATCCTTTGTACCAGCGAGAGTGCTGAGGACTATGTTCGGAACCGATAGAGACTGGGACGCGCATGAGCTACTATCTGACCCACATCACCTATCCCATCCTGTTTGTCGCTGTACTCGCGCGCCAGCTCTGTCTTCCCGTTCCCGCTCTTCTCTTTTTGCTATCTAGCGGAGCGCTGGCGGGCGCCGGCAAGCTGAACTTTGTTGGAGTCCTGCTGGTGGCCGTTCTGGGATGTGTCTTGGCGGACCTGGCCTGGTTCGAAGCTGGCCGTCTCCGTGGCAAGCGTGTATTGCGATTGCTATGCGCTTTAACAGCAGATCCAAGCTACTGCATCCGCCGGGGCAGGGAAGTCTTTGCTAAAAAGGGTCTCCGACTTCTACTGATTGCCAAATTTGTGCCCGGGCTGGACGGCATCTGTCCGCCGTTAGCGGGGATGCTTGGCGCCTCGCGAGCCGCTTTCCTTGTTCACGACGCCGGCGGGGCGTCCCTTTGGGCCGGCGCTTACATTGGCTGCGGATTTCTTTTCGCACGGCAGCTGGATAAGGTGGCACGGAACATCTCCGCTGTTGCCACCGCGGTGATTCTAATATTCGGCATTCCGCTCATGTTCTTCTTCGTCCTGAAAATTGCACGACTCGTACTGATGATTCGGATGCTTCGACCGCTGCAGATCGATCCCAGAGTGCTGAAGGCTCGATTGGATTCGGGGGAGAAATTTGGAGTCGTCGATCTGCTGCGCTTCGAGGAGGATCCCGATGGGGTGGCCGCCATTCCAGGAGCAGTACGACTCGATCCGCTTGAACTTCGGCGTAAGAAGCGCATCGTTGTTCCCGATGACGTCAATCTGGTTGTCTACAGCAGGTGCAGGAACAGCTTTGTGAGTGCGCGTGTGGCGGTGGCAATGCGGAAGCACGGCATCCATAACGTCCATGTGCTGGCGGGCGGTCTGGAGGCGTGGAAATCTCTCGGGTTTCCGCTTCGTGACGAGTTTGCGGATATGGAAGTGGAAGTCGCGAGGCTAGGTATCGAGTTTTCTCCACCCTGGCAACACATTCCACGTCGGCAGCATTGAGCGCCGTTTCTTGGAGCATGGACAGTTCAGTGTCTAGGTGTTTAGTCCCGGCATTTGATGGATTGGGTTGAGGGTAAATCTGTCTGGAGTTTGAGTCCAGAGTTTGCAGAGGTGTTCGTAGGGAGTGAGTCCGCGTAGGGTCTTGAGCCTTCGGGCGAAGTTGTAGGCTGCGATGAAGTCGGACAAGTGCGCTTTGAGTTGTTGGTGCGAGTCGTAGAAGAAGCGTTTGACGGTGGCGTCCTTGATAGTGCGGTTCATCCGCTCGACCTGCCCGTTGGTCCATGGGTGGTTCGGCTTGGTGAGTCGATGTTCTATTCCATGAACATGGCAGGTCCGGTCGAAGGGATGGCCACGGAAGTGGGCGGTTGGTCCCTGGCGATTCTTCGGAAGGTCGGCGAACTGGATACCGTTGTCGGTGAGCACGGTGTGGATGCGGTACGGAACGGCTTCGACGAGTGCTTCAAGGAAGGCCGTGGCAGCTCGGACATCTGCTTTTTCGACGAGTTCGACCACGGAGAACTTCGAGGTTCGGTCGATGGCTACGACCATGCCGTCGAGCTAGAACCCTCAGGCTCTCTTGACTATGTTGTATCGCTCGACGGATCGCCGCTGTCGTTGTGGCGCTCCGGTGCAGAACCTGTCCCATAGTGCCTCCTTCTCGATACCAGAAAAGTATGCACCATCAAATGCCGGGACTAAACAGGTCAAGTTGTCCTCGTAGTGCTGGAGGAACTTGGGCCAATGCCGGATGGGCTTCCCTTACTAATGGATAGAGCCTGACAGTCAGCTGAAGCGCCCCCGGCAAATGACTCTTTGATCTCATCTACAGTGTTTGCGGCTACGCCGTAGTAGAAGTTATCAAGCTCCAGCCGCGACTGCATAGAGATTCTTCATACGTTCACTCGGTCGGGGATTTATCTGACGTTCTGTAGTTCCCTCACCTATGCGTCACCCACAGTGAAGTGTGATTCAGACCGACTATTGCGGGTTCGGTTCAAGCAAAGGTTGAAAGTCCAATCGGATTCGGGACTCAGGAAGATAAAGGTACAACTACGCAGAACGTTGCGCCGCCACCCGGGTTATTCTCAGCCCATATGCGGCCACCATGGGCCTCGACGATCGAGCGCGATACAGCCAATCCGATTCCCATCCCTTTCTCCTTCGTAGTCAAAAAAGGTTCGAAGATCCTTTCCGGATCATCGACTCCCGGGCCGTTGTCGATCACTTGTATCAGCACCTCGTTCTGATCTGTAACGGCTGCCTGAATCTTAACAAGCGAAGTGGGTCTACTAACCTCCATTGCTTCGATAGCGTTCGAGATCAAATTGACGAATACGGCCTGAATCAGTATCGGGTCTACAGAGACTTTGGGAAGGCCCTCGTCAAAGTCTCTTTCAATTGGGACTTCATGCTTGTTTGGGTCCTCCTGAACAAGACGGACAGCCTCACCCATTATGTCGGAGATACTTGCTTCCTTCCTATTGAACAAATTGTGTTTGAAGAGCGCTCGAATGTGCTGCATCGTCTCATCGGCTCCACGAGCATCTCTCAATATTCGATCAATCGAGGCGTTTGTTTCCACCAGATTTGGCGGATTGGCTGCCAGCCAGTGCTTTGAAGCCTGAGCATTTGCAAACACGGACATAAGCGGCTGGTTGAGTTTGTTGGCCATCGAGGCTGAGAGCTCGGCTACGGTGGCGATCCTTGACGCCTTGCTCAGCTTGATGCGGGTATCGCGAAGATGCTCCTCAGCCCGTTTCCGGTCGTCGATATCGAAGAGGACCCCGTACCACTTAATGACATTTCCCTCGTCGTCGCGCAGAGGGAAAAAGCAATTAAGGAACCATCGGTAGGTTCCATCTACGCGTCTAAAGCGTAGCTCCTGTTCGAGGGAGGTTCCGGCGGCCAATGCGGCCTGCCAATTGACCGTCACGTGATCACGGTCGTCGGGATGTAATACGCTCATCCAGCCCAAGCCCTGCCACTGTTCTCTGGAAACCCCGGTGTAATCCGCCCAACTTTGGCTGATGAAATCGGCCGATCCGTCAGGCAAAGCGGTCCCCACAAAGGCGGGTAGCGCCTCAACGACGGTCCGAAGCTCCCTCTCGCTTTGCCGGATTCTCCCCTCTGCCCGCTTTGTCTTGGTTATAGCGGCGCGCTCTCGTTCCTCGATATCGATACTCGATCCATGCCACTCGATAATTCCTCGATGTTCGTCGCGCATCGCGACTTTGTGGTGCAGCATCCAGCGATATTCCCCATCAGCCCGCCGCAGTCGCGCTATTTCCTCAAAGGGCTTTCCCGTGGCGATCGACTGCTGCCACTTCTGTACGAAAGCCTCGACGTCTTCTGGATGAATAAGGGAAGTCCATTCCCATCCCAATAGCTTCTCGATCGGTTGTCCGAAAAAGTCGAGCCACATCTGATTGAAGAAATCGAGGTAGCCATCCGGCCGGGCTGTGTGGATTAGCGCAGGAGTCCCATCGACAATTCGTCGAAGCCTCAGTCTCTCATCATTGGCCGAATTGTTCTCGTCGGCTCCCATGATGCACACGGTATAACGCCTGGAAACCCGTTTTCTATCACATCTTAATGTAATCTTTCACCGCCCGATTTTGCCCCGATACTTGACCACAGGCCCGGGGCTGACGTGCGGCACGAATATCTACGTCGAATTCTGCTAGCCACCTAACATTGTTACGTGAAGTCTGGCACCCTTTTCACAACTAGGTGTTTAGTCCCGGCATTTGGTGGATTGGGTCGAGTGTAAATCTGTCTGGGTCGTGGATCCAGAGTTTGCAGAGGGCTTCGTAAGGTGTGAGGCCGCGAAGGGTCTTGAGTCGCCGAGCGAAGTTGTGGGCTCCGATGAAGTCTAGAGTCTCTCCCCTCCGGTCTCTGTCGATCGGATTCAGATCCAGCAAGTCTTCATCAATCTAATCGTGAATGCTATCGAGGCCTTGGAAGGACAACAAGTGGCCCCGCTGGTAACACTCCGAGCGGCTGTTACAGATTTAGACAGGATGATAGGTTGGCCGTGTCACGCTCGATTGTTGAAGCCCATGGGGGCCGCTTTGGGCTGAGAATAACAAAGCTGGCGGTGCAATTTTCAACGTGGCTCTAACCACTGTGGTCAGCAGCTACGTCGTTGTTTCGCGAACCCTCCGCCTATTCCAGACGCCTGCCAGTGCGTATGGCTGGCCTCATCTCCGCTAAACCGTAAAATCCTATGGCGCCCCGTGCCATTTCACAGAGGTCAGGACGCGTGACTCAGGGAGGATAAAGGTAAAGCTATGCTGAACGTCGCGCCGCCGTGGGGGTTATCGGCAAGATTGCGTGGACATCCCTTCGATCGCATCTGTTTTCGTCAACGGACAGGTCGAACGCATGAACCGGACCATCAAGGAAGCCACCGTCAAACACACTTCTTCTATGACACGCACGAACAACTCAAAGCGCACTTGTCAGCAACACATTAGCGCTGCTTCTTCCCTAGATCCTTCTGCACGTCTCGCCGCATTCGCCACGGATCTCCGCGGTAATCCTCATCGTTTAAGCTCGATATCGATTTGGAAGTCCGACGGAGTTCTCGATCCATTTAGCCATCCAACAGCGCGATGCTAGCAGTCACCACCCTGGGAAACAATTACATCTTCCTTGTAGTCGTGAACTGCACGCACGTGAGCTAAAGACGGCCTTCTTCTGTTGCATTCAAACTTCATCTAAATCGATCTGCACGTTTCCGAACGTCACACTCCCACCTAAATGGAAAAGTTGCAGGGTGTGGTTCAGCACACTATGAGCTGCATTCTGCACGAATGCGCTGTCAGCAATGGACCTGGGTCCGAGGGTGATAAATCCCCAAGACGCCTTTACAGGAACATGTAATTTACCTCGCTCCCCAGCGTTGCTAGGATCGCCGGGCCACTGCAGTTTTGCTCGCAGGCGCAATCGTGGCGAAGACCATGGACATTCCAAACGACGACTAGAAGCGATTTTGAAAGTGCAGCTATACCAAACCAACGGAGAAATGAATATGTCTCAAAACGGAACATCGAAGCGTAGCGAAAAAGGACTTCTCACGCCTGACAACTGCGTCGTGGCGCTGATCGATCACCAACCGCAGATGCTGTTTGGAACGAGCAACTTTGATCGCCAGTCGATCATTAACTGTACTGTCGCGCTAGGAAAAGCAGCGCGGGTATTCGACGTGCCGGTGGTGCTGACTACGGTCGAAACGAAGAGCTTCAGCGGAAACCTGTGGCCGCAGATCCGATCCGTGTTCCCGGGCCAGCAACCGATCGAGCGCTCGTCCATGAATTCTTGGGACGACAAGAACTTCGTTGCGGCAATCGAGAAGACAGGGCGCAAGAAGATTGTGCTGGCCGGGCTATGGACGGAGACCTGTGTGGCTCTTCCTACAGTGCAAGCGATCCACGATGGCTACGAGATTTACGTGGTCGAAGACTGCTGCGGCGACGTTAGCCAACTCGCACACGACAATGCGATGCGTCGTGTTGTCCAAGCGGGGGCAAAACCGGTGACGGCTCTCTCTGTGACCCTGGAATGGCAGCGCGACTGGGCAAACCGGGATACGTACGACGCCGTAATGGACCTCGCGAAGACGCACTATGGCGCTTATGGCATCGGCGTCGAATATGCCTACACGATAGTTCACGGCGCTCCCGCTACGAAGTTTCCAGAATACGTGATCCCCACGGCGGAACTCGCACACAAATAGGGCTTGTGGAGGGCAGGCGAACCCTGCCCTCTGAACAACAGCGCTTTACTACTCAGGAGAACTCTATGGCTGCTGACATAATCCTTCACAACGCGAAGATCGCGACAAATCGAGTGCCGGCGTTTGTCGAAGGAGTCGCCATTACTGCCGGAAAAATCAGCGCCGCCGGTACAGACGAGGAGATCCTTCGGCTGCGCGGCCCAAATACAACGGTCATTGATGGCAACCGGAGAACGGTCATCCCCGGTCTCAACGACTCCCATATACATCCGATCCGCGGTGGCCTCAATTTCAACCTGGAGTTGCGTTGGGATGGGGTGCCATCGCTCGCCGATGCGCTGCGAATGCTCAAGGAGCAAGCGGCTCGGACGCCCGCGCCTCAGTGGGTGCGGGTCGTCGGCGGGTGGACGGAGTTTCAGTTTGCCGAGCGCCGCATGCCGACGTTGGATGAAATAAACTCCGTGTCTCCGGACACCCCTGTTTTCGTCATGCACTTGTACGACCGGGTGTTGCTCAACCGGGCAGCGCTGCGCGCAGTGGGCTACACAAAAGACACCCCGGATCCTCCCGGAGGCGAGATTCAACGCGACAAGCAGGGCAATCCCACGGGTCTCCTGTTGGCCAAACCGAACGCAAACATTCTGTACTCCACCTTGGCGAAGGGGCCCAAACTGTCGCGGGAAGACCAACTCAACTCGTCGCGACTCTTCTTCAGAGAATTAAATCGTTTCGGCATCACCAGTGCAATCGATGCAGGCGGTGGCTTCCAGAACTATCCTGACGATTATGGGGTCGTAAACGAACTCCACAAAAATGGTGAGCTCTCGATTCGCCTGGCCTACAACCTTTTCACTCAGAGTCCAAAGCAGGAACTTGCCGACTTCCAGAATTGGACAAAGATGACCAAGCCTGGCGATGGCGATGACTTCTATCGCGTGAACGGTGCAGGCGAGATGCTGGTTTTCTCTGCCGCCGACTTCGAAGACATCCTTCAACCTCGGCCGGACATGGCGCCTGTCATGGAGAGCGAGTTGAAGGCAGTCATTCATCACCTCGCGGAAAACCGATGGCCGTTCCGCATGCACGCCACATACGACGAAACAATCACTCGGGCCTTGAATGTGTATGAGGAGGTTAACCGCGAGATTCCGTTTGACGGGCTGCACTGGTTTTTTGATCACTGCGAGACGATCTCCGACCGGAATATAGAGCGGATCAAATCACTTGGTGGCGGTATTGCCGTTCAGAACAGGATGGCCTTTCAGGGCGAATATTTTGTCGAGCGTTATGGCGCGCAGCAGGCGAAGCGCACGCCTCCAATCCAAAGAATGTTGGAGATGGGAGTTCCGGTAGGAGCGGGCACAGACGCCACGAGGGTCTCGAGTTATAACCCCTTCCTTTCTCTCTACTGGCTCGTGACCGGGAAGACCATCGGTGGGTTGAGCCTATATACCGAGAAAAACCGGTTCGATCGCGCGAAAGCGCTCGAGCTTTATACCGTTGGGAGCAGCTGGTTTTCTACGGAAGACAGCAAGAAAGGATCGCTAGCCCAAGGGCAGCTTGCCGACTTGGCGGTCCTCTCCTCGGACTACTTCTCAATTCCTGAAGAGGAGATCAAGAACCTGGAGTCGGTGCTGACTATTGTCGGGGGCAAGGTAGTTTACGCGGCAGGCGAATTCTC
>Ga0193743_1002700_pt1 | contig 12300 bp, 12 predicted proteins | sample L2c2metaG_FD_143038 | JGI IMG/M metagenome (GOLD analysis project Ga0193743, IMG submission 143038) | Soil microbial communities from a riparian zone of the East river system, Colorado, United States - L2c2 | ecosystem: Environmental > Terrestrial > Soil > Riparian zone | place: USA: East River... | reverse complement strand
ATCACGACAGAACGCAGCCACAGTCGTGCCGCTTGCTGCCTGCTCCGATACGAGACCACGCCACCGCGTCCAATCTTCTTCCTTGTGTTGTCCCATACCGCAAGAATGATCCGACAAACCGCCATCTGCAAGATGGGGTTCGCGTAGCGCTCACCGAATTTAACGCGTCGCGAGGAAAATACGAGTTATCTTCGTGTCGTAAAGAGATAAGAAACTGTTACGAAATTGCTTGTAGTATTGGTCGCATTTTTGCCTTTGGTTCTTACCAGCATTCCCCCCAGTTGCTAGTGCCCCGTTTCCCAACGGAAGAGCCGCGTTTCGAATGTGTCACATAAAAGATGGAGTGTCTGAGGGCGCGTCCCTCTCAGGCAATCGTGAATTTCTGTCTTTGGGGGGGGCCAATGAGTGTTGGTGATTGTCATCGTTACAAGTCCATTCGTGTTTTGCTTTCCTGCCTCTCTCTCCTGCTGCTGGCAGCGAATGTCGGATGCGGAGGCTCTTCCTCGTTAGGCCCAGGCAGTCCCACGAAGGCATTGACCGCCATCGCGGCGTCCCCAGGGACAGCCAGCATCTCTGTTGGCGCCACAGAGCAGTTCAACGCCATGGCCACCTACAGCGACGGCTCGACCGCGAATGTCACCGCGTCGGCGCGCCGCCTTTCATCCATCTCTGTGACCGAATCCGGCAAGCATTGCGGTTGGGGCCACGCAGCCGTTCGCCGCTACCGCCACCTATAGCGATGGATCGACACAAAACGTCACCGCAAAGGCGACGTGGACTGGAGCCAATCCAGCAGTCGCTACTGTCAATGCATCCGGCGTGGCTACTGCCGTCGCTGCCGGCTCTACCTCCATAACCGCATCGCTCAGCGGCATCACCGGCAGCGCAACACTCAACGTCACGCCGATCCTTTCCTCCATCTCGGTCTCGCCCAATCCCGCCAACGTCGTGGTGGGCGCGACGCAGCAGTTCACCGCGACCGCCAAGTACAGCGACGGATCGACCCATGACGTAACCGCGACCGCTACCTGGACTGCGGCTCATCCGGCCGTCGCCACGGTCAAGGCATCTGGTCTCGCGACTGCGATTGCGAATGGCTCGACTGCCGTGACTGCTTCGCTGAATGGAGTAAGCGGCAGCGCCACGCTGAACGTCGCCAATCTGACCATCTCGGTTACCCCCAACCCCGCATCGGTTGTCGTGGGCGCGACCCAGCAGTTCACAGCAACGGCGACCTATCCCAATGGCTCGACCGCAGATGTCACCGCGACCGCAACCTGGTCCGTTGCCAATCCAGCAGTCTCAACCATCGATACAACCACCGGCCTCGCTACCGGTGTGGCCGTGGGTTCCACCTCCGTCACGGCTTCGCTGAACGGATCGAGCGGCAGTGCTTCGCTCACCGTGACACTTCCCGCTGCCGCAGGTGTCAACATCCCTACCTGGCACGTCGACAACAACCGTAGCGGATTGAATCCGCACGAAACGTCGCTCACTCCCACCAACGTGGCGTCCTCGACCTTCGGCAAGCTCTTCTCCTACATGGTCGACGGCTATGCCTACGCCGAGCCGCTCCTGATGTCGAACATCACCATCGGGAGCGCCAAGCACAACGTGCTCTACGTGGCCACCGAGAACGACACCGTGTACGCCTTCGACGCGGACACTTACGGCGACGGCACTTCCTTGTGGCACACCTCCCTGCTGCAGTCCAACGAAACGCCCCTCACCGGCGCCACCGTTCGGCCGCTTCAGGGCGTCACCTCCACGCCGGTCATCGATCCGTCATCGAACACCATCTACGTCGTCTCCGCACAGAAATCGTCTACGAATGGCGCCGCCAGCTACCGGCTGAATGCGCTCGATATCACCACCGGAGTGCAGAAACCTGGTAGCCCGGTCACCATCACCGCCTCGGTTCCAGGAACCAATTCCACTGCTGACAAAACAACCGGCATGGTGTCCTTGCCCCCGGGATGTGTCCAGAGGGCGGCGCTCCTGCTCTCGCAGGGCACGCTCTATATCGGCGTCGGAAGCTGCCACAGCGGGTGGCTGCTCTCCTATGACGCGAACACTCTGACGCAGACCGGAATCTTCAACGCCAGCCCCAACATCGACGGCGAAGGCACATATGGCGGTGCGGGCGGTGTCTGGATGGGCAGCGGTGGCCCTGTCGCGGACAGCGCGGGTAATGTCTACGTCTCCACCGGCAATGGCCCGTGGGACCCCTCGCAAGGAGCGTATGGGGATTCGATTCTGAAGTTCAGTTCGTCCCTCAAGCTCCTCGACTACTTCACTCCCCAGGACTTCGGGTACATGAATTGTGAGGATTCAGACCTTGCCGCGGGCGGCCTGATGATGATTCCCGGCCAAGGCCAGATCGTCGGCGGAGGCAAGATGGGCAAGCTCTATCTGGTAAACACCGGCAACCTCGGCCATGAGCAGACTGGCGACCCGGGAACGCCGACATTGTTTGTTGAACAGGGTGTTGACGGCTCGCAGCCGTATTCCAGCTCCTGTACCGACAGCGATGCTCAGGGGCACCCTCTACCCAACGGAAAAACGTACACCGCCATGATCAATTCCTACGAGATCTTCGGCACCTCCGCATACTTCAACGGATCCGTCTATCTCGGCGTCACTCCGACTTCGCTCACTGCGCCGGGTGTTGTGCGCCGCTTTACCTACGCTCCCGGAGGCCTGACCTCGGAGGAATTCACACCGCTCAGTGCCCCGCAGGAACAGCCGGAAAACACCCGCGGCACCACTCCTTTCATCTCCGCCAACGGCACCTCCGACGGCATCGTGTTGACCATCGACCAGGGGCAGCCGCTGCAGAGTCCCCAGGCCACCACCAACGCAACTCTCTACGCCTACGATGCGGCGAACCTGAGCAACGAGCTCTATAGCAGCAGCATCAACCCGTCAGACCAGCCCGGCATCGGTATCAAATTCACCTCGCCCATCGTAGCCAACGGCAAGGTCTACATCGCCACCGGACACGATCCGGTAACAGCAGCCCACCTGCAGGGCGAAATCGATGTGTACGGCTTGAAGTAGCCCGGCTCTGTTCTCCACTGCCGTCAGGTCCTCTCAACCGCAAGGCTGAGAGGACTTTTTTTTTCTGCACACGCAGCTTTGAATTGGTGGGACGCATCGCGCACCAGCCTGGGCGCGGAAAAAGTGCGATTGCTTGACTTGCTTCTTGATTAGTACTACATTGTAGTAGTTAATCAGGTTTCGAAGAATATGACGGGATCGCTCTTCAATCCGCTCACACAAAACCTGCCCTTACGAAATCTGCATTTACCAAACCCAGACCGGCGATCCTTCCTCCGCTCGCTGGCAACCGTAGGAGCAGGTGCCGGCATTGCTACGAAAGCGCTGGCGTTCCCGTCAGACAGACAGTCCGAAACCGTCTATCGCATCCGCACCCCGGAGTGCGAGGTGCGCATGAGCGTGGAATACTTCGGAAACTCGGAAATCAGCACTCTGCGTTTTCGCGACTCTCTCACCCAGCGCGCATTGTGCCTCTCGCCGAACGGCGAAGCGGATCCCGGTTGCGCAGCGCGCTTTTCCGGATCCATGGCCATCGCCCATTACCATTTCCGCTCCCGCTCTCACGGACAACCACCGCTCCATCTGCGAGAGCGCGTCCTGACCATCGATCACGACAGCCGGATCGATCCTCGTCCTCCTTTCGAACGCCTTCTGGCGGTTCAACAACAGACCGTCAGCGACATCCAGGCCTTTGGCTACACGCCGGACAATCCGCCGCCATCCGCGCCGGGTGCCCAGCCACTCGCCCTCTGGTGCCTCGTACGTCAGGATCTCTTCCTCAATGAACAGTCGGCGGCGTTTCTCATCGTTCACTGGAAGCACACCTTCAGCGCCATCCATCTTCTCGACGTGATTCCCGGTGACCGCACCGAGCTCGTCAATGCCTAGTTGACATTGCTCCGCCATTAGTACCACAATGTGTCTCTAATCATGCTAGGCGAATTTGAGTATCTGCTCATCACCACCGCCGCCCGTCTCGGGGACAACGCCTATGGCGCGGCCATTCGCGAAGGCATCGAGGAAATCGCACAGCGCAAGTGCTCCATCGGCGCTCTCTACACCACCATCGAGCGGCTCGAGGCCAAAGGTCTGCTCACTACATGGATGGGTGAGGCGACCGCCGAGCGTGGCGGACGCGCCAAGCGCATGGTCCGCGTTACCGGCAAAGGCACTCGCGCGGCCAAGGAGTTTTATGACGCGGTAATGCGCGTCAGCAGCGGTGCATCATGGGCTGTAAGCCGAACTGAGAGACTCTCATGACATCCAATCTGTGGCCCTTGGTAGAGTTGGCGGCTCGCCCACTCGAACGCGATGAGCGCGAAGCTGTCGTCGGCGATGCGCTCGAGACCGGTGACGGCATATGGCAGGCGTTGTCGAGTGTCCTCGGCCTTGTCCTTCGCCGCCAACTCCTGCTCTGGAAAAGCTTGCGGACATGGCTCGCGACGTTTGTCTTTGGTTTGCCGGGCGCTTACCTTCTGATGATCGTATCCGTATCGGTTACGTGTACCTATGATCGGCTCATGGGCATGAAAGTCGGCCACTGGGCCCCCACCGGCCATGAGGGTTTCGCACTGCTTTTCTGCCACATCTTCCTGCTGATCGCATGGTCCTGGGCCAGTGGGTTCATCCTCGGATCGCTCTCGCCAAAAACCCTCTGGCTGAATGCCGCGCTCTGCTGTTGGATGGTTCTCATCTGCGACGATCATCTCCGGACGATGACTCTATCAAGGGTTGCGCCGTTCCTGTTCCTGGTGCCCGCCATCTGGGGCGTCTATCAGGGCGTACGCACCGTTCGCCTCAGACGAACCACTGCATTTCTTCTGGCTGCCACCATCACCGTCTTGATGATCGCCGCGTGGACGAACAGCGCATTGTGGATAGTGAACTGGCTGCTGCTCTGCCCCGCATGGTTTCTGGTAGCAATGGCGCGTGGATCCGGCAATGATTCAAATGCTGTGCAGAACAAAAGCATGGCCGCCAGAGCGCGATCATATTGATGGAATTCGTCGCTAAAACAGCTTCTTACGCTTGGACCTTCTCGACAAATGCAAGCATTGCAGTATTGAACTGCTCCGGTCTCTGGAGCGGCGCGAAATGGCTCACGCCGTTCAGCAGGATGAATTCCGCATTCGGAATGTTCCGCGCCAGATATTCCGCGTGCTCACGCCGGATAAATTCGTCATGCTCGCTTTGCACGATCAAGACAGGCACAAGAATCTTGGCCAGATCGTCTGCGGAGTAATTGGGTTGGGTCCGCTGCATTAGGCTGACATCTTCGACGAGCTGTCTGAAGTTGTCAGGAGTAGCGGAAAGCTCTACGTAATCTTTGGTGTGTCGAGCAAAACACCGGTCAAGAGCCGGACTGGGCTCGAACGGCTTCACGCCGCTCGGATCCATATTGCATGCAAAGAAAAGCACCCCCGCAACCCGGGCAGACATCGTCGACGCGAGTATCAAAGCCGTGCAAGCGCCGTCGCTCCAGCCCACCAGCTTTGCCTTTGTCAGATGCAGCACGTCCATCACCGCCAGAACATCGGACGCCATCAGCTCATACGAGTACGGCCGCTCGTCGCGCATACTCCGGCCATGACCACGGCTGTCGATCAAAACGGCACGATAGCCACTCCGAACGAGCGCGGGAACCTGATAACCCCAGTTGCCACTGTGACCTAGTCCGCCATGCAGCAGGATTACCGCAGGGCCCTCACCGTAAGCGCTGTACCAAATCCGAGCACCATCATGTTCGACATAACCCTGATCCTCCGTGGCCGATAAGGGCGCGGCACCCTCCGCTTCGAACTTCCTGAGTTCGGCATCCTGAACTTCCATCGATTCTCCGCTGAGGCAGAGGCCCTCCGCCATACAAACAGATCTTGCCTCGCCCTCTCAGCTCTTCAGCAAGTTCTTCGCCAGGAAGATCACATTCGCCGGGCGCTCCGCCAGCCGGCGCATAAAGTAGGGATACCACTCTGTGCCGAATGGCACATACACCCGCACCCGGTAGCCCTCCTCCACCAGCGCCCGCTGCAGATCGCGGCGCACCCCGTAGAGCATCTGGAACTCGAAGGCCGACGGCGGAATCTCCTGCTTCTTCACGAAGGCGCGCGTCGCCTCCACCATCTTTTCGTCGTGTGTGGCAATGCCGTGAAAAATTCCGCTGTCCACCAGAATCTCCGCCAGCCGGACAAAGTTCTCGTCCACCTGCGCCTTCCCCGGGAATGCCTTGTCCGCCGGCTCCTGATACGCGCCCTTGCACAGCCGAATGCGGATGCCGTCCTTCAACAACAATCCAATGTCAGCCTGGCTGCGATAGAGGTATGCCTGGATCACGATCCCCACGTACCCCTCGTTCCCCGGCTCGGCGTGGATCCGCCGCACCATGTCGATCGTCGCCTGGGTATACTCGCTCCCCTCCATGTCCACGCGCACAAAGCTCCCCGCCTCCCGCGCGTGCTCTGTCATCTCGCGAACAATGCGCTCCGCCAGCAGCGGATCCAGGTCCATTCCCATCTGAGTCAGCTTCACGCTCACATTCGCGTCCAGGTGCTGCAGCCGGATCGCGTCCAGCAGTTCGTGATAGATGGCCGCGGATCGAAACGCTTCCTCGGGAGAGTGAACGTTTTCTCCCAGACTATCCAGCGTGACCGCGATCCCCTGGCTGTTCAGCGCCGCGGCTGCGCGCAGAGCATCGTCCGTATGCATGCCCGCGACAAAACGGGATGACAGGCGGCGCCCCATTGAGGAGCCCTCGGAGAAATGGCGCATGGACTTGTTTCTTGAAAGGGCAATGAATGTGCTTCGTAAAAAAGGCATGTCTGAGGGGTCAACCCGTGATCCTCGCACAGGTCACGCTTCTCCTGCAAAAGCGTTGGCTGAAATTGCATTGCGCTTACAGTCATCGCTGAAGTACCCAACGTGCAGCTTAGCTACGATTTCTGAAGACAACTGTGCCTTTTAGGAGCATCCTAATCATGTAGCGCACAAGGCCAGCAGACAGACATCGGGCGCGCAACCCCCGGCGCGCAATGCAGCTACCTCCAGCAAGTGAACCCGAAAGCACGGACAACCGTAGCTTCCGACGAAGGGTCCCCCCATGGTCAACCACTGCGCGAATCCACAGTGCTGCAAGCCACTACATTACCTCCGGGACGGGCGCGTCTATGTATTCGATGTAACGCGGCCAGCATCCGCGAATGGCGAACGAACCGCGCGTCGCATGGAACACTTCTGGCTATGTGGTGTTTGCAGCGAAGCCTACTCTCTCGAACAGGTGGAAGACCGCACCGTGCGCCTCAGCCCGCGCATCCAGCGCCCGGTGACCTCTGCCGCTGTTCTGCCCTACAGGACGCCGCATTCGATCGCATCCTGACGTTCCAACACCTCTCATCCTCAGAACGTAACCGAAACTAAGCCTGTCATCCTGAACGTAAACGAAGGTGGAGCGAAGAATCGCTCCGCCTTCCGTTCCATTCCCCACTCTGACAAGCGGAAATCGCCCTACTTGCGCTGAGCCACCGGGCGGGCGGGCACTGCGGCTTCGCGCATCATCTCGATCGGCTGGCGCCGGTAGCGTCCCCGTAATGCGCTCCATCGAACATAGACCAGCTCGATCAGCATCTGCATGCCATCCCGCAGGTAACTGATACGGCTACGTTCGTCGTGTCCCCAGGTGACCGGCACCTCGGCAATCCGCAACCCGCGTTTGATCGCGATAAACAAAATCTCCGGATCGAATCCCCAGCGCTCAATCCGCTGCAGACCAAAGACCAGTTGCGCCGCCTCATGACGGAAGGCCTTGAAGCCGCACTGCGTATCCGCGAAGGGCAGCCGCATGATGGTCCGGGTCAGCGCGTTGAAACATCGCCCGAAGACCCGCCGGTAGAGCGGCTGCTTGTGCACGATCCGCCGTCCGATCAGCCAGCGCGAGCCGATGGCGATATCCGCCCCCGCCTCAATGGCCGCAAAAAGCCGCTCCGCTTCTTCAATGGGCGAGGAGAGGTCCGCATCGGTAAACATCACCACCTCGCCCGCCGCCCTCAGCATGCCGTTGCGCACGCTGTAACCCTTCCCCCGGTTCCGCCCGTTGCGGATCAGCCGCACCTCCGGGTGCCCGCGTCCCCACGACTCCACCAGTGCAGCGGTATCGTCGGTCGAGCCATCGTCCACCACCAGCACTTCGGCATCCCACCCGCGTGACCGGATGCAGCCGCTCACCGACGACAGGGCACGCTCAATACGGGCCGTCTCGTTATACGCAGGGATAACAATGCTGTATCGGGGATGGTTCAAAACGGTACGCCTCCAGGGCGCGTTTTTTTCATAATATTCCAGAGAAGGGTTCCCAGCTTCACCCGTATGGTGTGGAATCGTCTGGTATTCAACAAGATATGCCCATCACAAATTGCGATGGGTTTGATTATTCTGGTACAGAAGCTGCTATCCCGCATCTATCATTGGGGTTGCAGCATTTGAATCCGTTTGGGTGAACTTTCTGGAGCCGCAGCCAAATGACCAAAGCCGATCTCGTTGAAGAAGTCACGCAAATTGGAGATTTGACCCGCCGCGACGGCGAAGTTGTCGTCGACACCGTCTTTGACGCGGTAATTCAGGCCCTGCAGGCTGGCGACAAGATCGAGATCCGGGGCTTTGGCAGCTTCCGCATCCGTCAGCGCAAGCCCCGCACCGGACGCAACCCCAAAACCGGAGACAAGGTCGAAGTCCCCGCCAAGCGCGTCCCCTACTTCAAGCCCAGCAAAGAGTTACGCGACCTGGTCAACCCCAGGGCCGCCAGCGAAAGCGTCGCGGCCAAAGAATAATCGGCATCCCATCACACCTGGGGCTCAGAAGCTCCCACTGCATCCGCCAGGTCGCCCACGAAACCAATAGTGTGCGACCAAAGGGAGCAAACCCATCAGCTCGCGCCGAAGGCGCGCTCGCCGGTGCGGCCAGCACCGATGACGCTCATCATCCGCCCGCAGAATCCATGCTCCGCCCGGTACGAAAAGAACGTCTCCGGCGCGCAGTTCGTGCAGCGGTAGGCCGTCGCAATCCGTTCCGCGCGTAGGCCTGCATCCAGCAACTGCCGCCGGTTGGCCTCGATCAGATCCAGGTGCAGATTCGGCCCCATATTGCTGTGCCCCGGCGCCCGCGCGGTAAGAAACAGCAACGGATACTTCTCCTTCACCGGGTCCGAGTCGTAGACTTCCGAAAACAGCTCCGGCGCGTAGCTGAACTGCGACAGAAATTCGCTTCGCACCTCTTCGCCGACTGCATAACAGCAGGCCCCGATCGCCGGTCCAATCGCGGCTTCCAGATCCTCCGGACGGCTCCCGAACTCCAGCCGCATCTTTCCGATGCCGCCCTCCACAATCCGCTTCAATGTCCCGCGCCAGCCGGCATGGAACGCAGCCACCGCACCCGTCCGCTTGTCCCTCACCAGCACCGGCACGCAATCCGCCGTCTGGATACCCAGCATCACCTCAGGATCGTCCGTCATCAGGCCATCCGCGCGCATCACGCGCTCCGCATCCCCCCGCGTCACCCGGCGTGTCAGGTTGGAGTGGATCTGCTTCAGCGTCACCAGCCTCCGGCCCTCACCACCCGCCGCAGCCAGTAGCAGCCTGCGATTTTCAAGCACATTCTCTCGCTCGTCCGCCTCCGTGAGACCCAAATTCATCTCTCCCGGCCTCATCTCGTCGGCCAGGCTCTCCTCACGTCGATAAGCAGTCGAAACCCCGCCCCACCGCGTACTGAAGGCATGTGGAAGATGTGTCTTCTGCCAGCGCGGCACCGCCAGCACCTCCACGGCGCCATCGCGGTAAACAGCCAGCTCCGTCGCCGGCGTCTCCACCAGATCGTTCGGCTCCTGCCGTTGATAACGAGGAGTATCGCGGCGGATCAGCCGCCGCCCGTGCTTCAACCCCACCCCGGCCAGCAGGCCGTCGACAATATCCGTGGCTTCGGGAGCTTTTGCTTTCTCAATCTTCTGCGGCATCTCGTTCGATTTTACGAGAGCCCAGCACGCATAAGAGCGGATGGGCCCGCTTTCCGGCGGGCCCGCTCTAGAGGCTTTCGGTGGATTGTCAGATTGAGAAGCTGGATGAGGGCTGCGCCCCCGACAACGAGGTTGGCACTACGAGGATGGTCTTTGCTGCTGGAGTGTAGCCTCTGTTCTTGTTACGTAAGAGTTGCTCCACGCAGGAAAAGGTTGCCGTTCGAAAATAGATTTTCTCCCCACCATCCCTCACACCGGCCCCAACAGCGCCGCTCCCAGCAGCTGCTTCAACGACGCGATGTATCGCTCCAGCGCCGCGCGTCCCGCCTCGGTCATGCGATAGAGCGTCATGGGCTTCTTCGCGACAAACTTTTTCTCCACCGCCACATACCCGGCCTCTTCCAGCTTCAGCAGGTGCGCGCCCAGGTTCCCGTCGGTCGAGCCGGTCTGGGTCCGGAGCCAGGTGAACTCAGCCTCGTCCACCCCGGAGAGCAGCGACAGCACCGCCAGCCGCATCTTCCCGTGAACTACCGGATCCAGATCCGGCAGCTCAGGCATGCTGCACCTCGCCAGCCCCGGCCCGAGCCTTGTCCCGGCTCTCCCGGATCATCAGGTAAATCCCGAAGCCGATGTTGCACACAAGCGTCGCAGCCAGAAAGACATAGGCGATGCCATTGCCGTTGACGAAGCAGCTCGCGATCGCCGCAACCCACCACACCGCCCCCACCACAATCTGCAGCGGCCAGCGTAGAAAACTGCCCGAGGCCACATGCGCGATGCCCAGCATCGCTTCGATCCCCGCCATGAAGGACTGAGCCTGAAAGTGACCGCTCCATGCGACCGGAAATGCAAAGACAAAGATGCCCAAACCCATCGCCGTCCAGATGGCCTGTAGCGCGCGGCTCTTCTCTGTCCGCGGCATGTTGCGCGTGCGTCTGCGCGCAATCCCTACCGTCAGCAGGACGGCAAAGATCATCGTGATGGGCCACGCCAGCAGCGGCCCGCCCGCCCGCGGCAGCAAGCTCGACCACGCCACCGCCACAAAATACGCGATGCCCCACAGCAAAAAGTTCCATCCCCAGTACTCGGTGGACTTCCGTCCCGCCTGCATCATCGATTCAATCAGCGCCAGCCGCTCGTTGATATCGTGTTCGTTCATCGGGGTTCCACTCGTTGCGTTTCCATCCGTATCCATATCAGATCCTTCACCCGTTCCCTGCAACTCGCTGCGCTATTTGTTTCGTAGTGTTTCTTGTATTCAAGCGGCCCATCAGCAACACCAGGGCGGTAGCTCCAATGCAGCCCCACATAAATATGCGGTTGTTTCCGGTTGCGACGAAAAGCACAAACGCCAACGCGAAGCCCCACATGAAGAACTCTCCATAAAATGCCTGGCCCCACCGCGGCCGCATGCCGCCTGCCGGCACGCGCGGCCGCAGACTTGGAATCATGCGCGGCACCGCGGCAAGGTAGCGGCGATAGCCTTCGCCTTGCGTGGCCTTCAGCGCCTGCTCCTCGCGCAGCGTCAATCGATATTGAAAGAACGTTATCGCTACCACCAGCAGAACAAAACCGCTGCGGCTGGCCGTCAGGGCGATTCCGCAGGTAATCAGGATCACCCCCAGATAAAGCGGGTTCCTCAGATACCGGTAAGGCCCATCTGCCACCAGCCGCGAATCGTGCACCTGCGGATCGTGCACCACGCTGCTGCTCATGTAGGCCGCAGCCCAGGTGCGCAATGCCGCGGCCGCCAGCGCCAACGCAGCGCCTGCGCCGAAGATCAGGGTTTCGGTCGCGTGAACATTGCCGCCGGAAGGCGTCAACCATCCAGCCAATGCTGCCGCTGCGCGGACATGATCCCATTGGTACAACTCGAAAGCCGCGAAGAAGATCGCCGCGATAATCCACGGCCGGAGGCGAAACTCCAGATCGCCCGCCGCCAGCCAATTCCGTTCGTTGCTTTCCATTGCGTTCGCTCCTCCGCCTTTCTCATGCCAGATGCAAGGTGAAGCCCGGCCCCAGAAACCACACATACGCAACCAACAGAACAGCCGCTGTTACACACAAGAGCGGCAGCCTCAGCACCGCGCCGGCCGCGCCTCTCTCGGGCAGCCCGCAGGCCGCGCGAGACGCGATGCTCGGAATCCAAAGCAGCCCGAAGCCCCGCCCAGCGAAGACGCCGCAGCCGAGATCAACACCAGCTTCCATCCCATCGGATTCCACACCCCGGCCACGCAAGCGATCAG
>Ga0193743_1002699_pt1 | contig 12301 bp, 7 predicted proteins | sample L2c2metaG_FD_143038 | JGI IMG/M metagenome (GOLD analysis project Ga0193743, IMG submission 143038) | Soil microbial communities from a riparian zone of the East river system, Colorado, United States - L2c2 | ecosystem: Environmental > Terrestrial > Soil > Riparian zone | place: USA: East River... | reverse complement strand
CGCGCCAGTGCTGCACCTGCACGCCCGGCTGCACCAGCGCGGCGAGCGCCATCGTGCCGCGCATCGGATCGCTCTCCGGCAGACCAGGATTGCTCATCGTCAATCCGGCAATTCGCGCGCTCGACTGATACATGTTCCGTCGCGGATCGTTTTCGTGTCCCGCTGCCGGCGGCAGTGGAGGCCCCGCAGCCTTTACCGGATTCTCGAGCGACCACGCGATGCTCACCTTCGCGCTCACACTCTTCGGATTCGTCACCCGGTAGCGCAGAATCGCGACCGGCAATCCAGAATCATCCGGATCGTGTGGAATGAATGGAGAGAAAGCTTCCAACTCCACTGTGACGGGCAGCGTTCGATCTTCAAAGGCGATGTGCGCCAAAGGATAGGCGCCGGTGAATGTTGCCGCATCCAGCCTGCTCAAGCCCGGCGCATTGTTCGCGCCCAGCCCATCCTGCCCCTCGTACGGCGGAAGGATGCGCGCCTCCAGCACGCGCGTGACGGGCTTTGCGTCGCCGGCTTGCGCCCAGATCGACGGGAAGGCATACGCGGGCGAGTAGCCCTTGTTCGGCCGATTGAAAACCTCCCAGTCGCGCAGTTGCCCGCGGCCGCCCAGCGCCACGCTGCCCGCCGCGACTCCGCCCAGGGGAAAGGCGATCATCTTCAGCTTGCGTCCGGCAAAGATGCGCGGGAAGGCCGCATCTTTCGCTGCCGCTGCCGGCCGCATCGAAGACTCGTCGTCGAGTGCCTCGCCAAACGCCGGCCACGCGCCCATCTGCGAGGCGGCGCCCAGCGCGCCTGCGGCCTGCTTCAGAAATGTGCGTCGCGGCAGCGGTTCGTGTTTGGGCATCGAGGTCCCCTGTTCGTGAGAAATTTAAGCGTTTTACTTTTCGCTCGCCATTCTCCACTACCAGCCGCAGGGAAGCAATGCAGACGGCGCTTGGGCAGCGTTTATGGCGCTCCGCGCCCTTCGTGCGTCTCGCCTTCATGCTCACTTAAGATGGACTCGAGGAAAATAACGAGATGCGCGTCCTTGTCGTGGAAGATGAGGTGCGGCTCGCGGACAATCTCGCCGCCGCTCTTCGGGAAGGCCCAGGCTTCGCAGTGGATTGCGCCGAGGACGGTGAGCTGGGCGAGCAATTGGCCGGCCAGGGCTGCTACGACCTTATCGTGCTCGACCTGATGCTGCCGAAGGTCGATGGCCTGACGGTGCTGCGCCGCCTGCGCGCGCGTGACAATGCGACCCCGGTCCTTATCCTCACGGCGAAGGACGGAGCAGCTTCAACCATAGAGCTGCTCAATGCCGGCGCCGACGACTATCTCAGCAAACCCTTTGACCTGGGCGAGCTCATCGCGCGTGCCAAGGCACTCATCCGCCGCGGCAAGGGCGCATCCCATCCAGTTCTCGCCGTGGCTGACATCGAAGTCAACACGCTGGAGCAGACTGTGCGCCGCTCCGGCCGGCTCATCGATCTGTCGCCCACGGAATATCGCATCCTCGAATACATGGTGCATCGCCCCCGGGTGATCGTCTCCAAGCGCGAGCTGCTCGAACATCTGTACGACTACAACTGGGAGCACCACTCGAACGTCATCGAGGCGCACATCTCCAACCTGCGCAAGAAGCTGATGGCGGATACGGATCAACAGGCCGTCGAGACGCTGCGGGGACGGGGCTACCGTCTCGTGGCAGATCCCGCGTCGTCGAGTTCTGGAAGCGCCGGATGAAGCGCCACTCTCTTTCGCGGCGGCTTATCTCGTCCGTGCTGCTGGTCGAGCTTGTCTTCGCGGTCGCGGTCATCGCTCTGGCCGCGGTGTATGAGCGCCATTCACAACTCCGCTCCTTCGACATCATGCTGCAGGGGCGGGCCGATTCGCTGCTGGGCGCTGTGCAGGATGCGGAAGATCAGGGCGACAACGTCATGCTGGACCGCACCGGCCTGCAGCTGCCTTCTGAGGATGTATATGAAGTGCGCGACAACGGCGGACGCCTGTTGGGCCGCTCGGCCAACTGGCAGGGACCCGATGCGCACGATGTAGCCCCCGGCAAGGACACCCGAATTTATCAAACGAAGATCAATGGCCGCCACTATCGACTGCTCGCGTTGCATGGCCTGCGCGTGGTCGATCCCGGCGATAAGGGTGGCGGCACGCCACGCCATATTCTCGTTGTCTACGGCGCGCGCACTTCGCACGTGTGGCATCAGGTGCGCAACGCCATCGTTTTCTTCTCGCTTTCGAACCTGGTGCTGCTCATCGTCACCGGCGTGCTGATGGCCTGGCTGCTGCACCGCGGGCTCGCACCGATGCGCCAGCTTGCCGCCGAGGCGGAGAATATCTCGATTCATCGATGGAGTTTTCAGCCGCCGGAGAGTGCGGTGGAGACGCGCGAGCTTGCGCCACTGGCCTCTGCGCTTACGGCTGCGATGCAGCGGCTGGAGGCATCTTTCTCGCAGCAGCGGCGCTTCGTGAGCGATGCCGCGCACGAGCTGAAGACCGCGGTTGCCGTCGTCAAATCGTCACTGCAACTGCTCGCGATGCGGCAGCGCACGACGGAAGAGTATGAAGCCGGCATCGAAGTCAGCCTCGGGGATTGTGAGCGGATCGAGGAGATTGTCGCCCGCATGCTGACGCTGGCGCGCGCGGAACACTCCACCACTGCGGAAGAGGCTTCAAATACGTCGGATCTCACAGTTGCCGTCGTGGCAAGCGCGGTGCAATTTCAGTCCATGGCGGAGGTCCGCTCAGTCGCCATCGCGCTTGCAACAAGCGGGCCGGCCTTCGTCCCGCTGTCGAGCGAGGAGTGTGCGCTTCTGTGCTCCAATCTGCTGTTGAATGCCCTGCAGCACAGTCCGCCACAGAGTGAAGTCAAGGTGGTGCTGCAGCCGAAATTGGGCTGGGTGGACTTACATATCGAGGACCAGGGCGATGGCATCGACCCCACGCTGCTGCCGCATGTCTTCGAGCGCTTCTCGCGCGGGGATCCCTCGCGCAGCCGGAACACCGGTGGCATTGGCCTGGGCCTGGCAATCTGCAAGGCCCTTGTAGACAAGGCAGGCGGCACCATCGCGCTCGAAAGTGAGCGCGGCCACGGCACGCTCGCTTCGGTGCGGCTGCCGTGCACCAGCGGTCCGGCGGCAAGCCTGTCCGCCCCGGTCCTGCAGGCAACGCCTTCAGCTTGAATTCATCATTTCGCGTTTAGACTTGCCCCGCGGCAGTCTCCGCCGCACGGAGCCATCCATGATCCATCTTCGAAATAGAGGTACCTGCCGCCCGCTGCTTTTCGCTACGGCGCTTCTCTGCGGTGTTGCTCCATTTGTCGCGCACGCCCAGAGTCCCTATCACCTCATCACGCAATGGAAGGTTGGCGGCGAAGGTGGCTGGGATTACCTCACAGCGGACGCCGCGGCGCATCGTCTTTACATCACGCACGGCCCGCGCGTCGAGGTGCTCGATACGGACAGCGGGAAACCAGTCGGCGCCATCACCGGGCTGCAGGGCACGCATGGCGTCGCGCTGGATGCCGCAGGGAAGTACGGGTACATCAGCGATGGCCGGGCCAACGCGGTCGTGGTCTTCGATCGCAGCACGCTCAAGACGGTCGCCAGCATTCCCGCCGGCACCAATCCCGACGGCATTGCCTATGAGCCTGTCACGAAAACGGTATGGGCCTTCAACGGCCGCAGCAGTAACGCCACCGTGATCGATACGAAAACACAGAAGGTCGTTGCGACCATCGCGCTGCCCGGCAAGCCGGAGTTTCCCGTCGCCGACGGCAAGGGCAACGTCTACGACAACATTGAAGACAAGGGCGAGATTGTGCGCCTCGATGCAGCCACGAAGAAGGTCACTGCGGAGTGGCCGCTCGGCTGCGATTCGCCGTCAGGGATGGCCATCGATCGCGCCGCCCGTCACCTTTTCTCCGTCTGCGATGGCAAGAAGATGGCGGTCGTGGATGCGAACACCGGCAAGGTTCTCGCCACTCCGGAGATTGGCGACGGACCCGATGCTGCCGGCTTCGATCCAAAGAACAAGGTCGCCTTCTCTTCGAACGGCGATGGAACTCTGACCGTAGTGGATGCCAGGAAGTCGAGCTTCCCCGTCATCCAGAACCTGACCACGCAGAAGGGCGCACGCACCATGACTTTCGACTCGGCCAACGGCCGCGTCTATCTCGCCACCGCAGAGTTTGGTCCCCGGCCCGCACCCACGGCGCAGAGCCCGCATCCGCGGCCCTCGATCGTGCCGGACACCTTCACAGTGCTGGTCGTAGGCCGCTGATCGCTTATTCTGGGATCACATAGCAAAGGCACAGACAGCGTTGGGTAGGACACAACTCCGCACAGAATGGCCCCCTCCACATCACGCTATCTGTGCTTTTGCTTTAAGCTCCCCAAACAACCGAATGGCCAGCGAGACATCATGCTTGCTGGCCTTTTTATATCTCTGCGTGGCGATGCCGTGTCATCAGGTAATAGATGACCGGCGTCACGACCAGGCTCAGCGCAATCGAGATCAGCAGCCCGCCAATCACCGCGATCGCCAGCGGCTGCAGCATCTGCGATCCTGAGCCCAATGCGAAGGCCAGCGGCAGCATGCCGCAGATGGCTGCCGTCGCCGTCATCACAATGGGTCGCAGCCGACGCTGTGCGGCATGCAGCATAGCCTCGCGGGGCGCCACGCCCTGGCCACGATAGGTTTCGTCCGCATCCAGCAGCAGGATGCCGTTCTTCGCCACGATGCCGATGATCATGATGAGCCCCATGAACGAGGCCACGTTGAAGTCCGTGCCCGTCACCAGCAGTGCGAAGACCACGCCGGAGATGGAGAGCACGGACGAAGTGAGGATCGCCACCGGCGCGGCGAAGTTGCGGAACTCCGCCAGTAGCACACCGAAGACCAGCGCCAGCGCCAGCAGCAGCACACGAAGCAGCTCATGGAACGATTGCTGCTGTTCCTGATACGTCCCGCCATACTCCACGCGCACGGAGGGCGGCAGATGCATCTGCTGGACCACCTGCTGCACCTTCGTGATGGCTGTGCCCAGGTCAGATCCCTCCAACCGTCCTGTTACGACGACGAGCTGTTGCAGGTTTTCGCGGCGGATCTGGTTCTGCGGCGGCAATTGCTGGATGCTCGCAAGCGAGCCGAGCGACGCCAGCTTGCCCGTCGCGCTGTTGAAGACCGTGTTCTGGATCGCATCGAGTGATGTGCGTGTATCGTCCGGCATCCGCACGCGAATCGTGTATGGCCGCGCGTTCGCAATCAGCGGGACGGTCGCCTCCACGCCATCGAGGATCGAGGTTGCATCTTCCGCGACCTCTGTCGGCGTAAAGCCCAGCCGGACGGCAACCGTCGGATTCACTTGGAAGTTTGTGGCCGGCCCGCTGATCGTGTTCTCGATTCCGTTCTGCACATCGACAACGCCCGGAACCTTGCTGATGGCGTCGCCCACCTGCGGTCCCAGCTTCTGCAGCAGCGCGGCATCGGTGGAGAAAATCTGGATCTGGATCGGTTCGGGTGCATTGGAAAGGTCTCCAATCATGTCCTGCAGCGTCTGGATGAACTCCACGTCCAGCTCCGGCTCGGTCTTCTTGATCTGCTCGCGCACATCCGCCATCACTTCGTCGATTCCGCGATCGCGTTTGCTCTTCAGCTTCACCGTGATGTCGCCGGTGTTTGCTTCCGTCACCGCGGCAAGCCCCATCTGCAGGCCGGTGCGCCGCGATGTGGTCTCCACCTCCGGAGTGCTGCGCAGGATCTGCTCCACGTGCGTCAGCACGCGGTTCGTCTCCGTCAATGAACTGCCTGCCGGCATGATGTAGTCCAGCACAAAGCCGCCTTCATCCATCGCCGGCAGCAGGTCGGAGCCAAGCTGCTTGTAGCCGAACCACGTGCCCCCCACCAGCGCGAGGCAGACCAGCCCAAGCATCAGCGGCCGCGACAGTGACCAGCCGAGCGCACGCTCGTGTCCACGCAGCACACGGCCCAGCACGCGCCCCGGCTCCGCGTGATCTTTCTTCGTTTCATCCGCAGCACGATCACGCAATAGCGTCAGGCCCAGCGCCGGCGTCCAGGTCAGCGCCAACAGCAGGGACGTCAGCAGGGCAGCCGTCATCGTGACGGCGAGCGCGCGGAAGAAGCTGCCCGTCACGCCGGTCACGGCGATCAGCGGCAGGAAGACCACCACCGGGGTAATGGTCGAGAAGACCAGCGGACGCGTGACCTCCGCAAGCGCTTTGCGTACCGCCTGCACGCGTGTCTCACCGGAATCGCGGTGGAGCACGATGTTCTCCACCACCACGATGGCATCGTCGATCACGAGGCCAATCGCCGCCGCCAGGCCACCCAGCGTCATCAGGTTGAAGCTCTCCCCAATAATTTCGAGGAAGACAAAGGTAACCGCTACGGTGACTGGAATCACCAGCCCGGCAATCACCGAAGAGCTCCAGTCGCGCAGGAAGAGGAACAGGATCCCGCAGGCCAGTACCAGCCCGATCAGGATCGCGTCCCGCACGCTCCCGATGCTCTCCCGCACCAGCTCGGACTGGTCATAATACGGCTCGAGCTTCACGCCCGGCGGTAGCTCCTTGCGCAGTTGCGTGATCTCGGCGCTCACCGCGTTGGCCACCGCGACGGTGTTGCTGTCCGGCTGCCGCGTGATGTTCAGCAGCACCGCCTGCTTTCCATTCGCGGTCACCACGGTGTAGACCGGCATCACCGCTTTCTCCACCCTTGCCACATCCGCCACGTGCACCGGCGCGCCATTCGGCGTGGTCTTCACCACCAGCTGGCTCAGCTCCTGGGCATCGTGCACTTGCGCGCCGATCAGCCCCAGGATCAGCTGATGGTCCGCCTCGTATAGTCCCGGCGAGTCAATGATGTTCGACGCATTCACCGCGGTCGAGAGATCGGTGATGGTCACGCCCGAGGCCTGCATGCGCGCCATGTCCGGAACAATGTGGTATTCCGGAGTCTTCCCGCCCTGCACCGTCACCATGCTCACGCCGGTAGTGCGGTTCAGAGGCGGCTTCAGCTCATAGGTCGCCATCTCCCATAGTGCCGTTTGCGAGATCGTGTCGGAGGTCAGGCTGTAGCCAAGGATGGGAAACGTGGCGAAGGTCAGTCTGTTGGTAGTGATCTTCACCGTCGGTGGCAGCGATTGCTGCACCTTGCTCAGCGCTGCGTCCACCAGTTGCAGGGTCTGGAACATATCCACGCCCCAGTTGAAGAACAGGCTGATCTCCGCGGAACCGCGGCTCGTAGTCGAGCGCACCGTCACCAGCCCCGGCACAATGTTCACCGCATCCTCGATCGGCTTCGTGATGGTGATCTGCATCTGCTCCACCGGCATCACACCGTTGTCCACACCGATCACCACGCGCGGGAAATTCGTCGTGGGAAACACTGAGATGGGTATCTGGGTCGCGAGATAGATGCCCGCGACGGTCAGCACAATCAGGAAGAAGAAGATGGTGCTGCGAAACTTCAGCAGCCAGAAACGCGGTTCCTGCTGCGTCTGCGTCGTCGTATCCTCTAACAGACGCGTCGTCACTGATCGCTCCCGCCCTTGGCCGCATCGGGCTTCTTCGCGTCGTCACTCGCATCGCCGGCGGCACCCACCTTCACCTTCGTGCCATCTTCCAGCGCGTAGTTGCCGGAGGTGATCACCATGTCGGCCGTCGTCAACCCGTTCGTGATCTGCACGCGTCCGTCGTCCGTGATCCCCACAGTCACCGGTTTGCTGTGCGCCGCGCCATCCGCGCCTGCCACCATCACGGACTTGCTGCCGTCCTGCGCGGTCAGCAGCGCAGACGATGGAACGGTCAGCGCCTGGGGCGACTGGCGGCCCACGATGGAGGCATGCACCGGCGTGCCCACCTTCAACATGCCCTTCTTGTTGTCGACGCGCAGCCAGATCTCCACCGTTGTGCTGCCGGGGTCGAGCGCCGGACTGATCAGTGCGACCTTCGCCGGCAGCGGATCGGTTATTCCCGGCACCGTGATTGTCGCCGCGTCCCCTACCTTCATCTGCTGCGCAAGCTGCTGTGCCAGATGGAGCTTCGCCAGCATGGCCGACGTGTCCATCACCGTCAGCAGTGTCGATCCGCCCGCTACCGTTTCTCCCGCGAACAGCGGCCGCTCCGTGACCACGCCGGAGATCGGGCTGCGAATCTCCGAGTAGGAAACCTGCGCCTCCGCACCCTGGTACTTGCCTTCGGCCGAGGTGAGCTGTCCCTTCGCTGCTTCGAGCGACGCCTTACGCGCAACGCTCGTCTGCGACTCCAGATGTTTCGCCGCCGTGTCATACGCGGCCTGCGCCTGCACCAGCGCAGCCTGCGCCGTATCCAGATCGCGGCCAGGAATGGCGCCTTCGGCAAAGAGTTGCTTGCGCGCGTTCACAATGCTCTGGTTCAGGTCCAGATTCGCCTTCGCCTGCGCTACATCGAGCTGCGCTTTCTGGTACTCCTCCGGCACCTGCGCCTGCGTTGCCGTCGCGTAAGCCGCCTGCGCCGCCGTGTAGGAGCCGCGATTGTCCATGGCCGCAGCGGCCAGGTCGCGATTTTCCAATGTGGCCAGCAATTGCCCCGCCTTCACATGCGAGCCGCGCTGCACATAGAAGCGCCGGATCGGCGCGGTGATCTTCGGCGACATCGCGGCCTGCGCCAGCGGCGCCAGCACCGCATCGGCCGGAATATGCTCCGCGATCGTGTGCAGCTCCGGATGCTCCGCCTGCACCGTTACCAGCGGCGCCGGCGTGCTCTCGCTTTTGCTGCAACCGGCAACGAATGCGATGCCGAATGCAACCACCGGCAACATCACCAACGCGCAGCATCGTGTGTCTCTATGCGGTCTCATTCTCACAATGTCCCCGTCAGCGTCTGCAGATTCGCCAGCCCCGTCTCATACCGCACCACGCCATCCTCGCGCGCATTCTCCGCAGTGGTCAGCGCCGTCTGCGCGTCCACTACTTCCAGCGCAGTCGCTTCCCCCGCGGTGTAGCGCAGCTTGGTCAACCGCAGACTCTCCGCCGCGGTCGTCGCGCTCAGGTCAAGCGATGCCGCCTGCCGCTGCGCCTCCGCTGCCTCCGCGTACGCCTCATCAAGCGCCGCTATCAGGCGCCGCTGGGTCCAGGTCAGCGCGACACGCGCAGCATCGCGGCGAATCTCCGTCTGCTTCACGCGATGCGGCGTCGCCAGCCAGTCCCACACCGGTATATCCACCGTTGCGCTCGCCGAGTAGCCCAGGTTGTTCACGCCATTCGGCCCCTTGGTGGCAAACTGCGCCGCGTCGATGCCGTAGTTGAAGTTCAGCGCAAGATCGGGCAGATACGCCGCGCGCGCGCCCAGTACTTCTGCATCGCTCATGTGCACAGCGGCCAGCGCGCTTCTCAAGTCTGGATTGTGCGCAGCCGCCCGCGCCTCCACATCGGCCAGCGAGGGCATCGCCGGCAGCGGCGTGCTCTCCGTCGCATAACTCGTCCGCGGATCGGGAAACAGCAGCACGCCCAGTTCCAGCCGTGCTCTGTCCGCGGCCAGCCTTGCATCGGCCAGGTCGCGCTCGCGCTGCTGCTGCAGCAGTTGCGCCTTCACCACGTCGGCGTGCGCCACCTCGCGCGCCGTTTCGCGCTTGCCTGTCAGGTCGGCGAAGTCCGCGGCTTCGTTCGCGGCACGCTCGGCCACCGCCACCTTGTGTTCATTTGCGGAGAGCATGTAGTAAAGGCCCACCACCGTCGCCACCAGGCCGCGCCGTGCCACTTCGTACTCCGCCGCCGCCCGCGCCGCCGTGGCATCGGCCAGCCGCATATCCGCAACGCCCTTCAACCCTATCGTCTCCGTCACCACCGCCTGGCTCATGTACTCATGGACCGCATTGTTTGCGATGAAGATCGGCGGTGCTGGCGTCCGCGTGCCATCCGGGGCGATCGTCACGCCCTGGCCGTTTCCCTGGGTATACAGAACCTGATTGTGATACACCGCGTTGGGCAACAGTGCCGCGCGCGCAATCGAGCGATCCAGCGCCGTCGCTTTCGCCTCTGCGCGTGCAATGGCGAAGTTCGGTTCATTCGCCTGTGCGCGTCGAATCGCCTCATCGAGCGTGATGACCATTGGCGCATTGGACTGGCCGCCAGCCGCGGCTTGAGGCGGCGACATCTGCGCGAAGCAGGGCAGCGACAGCAAACAGATGATGATGCATCCCACGCATAGCGAGGGCGCGTGGTGAGGCTGGAAGGGCAATCTCATCAAGCCTTCAAGGTATCCGGCTCAACATTAAATCTCAATGAAGTAATACATCGTCTGTACCGTGCGACGGCATGTATGTCGCGGGAATGTGCAGTCTTTGCATCGGAGGAAGCCCTGCTTACCAGTTCGCTAGCGTACGGAGAGCGAAACCGGCGTCGCATTCCATCCGCGGAACCTGAGCCGCAGGCCGCCACCTCGCGTTCGCCTTGCGGTGTAGAGATCGTGACCGCTCGCTCCTCACCCGGCAGGCGATTGCGAAATCTGTTAACGATACCTTTCGAGCCCCGCCAGCTTAGGCGATGATGTCTTCAAGCAAAAGAAATCAATGCGCAGGCGGCGCCGGGACAGCCTCCGATGTGAAGGTCGACGCCGGCAGTCCCGCGCTGTCCATCAACGTCGCATCCGGCGCATTCGGCCACGCGTAGCGCACATATTTTGGCGCTGCCACTTGCGGGCTCTCGACTGTCACCGTCGTGCCATCCTCATCGATCTTCGCGGTCGCCATCACAAAATGATGGTCCGCACCCGCCAGCTCAAAGCCCTCCACCGTGCCGCCCCGCGCTACGAGCTTGCCATCCGCGCCGGTAAAGTAGACGCGCCTGCCCGCGCCTTCCGTCGTCGCCTGCCGGAACAAGGGCCCGCTATGATGCACGTCCTCGCCATACGACACAGCGCGCGCGGCCAAAGCCAGCCGGTGTCCCACCGTCTGCTTGTCCGCCGGATGCACGTTCGTCGCGTCGCCTACATCCAGCGTCACCGCCATCGCGGTGTTCGCCACGGAGAGCGTGCGCCGCTGCGCATCGCGCAACGTGCCCCAATCCTCCTCCGGTGAGGAGAGATAACTCGAGATCTGCACAAACAGGAAGGGAAAGTCCCCCTGCGCAAACTGCCGCCGCCAGTCGCCGATCATCGAGGAGAACAGCCGGTGATAAAGTGGCGCGCGCCCGAGGCCGCTGTTCGACTCGCCCTGATACCAGATCACTCCGCGGATCGCCAGCGGCGTCACCGGCGCAATCATTCCGTTGTAGAGCGAACTCGCTGCCCACGCTTCCACTGGCGGCTGCCACGGATGCTGCTCCGGCGTGCGTCCCGCGGCCTTCGCCGCTGCGTCTTCGCGTACGTATCGCGCTTTGATCGCCTCCGCATCCGCCTGCTTGTCCATCTCCGCAGCGCGTTCCGCGAAGACCGGCATCAGCGCCGCATCGCTGCCCAGCGTGTCCAGGCTGATCCACGACTCCGCCGGCGTGCCGCCCCAGTCCGCTTCCACCAGACCGATCGGCACCTTCTGGTCATGCTGAATTTCGCGCGCGAAGAAGTACGCCACCGCGCTGAAGGTCGCCGCCGTCTCCGGCGTACAGATCTGCCACGTCGCCTCCTGGTCCTGCATCGGAAAATAGGAGAAACGCTTCGCCTCATGCAGCAGCCGGATCTCCGGATGGTTTGCCGCCTTGATCTCCTCCGGTCCATTTTTCAGCACTGCCGAGCCGGGAAAGCCAAGCAGCGGCAGCTCCATATTCGACTGCCCGCTCGCCAGCCACACATCGCCTATCAGCAGATCGCTCACTGCGATCGTATTCGTGCCAGTTACGGTCAGCGTGTACGCGCCACCCCCAACGGGTCGCGGCGCAAGGTACAAACTCCAGTGGCCGAGAGGATCGGTCGTTGCGCTCGCCGTCTCATCCGTGGCGCCACTCGTGTTGTGCAGCGTCGCCGTCACGCGCTCGCCCACATCCGCCCATCCCCACACGTGAATCGGGCGATCGCGCTGCAACACCGCGTGATCGCTCCAAAGCTTCGGCAGCCGAACCTCGGCAAGCGACGAGACATTGGCGGAAATCAGCAGCAGGGCAGGGAAGAATACAGCGCGCGCAAACCGTGGGAGGGTCATTGGTCTCCCAAGATGCCACAAATCGCCGCCGGAAGAAACCGGTTACAACGGCGCCAGTCGCGGATCGCCGGTGAAGCCACTCGCTGCTTGCGGTTTTAAAGCAAAAGCACATTGTCTGTGCTTTGCTTTAGCGGTCGTCACCGTCCGTGTGTGGATGAAGTGCAGCGGCAGT
>Ga0193743_1002698_pt1 | contig 12301 bp, 14 predicted proteins | sample L2c2metaG_FD_143038 | JGI IMG/M metagenome (GOLD analysis project Ga0193743, IMG submission 143038) | Soil microbial communities from a riparian zone of the East river system, Colorado, United States - L2c2 | ecosystem: Environmental > Terrestrial > Soil > Riparian zone | place: USA: East River... | reverse complement strand
GGCATCGACCAAGAAAGCAGAAAGGAGCATACAGAGATATAAATGAAGGACTTACCGCAGCCATTGCCCATTGCGAAGTGGAAGGGGAGGATAAAAAACCACCACTAGAGGCCACAGATGACATTGAAGAAGGGTTCAGCAAATTACCGCCGGATTTCGCCCTTGTTGGGAGTATTGGACCAGATCTGCGAACACTCGACGAAGCGTTACGTGGTCCAGACGCTAAACATTGGCAAGAAGCTTTGGAATATGAAATATCTCAGCTTGAGAAGCTCGAAACATGGGAGGTCGTAGACCTACCTCATGGTCATACTGCCATACCTTTTAGCGAGGTGTTAAAAGTCAAGCAAGGTCCCGATGGTGAGGTTCAGAGCTACCGAGTGAGGATAGTCGCTGGAGGCCATAGACAGGTTGAAGGTGTAAACTACACGGAGACATTCTCTGCGGCTGCAAAGATGCCAACTGTTCGAGTTGTCCTAGCCAACGCAGCCCACCAGGACTGGGAGATTGAGCATGTAGATGTTAAAAGTGCCTATCTGAATGCACCGTTGAAAGAGACGATCTATATGAAGCTGCCAAGAGGAGTGTTGAAACTGGGACAGGAAGGGAAGGTCTTGAGGTTGAAAAAGGGCCTGTATGGGTTGAAGCAGGCAGGAAGAGGTTGGTACCTCAAAATGAGTAGGGTATTCCTGAAGGAGCTGGGATTTGAGAGGTCAGCAATTGACCACTCAGTATTCTACCGACGAAAGGGAGAAGAACATACCATAGTCGCTGTGGCAACAGACGACATGGCAGTCACATCGAAAAGAAAGATTGACTCAGCAAAGTTCAAATCCGATATAACGAAGTTCTGGGAGATAACGGACAATGGACCCATAAAATGGTTCCTAGGGTTCGAAATAAGGCGAGACCGCAAAGCTAGAACGATATCAATAAATCAGCGAGCATATATCGAGAGCATGGTAGAAAAATTCAGACTTACTGGAGCAAAACAGGTACTAACCCCGATGGAGCCAAATGCACAACTATCAAACCAGCAGTGCCCATCGACAGCAAATCAATCGGCTTGAATGCGTGGCATCCCATATAGCGAAGCAATAGGCAGCGTACTATGGCCGGTGGTTGTTTCGCGACCTGATGCAGCTTATGCAGTTGGGATCTTATCCCAGTTTATTCAGAACCCAGGACCGGCACACTGGGAAGCACTAAAACAAGTCATTAGTTACCTGGGAAGCTTGAAAGACCTATGGCTTACCTTTGGAGGAAGATCAGAAGCGATGGTTGAAGGATATTGCAATGCTGACTGGGCTAGTCAACTGCATCTACATTCCATTTCGGGTTTTTCTTTCCATTTTGGAGGGGGAGCAGTCTCATGGAGCTCGAAGAAACAGAACGTCGTCACGTTGTCGAGCACCGAGGCCGAATACATTGCACAAATGCATGCGGCGAAAGAGGCTGTGTGGTTACGGAATTTCATCAGTGAGATTCAAGGAGAGAGAGAAAGAGCACTCACAATGCTATGTGACAACCAGGGAGCTATTTCACTAGCAAAAGATAACAAGTTTCATTCCCAAACGAAACATATTGACCTGCGATATCATTTTATTTGTGAGGCCATGGAGGAAGGGAAGATAAATGTGACATACATACCAACAGAAGATAATGTCGCCGACATATTCACCAAGTCGTTGGTGAAGCCGAAATTTGTGCGGTTTGTCGAAATGCTGGGGTTGAGGGCGTTAGAAAAAGAGTAAACCCGGTTTAGGTCTCTTATAAACAATCTGATAACGACACTCACATGCGACTGGTCACCTGACAAATGCGACCGCGTTTAGATCAACAAACTCGCGTAACTCGAGGGGGAGTGTTGAATATATATGAGTTTAGCTTGTTTATATTATCGTTATATGTTTTATCTCTTTTGTTTATTCGTTTTGATTCGGTTATGTAATCATGTTGTCAAAACCGTCACGTATTTTATTTAGGAGTCTCAACTTTCTATTTGAAGTTGAGACGTGAGTAGTATAGATCCATTCACTCATACATATGCTAATTGTTACCTAGAAATCTGTTCTAGGTATATATCTATAATACAACTTTCTATTTGAAGTTGAGACAAATCTGTTCTAGCTGCGAAACTATTCTAACACAGCATCATTCCAGGCATTGTACTTCTTGTACCACATCCTCAGAGATGAATCATTATGCTGAGTAAGATCAGGATCCACCTCCAAAGCATTTGCAACCAGTACCAGCTGAGGATTCTTAGTAACTTCTGGGCTGTAAGACTGAGTATCATGAAAGGAAACAGAATGGGCAGCTGAAGGAGTCATAGAAACAGCTGGAAAGGGGGCTCCCACATGAGGGGCAGATGTGTTGTTGTGGGTGCTCTAAAGATCAAAGTTGATAAGATATTTCTCAATAACAAATTTAAAAGACATACAATGAAGATTTGAGTAACATGCTCTCCATCAACCTTCAACCAAATCACCTCTTCATCGTTGCAAATTGCTAACTCATAACGCCCTTTAACAATCCATTCATCATCCTCAAAAGTATAGACTCGGAGATTATTTTCTAGCTGGTGATGAGAATATATAAGTCCTAGATAGAAGTCAATACTTACTTCACACAGGAGAATGTCTATCCCCTATTTCTTTTAAAATTGTAGCAAGGGATGATGTAACTTGGTGTTTGATAGCTATGCGTTGTTTCATCATCGAGGTGTCCCAAGTAACAGGATCATTCGCTGTCATATACAAGTAGATCTTCCCCATGAGGGGGATGATAGAGTCGTGTTGATCAGCCAAGTCTGCTATGTTGGGATTATTACCATATGCTCTGCCTCGAAAGATCCCTCCTGTGGTACGAGATGCACCTTGTAACTCATGTTGGCTGGGTGGTGGGGGACTATCCATCTGAATGTCTAACACATATTTACAATCAATTTAATTATATACATCAAAGTCAGATGAAATAAAATACCTTGATCGATGATGGTGGTTGTGTGATCCTGAATGTCTAATACATATATTATAATCAATTTAATTACAAACATTGAAGTAAAATGAAATACCTTGATTGATGATAGCAGTTGTGTCATCCATGGCAATGTCGGGGGCAACTACAGTGGTGGTGGTAGCTACTATAGGCATGGTGGTTGCTATGGCAGCAGGGGTAGGTGCTACAATGGGGGTGGGTGCTATGTCAGTGGTGGGTGCTACGTCGGTGGTGGCTAGTACGTTGGCAGCTGCTATGTCAGTGGCTGCTACATTGGTGGTGGCTGCTATGTTGGTGGTAGCTGCTATGTTGGTGGTAGCTGCCACAGTGGTGGTGGCTGCTACGGGTGTGGTGGCTGTCACGCGGTTGGTGGCTGCTATGCGGTTGGTGGCTGCTATGCGGGTGGTAGCTGCTATGGTCGTGGTAGCTGCTTTCCTGTCATATTTTATGTTTATATATATGTTTAGGATCCCCTGCTAGATCTCAACTAAGTCACAGCCACAGTTGCCCTAACATCAGAAAAGGATCTCCCAGAGGACTGATCCCAGCAGATAGCTAGTTCACCATAGTCGTCTTCCGCAGTTCCGATTTGGACTTCACCGACTCCGTGTACTCCTCCACTCTTGATCCCTCCTCAGCACTACCCAAAACCGTATTTTCCGACAAGGATCCATTGCACTCCATGGAAGGCAAATGACTTGCAACCCTGGAGCAAGCCCTTGCTGAATTACAGGCAAAGGATGCAAACACTCAACACAAGTTAGACATCCTTATTTCCCATATTCCAGAGTCCAAAAATCCGATCTCATCTACACAACTCACACCTATCACTCTGAAGGCACACAGTTTAAAACCAGCCCTTCCGTCGGAGTTTGACGGTGACCGCACCAAGGGAATGGCATTCCTTAATTACTGTCAGGTCTATATCTGTCTCTGTCCGAACTCCTTGACGGATGAACAAGCCAAAATTGTCTGGGCCATGTCATACATGAAGGCAGGACAAGCAGCTAAGTGGTCCACTCGCGTATTCTGATGGGAGGAGCAACTGGAAAATGTTGGCTACCATAAATTTGTCGATTGGGACGACTTCCGAGATGAGTTCAAAAGGGAGTTTTGTCCAGTCTATGCAGACTCAGCAGCCATCAACCAATTGGAATCCACAGCTTATTTCCAAAAGAGTCACTCTGTGGATGAATACCTTGATGGTTCCAAGACCTTATCACGGAAGCTGGTTACTCCGATCTGAAGACCATAGTGGTGAAATTCCGCTGAGGACTAGACACTCAAATTCAGAATGCTATAGCAACCATGCCTTCTGGACGTCCCTCCAACATGGTTCCAACGTACTAGTACACTGCAGCCCATTGACCCAGAACCGAGCCACCAATGAAGCTTTCCGATCTTCCTACCAAACTCCGAGTGTTGCTCCGACTCCATCCTGTCCAGCCACCTTCAACACCATTCGATTTCAGGTTCCGGAGTGGAGCATGAATCACCAGCATGCTCCGACCCCCAGAAACCCTGTTCTGATGGATATTGATGCTAGTTGGAAAATTCAGCCACTTCCATTCTCTTGCCACCAATGTGGAAAAGCAGGGCACAAGGCATTCAACTGTCCTACCTGATTTGACATCCAAGAATTGAGTATAGATGACCTCCAGACCTACTTAGAGGATCGCCTTGCAGAACTCAATGTGAAACACCCAGAGCTGCCAGCGGAGGTTGAGGAGCAGGATTTTTCCCATTGCAATGAGTGAACAGCACGCCCTCGTTGTCATATCACAAGTGTTTCTCTGTTTTACCTACATGTTCCCTTAATTAAACAGTTGAACCATTTATAGACGTGCAAAATCCCATATCCGAAAATCCAATTGTTGTTCTGATGGAGATAGTTCAGAATAGGTGCCCGAAATGGGAATGGCAACTCCCATCCAAACTTGTCATTGCTTTGGCAGAAGACAGCTTAACCTCCCTCAAATTGAAGGTTGAGCTTGAAACCACTGATACAGGAGAAGTGAAGTCCGTCAACTCCTTCGTGGACAGCGGAGCCACTGGAGAGTTCATTGACTGCCACTACGCCAAGAGCAACTGGCTCCATACTTGAAAGCTCTCTGAGCCCATTCCGGTTTACAATCTCAACGGAACTCTGAATGAGGCTGGTTCCATCACTGAAGTGGTGGATCTCATATTGAGATATCGGAATCATTCGGAGTGAACACTATTTTCTGTCACTGGCTTAGGCAAGCAGACGCTCATCCTTGGACACTCTTGGCTACGAAAGCACAATCCAGAATTGATTGGGTGACCGGAGAAGTCAAAATGTCCAGATGTCCACCCCAATGCTGTTCCGGATGTAGAGACAAAGCTCGAGTGGAGAGAATTTCTCAGAAGGCTGAAATCTGACAGATGGAAGCTGTCTCCAATGGCCCTGTACCAGAACTCCACACAGACTCAGAAGAGGAAGAGCCCGAGGAAGCTGAAGAACCGATCGAACCAGGAGATTGTATCTTTGCAATTGGCCTTGTTCCAGCACCAGTGGAGATCCAAGCCACTTCCAGTGTTTCTCAGCGCTTAGTCAAAGCATTCAAATGTAACTCCGAAGCTTCCCCCCCTCCAGATGGTCCATTCTGGAGTACCTGAAGGAGTTTGACAGCGTCTTTTCCAAGGAGTCTTTCAATGCCCTACCAGAATCCAAGAAATGGGATCATGCAGTCGAGCTGATCCCTGAAGAGAAGGCCTCTAATTGCAAGGTTTATCCATTGGCTCCAACAGAGCAAAAGGAGCTCAACCAATTCCTCAAGGAAAACTTGGAAACAGGTCAGATCTGTCTGTCTAAATCTCCGATGGCATCTCCAGTCTTTTTCATTAAGAAGAAGGATGGTACTCTACGGCTTTTTCAGGACTATTAGGCCCTAAACACAATGACAGTCAAGGACAAATACCTGCTTCCTCTCATCTCTGAACTCATCAATAAACTCAGAAGAGCCAAGTACTTCACCAAACTGGATGTCCGATGGGGGTTCAACAATGTCCGGATGAAGGAAGGAGATGAGTGGAAGGCTGCATTCCGAACAAAACAAGGACTCTTCAAACTGCTGGTTATGTTTTTTGGACTGTGCAATAGTCCGGCGACATTCCAGAGCATGATGGATGACATCTTTGATGACTTGATAATGGAAGGAGTTGTGGTGGTGTACCTGGATGACATCCTAATATTCAGGGAAACTCTAGAGGAGCACCGGAAGGTCACTTGAAGAGTTATGGAGTTGCTCTGGAAACACAACCTCTTCCTTAAACCCAAAAAGTGCAAGTTCGAGAAGACAGAAGTGGAGTACCTTGGAGTGATTATTTCCCAGAATTCCATTAAGATGGACCCAGTCAAGGTAGCTGGAGTAACGGAATGGCCTACTCCATCCAACAGGAAGGAAGTGCAGTCCTTCCTGGGTTTTACCAACTTCTACCGCAGGTTCATCCAAGGGTTCTCTCACTTAGCCCATCCCTTGTTCAATCTCACCCAGAAGGACATGGAGTGGAGATGGGGAGCAGAGGAGCAGTCAGCATTCGATCGACTCAAGGAACAGATTACAATGGCTCTGATTCTCGCCCTGCAAGACAACTTGCGACCTTTTTGGATTGAAGTGGACAGCTCGGATTTCACGACCGGTGCCGTATTGTGTCAACAATCACCAGAAGACAACAAATGACATCCCGTAGCATTCCTTTCCAAATTCCTTTCTCTGGTAGAGCAGAATTATGAAATCCATGACAAAGAGATGTTGGCAATTGTGAGAGCATTGGAGGAGTGGAGGCATTTTGTGGAAGGTGCAGAGAATCGCTGTGAGATCTGGATGGACCACAAGAACCTTCAGTATTTTATGATGGCCAAGAAGCTTAACCGGAGGCAAGCTAGGTGGTCCCTACTCTTAGCCCAATTTGACTTCATCATGCATCACCATCCCAGTAAGAGCATGGGGAAGACAGATGCTCTGTCCCATCAATCTGATCACAGACCAGGTTCGGAAGACAATGATAACATGGTCCTCCTTACTCCAAATTTCTTCGCGGTCCGAGCATTGGAAGGTTTAGAAGCAGCAGGAGAGGAACAAGGAATCCTGAAGGACATCCAGAAGAGGACATGAGATGGAGAGAAAGAGGAGCCAGTGGCGAGAGAGTTACAAGGTTCATCAGCTCGCTCTGTGAAATCAGCGGAGTGGTCCCTATCTGATGGACTTCTGTATTTCTGAGGCAAGATCTATTTTCCGGACGCCTCCAATCTCCATTGTTGGATCATCGCACTTTCTCATGACTCTAGGTTGGCTGGTCACAGCAGAAGATGGAAGACATTGGAACTGGTGTCTCAGAATTACTGGTGGCATTCAAGGTATGTTGGCAGGTACATCTCCACCTGTGACATGTGCCTTCAATACCAAATCCTGACACATCTCCAACCAAATTACAATGTCAAGTAGCCCTGGTTGCTGGTCTCTGTGATCGCCCTCTGCCTTTGGATACTCCTTCTCACATTGTTGAATCCCTCTCTCGTGTAATCGACTATTTTGGCCTCGACTCAGATGTCTGATAAAATTTTGAGGTCAAATTGATCCCACTTGGCCTTGATCATCCACAACCAACAGCACAGCGACACTCAATGCTCGAATCCGGCAACTCAGCTTCGAACACACTGAATGGCTTGATCTATAATGATCACATCATAATTGGACGAGATGATAAACTGATGTTACCGTAAGGTGATGACAAGGTTGTATTTCGGCTCTCATTTGCCATCGACAACTGCAATTTGTACTTCATCAACCTTCTCATTGCACAAACCCCCCGTCTGTCCCGCTGAGATGGACCTTCGACCCAATCTTCACGCTAAAACTCATATATCCAATGATCGTTCGAGAAAAGTTGGTCCTAGTGAGTTGGATCTGGAATGGGGTTTTGTATAGACGAAATTGAGAAAGAAGTTTCTCATTCCAGACCAGGCTGCATGAATACATGTGGAAGACTTGACTCAGGCCTGGGTTCTTTTCAGCCAGGGCACAGCACAAGTACTAGAAGGTCAACATCCGAGCAATAGTGAGGCACGAGCCTAGCCTCCTAGCATAGCATGTCAGATCTGACAGCTTGATTTAAAGGGAATGGGATAACTGCTGAAGAAAAATTATTTTTGCAGACGCACCCTCGATGGATTCCAGTAGCAGGAACTCAAGGTTTTGGTCCCATCTTTCACTCCCTTGGCATGGGGGCTGACTAGTATAATTGTTAGCGAGGATCTCAAACAAGAGATCGCATCCTACCGCAATGCACTCACTGCACAGCCTCTTGGTCACCCAGATCATTCTACTTCGCTCATCAACCTCACCAATGCTGTCTTTACTCGTTATAAGAAGTCAGGAAGAATGGAGGATCTCAATAATGTGATCACATACAACAGAGAAGTACTCGCACTCTGTCCTCTTGATCATCAATGTCATGCCACTTCCCTCAACAAGCTTGCCAAGGCCGTTCTTGCTTGCTATAATCAGTCAGGCCAGATGGAGGATCTCAATAATGCGATCACATACAACAGAGAAGTACTCGCACTCTGTCCTCTTGATCATCAATGTCATGCCACTTCCCTCAACAAGCTTGCCAAGGCCGTTCTTGCTTGCTATAATCAGTCAGGCCAGATGGAGGATCTGGAAGAGGCCATCACATATCACAATGAAGCACTCACTCTTCGTCCTCTTGGTCACCCAGATCATTCTGTTTTGCTTATCAACTTCACCAATGCTGTCCAGACTCGTTATGGGCAGTCAGGCGGAATGGAGGACCTCAATAATGCGATAAAATGCCACAGAGAAGCACTCGCTCTCTGTCCTCTTGGTCATCAACATCATGCCATTTGCCTCAACAACCTTGCTGTTGTCGTTCTTGCTTGTTATAATCAATCAGGCCTGATAGAGGATCTGGAAGCGGCCATCGCATACAGCAGCAGAGCACTTGCTCTCCGTCCTCTGGGTCACCCAGATCATTCCATGTCACTCATCAACCTTGCAATTGCAGTTCGTGATCGCTATGACCGGTTGGGCAGGATGGATGATCTGGATGAGGCAATCAAATACAACCGTGAAGCATTCTCTCTCTCTCCTCTTGGTCACCAATGTCATTCCACTTCCCTCAACAACCTCGCCATTACCGTCTTTAATCGCTATATGCAGTCAGGCCAGATGGTGGATCTGGAAGCTGCAATCACATACAACAGAGAATCACTCGCTCTCTGTCCTCTGGGTCACCCAGATCGTTCCAGTTCCCTCATCAACCTTGCTGCTGCAGTTAATGATCGCTATGACTGATTGGGCAGCATGGATGATCTGGATGAGACAATCGAATGCAACCGTGAAGCACTCGCACTCTCTCCTCTTGGTCACCAATATCATTCTAAATCCCTCAACAACCTTGCCGCTGTTGTTCTTACTCGCTATAGGCAGTCAGACCAGATGGGGGATCTGGAAGAGGCAATCACATATGGCAGCAAAGCACTCCTTCTTTGTCCTTTTGGTCACCCAGATCGTTCCATGTCCCTCAATAACCTTGCTAATGCCGTTCTTTGTCGACATAATTGGTTGGGCAGGATCAAGGATCTCGAAGAGACGATTGCATACTACCAGGAAGCACTAACTCTGCGTCCTCTTGGTCACCCATTTCATTCCACACCCCTGGCCAACCTTGCCAATGCTATTCTTTGCCGCTTTGGCTGGTCAGGCAATTCTAAGGATCTTGATGAATCGATCATGCTGTATGAACAGGTAGCACATGACTTGGCTACAAGCTTCAAGAAGTGGCTCGATACTGCTATAAAGTGGGCAGATGTGGCACGACTTCATCACCACAGCTCCATCATACGGGCATTCAACATCACTTCACCTTCTTGATTGTTCTTTGATTTCATACCCTGAGGTTGAGTCACAGCAAAAGTTCCTTGCCACTGCCCAAATACCAAAATCGCTTGCCTCCGATGCTGCTTCCACAGCAATTGATTCACAAGACCTCGAGGCAGCAGTTGAATTACTTGACCAGGGCAGAGCTATACTGTGGTCAAAAATGGGGGGTTATAGACGTCCACTTGATCAACTTCACAATGTTAAAGTACAGCTTGCTGACCAATTTGAGAGGGTAAGTGTACAACTTGAATGTCTTGCATTGTCGTTGGAATCTGGGCTGCTAACTAGTGAAAGCCCCATGTCACTCCCTCATTCAGAGGTTCAACTGCAGAGATATTGTATTGATTGGGAGAATTTGATTGGACAAATTTGGGAAATTGAGGGTTTCAGCAACTTTTTACACGCTGTCCCATTCACTACTCTTCAAACAGCTGCTGCACAGGGTCCCATCATTCTGGTTAATATCAGCAATTACCGTTCTGATGCCATAATTCTTCATGTCAACAATCAACCGATTCTCGTGACCCTTCCTAACGTACAACCTAAGCATCTTACCTACCTGGGTGAGCAGCTTGCTCTTGCACGAAACCTAGGTGCTGTTCCCAACCCCTCGAAACTTATTCTTCTGATACTACATGGTCTGTGGGATAATATAGTCTCTCCTTGCCTGGCCGAGTTAACAGTCCCACAGAAGAGTCATATCTGGTGGTGCCCAACATCCCAACTATGTGCTCTTCCCCTCCATGCTGCAGGTCCATACCAGTCCCAGAGAAAAAATCTCCCTGACATCTACACGTCTTCTTATATACCGACAGTATCTGCACTACTCACAGCGAGATCCAACATGGCGGTTGGCCAACCCATTGTCCCCAAGTTGCTTCTTATTGGTCAACCTGGAAAAGGATTGGAAAATGTCCAGGAAGAAATTGACGATATTCAGCAACTCGGTGATTTTGTGGATGTCATAGTCGGTACAGATGCTAATCGTGACACAGTCCTCCATCGTCTTCCACAACACTCCTGGGCTCACTTTGCTTACCATGGCCACTTAGGAGACAATTCCCAACCTTTTCATGCATCATTTCAACTTCATGGTGGCAGTCGCCTCACTTTGCTCAATTTGATACAGGCTAGACTTCCAAATGCAGAATTGGCATTTCTATTGGCATGTCACAGTGCAGCAGGAGATCTCACTACTCTGGACGAGACCATTCATTTAGCAGCTGCTTTGCAGTTCTGTGGATTCCGAAGTGTGGTAGGGACTTTGTGGGCAATGGAAGACAAAGATGGACCGACTATTTCAAAGGAATTTTACAAGTATATGTTCCGCAATCCAGGAAATAAGGTAGACTTCAGAGATTCAGCGGAAGCGCTCAATGTGGCTACCTGGGCAATGAGGAAAATCTGTGTGCCTTTGGAACGCTGGATCATGTTCGTTCATATTGGCGCTTGACGACTTACGTCCTTACTCCCACAATTTTTCATCGATTGACGTTGAAAGTATTTTCTGGCCACAGTGAGGGGAAAGTTTCTGATTTTAGAACTTGCATTACTTTTGACGCTTCTATCCAGAATAACTTGAACTTTCTGGGAGCTTGGGGCTGCTTCGTCAATACGATATACTTGTTCAATACTATGTTCCAATTTTGTTGTTTCATATAAACACTCTTTCCTCGTCCTTGTCGCATGCAATCTGATATTCATCCATTCCTCCGAAATTAAATTCTACCCTTCAAGTATTCTTCTGAGCTACCTTTTCAGGCAGTCCTCGATCTTGAGTAGACTTACTGCTCTCTGCATCACTCAGTAGCCAGGACTTTATTTATTTTTGGAGTCAGCAGGAGGAAAGGTGCTCATGACTGGTGTAAAGCTCTCATGCGCAGGCCTACTGGTATTCGTATTGTATATTTGGACAAATAGATGTAAGTGTCTGAATAGACGATTGCGTGTGCGTTCAGGTTCAGAGTATAATGAAAGATGAGAAATAGTTGAAATAGATATCTACGACTGCCGATAGTAAGATAATTCTGTAGTGACCTCACAACGGATACTGTTAAGCTCGGAATTCAGACGGAGATGTCGGGTCCGAAGTCGTGCAAGGCGTTGGCTTCAACTTGTAGGTTGTGCCGCTCTCTTGATGGATGCCTCGAATTTTGGAGGTCCGGATGGAGTAGGAGAGTCTGGAGTCGAGCCAAGAAGAAGCTTAAGAAAGATGAGAGCGAGTTAAGGAGAAGTAGGTTGCTAAGTTGATATTCGAACTAGCGAAATACATACAACAAACTGGAGTATTTATACTGAAGCAAAACATAAACATATAAGGAGTTATCATGAAGAGCATATGGTAGTAGAATGAACATATAACAAGGAGACTC
>Ga0193743_1002695_pt1 | contig 12312 bp, 6 predicted proteins | sample L2c2metaG_FD_143038 | JGI IMG/M metagenome (GOLD analysis project Ga0193743, IMG submission 143038) | Soil microbial communities from a riparian zone of the East river system, Colorado, United States - L2c2 | ecosystem: Environmental > Terrestrial > Soil > Riparian zone | place: USA: East River... | reverse complement strand
CGCCGTGCCGTTCTCACCCGGCTCCGCGTAATTCCAAAGCGCGATCACCAGGCGGCCATCCGTGCGCTTGGTCACCAGCGCGTTCTCCGAATCAACCGGCAAGCGGCTCTCGCCCAACCTATGCAACAGCTCAAAGGCGCGAAATGCCGCTTTGGGAATGCCACGTTCCGCGATCAATCCATAGCCGCCGTAAAACGGTATCTTCACCACGCCCTGCTCTTCGAAAACGTCGGAGAAGCACCAATACGACATCAGCGTGACAAGACCATCGGACTCGCGAATATGGTTCGCAAGCCAAGGCCCCATGAATGCGCTGTCGGTCACTTCCTGCTGGTTCATATACGTGGCGTTGTATTCCGACCAGATGATGGGCGTTCCCGGCGCCGCCGAGGCTTGTACCTGGTCGAAGACTTTTTTCGCGGCACGCGCCGCCATGCTGCGGCGCGCGACGGGCGTGTTGTTGCCGAACACATCTTTCGACGTATCGTTCCCGTAGACATGGGTCGAAACGAAGTCGAAGGGCACATGCTTCTGCGTGCAGTGCGCTATGAAATCGGCTACCCACGCGGCTTGGGCCGTGGCCGGGCCGCCCACGCGCAGCCTGGGGTCCACTTTCTTAATGGCGCGCGCGGCTGCATCATACAAGTCGAAGTATGTGGCTTGCTGCGGATTGCCGTTCCAGAAGTCGATGTTTGGCTCGTTCCACACTTCGAAGTACCACTTTTGGACTTCGTCTTTGCCATAGCGCGTTTCCAGATGTGCGGTAAACGCTTCTATCAGCGCCGCCCACTTGGCCGGATCCTTCGGCGGCGACGGAAGCGGTTTGTACCAAAACGCATGCGGCGTTAAATTGAGCGCCAGCTTACGCGGCATGAAACTTAGCTCGATAAATGGCTTGACATTGTTTTCGAGCAGGCTGTCGTAAATCTGGTCCACATAGGAGAAGTTGTAAACCGGCTTGCCCTGCGCATCTTCGTCATAGACGCCGATCTCATCGTCGAGAATGGCGTGGAAGCGGATGTAGGTCAAGCCGGTGGCGTCTCTGACGGTTCGCAGATCTTTTCTGTAGCTCTCACGCAAGCTCAGTACCGCGCGCCCGGAGCCGAACATCTGCTCCCAGAAATGCGGAAACGGCCGCGCCACCGCAGCGGGATCTACGCTGATGGTTTCGTCCGCCGCGCTTGGCAAACCGGCGGCAAAGCAAACCAGTAGAGCACACAACAGGCGCTTCATTTTATGCCCGCTCTGCATACTCGATGGCTGCCTCGCGCACCAGAATGCCCATTTTAGGATGGCTAGGCTCCAACGCCGGAGCCAGGCCGCAAGCGCGCAGCGATTCCGTGCACGTCGGCCCGATGGAAGCAATGAAGACCCGCTCCAGAGCTTTTGCAGCCTCCGCGCGCTGCCCTCGTTCGCCGGCAAATGCCAGAAAGTGTTCTATCTGTACGCCCGTGGTGAAAATCGCTGCCTGGAACTGGCCCGCCAGCAAGTCCGCTAGCGCCTGGGCAAGCGGTGCTGTATCGGCGGGCAAACCCCATTGATATACGGGAACCCGCATTGCGGTGCGTCCTTGCCGGGCCAGCCCGTCCAAGAGTTCTGAGTTGCTGCGCCCATATTCCTGGACGGCCACGGATTTCTCGGGCCGGTCAACAATGGCGGTTAGCAACTCGCGCCACGTGTTCGGTTCCGGAACCGCCACGTGCACTGGTACCTGCCATTCGCGCAATACAGCCAAAGGCTTAGGTCCGCGAACCACTACGGTCAACCCGCGCAGCGCTTCGATGAAACGGGTTTCCGGTTCGCGCGTGACCAAAACGCGCTGCAACAGCCGTGCGCCCACTCCCGTCAGAAAAATCATCATGTCGAAGCCGCCCGTATATAGACGGTCCGCAAAGGCAAAGGCTTCTTGATTCTGTTCAAGCGGAACCTCCACCAGGGCTGGCGCCAAAAATGGCTCGCCCCCGTTTATACGTATTAGTTCGCCCATTTCTTTCGCGCGGCGGCTTTCAAACGCGAGCACTCGGGCTTGATGGAAGGACATGATCACGAATCGTAGCGCATTTTAAATTGATAGGATACGAAGTGTCCCTGGCATTCTCTGGCTAACGCTATGAAGTTTACAAAGCAAGTGTTTTTAGTGGTTGGAATTGCGGCTGGTTTTACGCTGCTGGCAGGCGCCCAGCAGAAGACGGATCCCGATCCAGATCACAAGCCCGATGTGTTTTTGGATAACCACCGGCCCGCTGTTCAAAAAAAGGGCAAACCTGCCACGTCCAGGACCGTTTCCGGCCAGGTAGTAGATGATTCAGGACAGCCGTTGGATGGCGCCCTTGTCAATCTGCTCGATACCAAAACCAAAGAGCACCGCACCTATTTCACCAAGAAAGACGGGCGGTACACCTTTGCGGATTTGAGTTTTTCAGTTGATTATCATATCCAAGCCCGCTGGAAAGCGCTGACCAGCGACGAGCGAAATCTAAGTCAATACGACCATGCGGCGTCGCTCGTCCGTATCCTGCAAGTAGTGACGCCTGAGGGCGCCGCGCCAGCTCAAAGCGCCAACGCGGCTAAAGAGACCGCAAAGCCCAAGCCGTAGCTTTTACCGCTTGCACATCTGCGGGTATTGCTTCTTGAGCGCTTCAATCTTCGGAAGGTCGTTGTAAACGATATACGGATAGGTCGGATTGTTGACTAAGAAGTTCTGGTGATACGCTTCGGCTTCATAAAAGCCTTTCAGCGGGACAACCTGCGTGACGATCTTCTTCGGAAAAATGTGAGCTTCATCGAGCTGCCGGATGTAAGCCTCGGCCACTTTCTTCTGATCCTCATTCATATAGAAGATGGCCGAACGATACTGCGTGCCGCTATCAGGCCCTTGGCGGTTCAACTCGGTGGGATCATGGCCGACTGAAAAATAGATCTTCAACAATTGGCCGTACGTGACTTGTTTGGGATCGAACGTGACCTTTACCGATTCGGCATGGCCCGTATTCCCTTCGCCCACCATTTCGTAATGGGCCGTACTCTTTTCACCGCCGGCATATCCGGAAACCGCGTCTTTCACGCCCTTCACGCGCTCGAACAAGCCCTCAATTCCCCAGAAACAGCCGCCGGCTAGGACTGCGGTCTGCTTGCCCGTGTCCGCACTGGCGGGAATATCGACGGCTGGATCAGGGAATGCTGTCTTGCCCGCGGCTGCCTGACTAGGACTCGCGAACGCGGCAAACGCGAGAATACCGGCCAAACCGAAAACACTGAGACGACTGCGCATAATACCTCTGCCTAATAGTACGGTTTGAGAGTTGAAAAGGTTATCATTTCCATTCGGGGTTCTTTCCCAGGCTCACTAGGTTCGCTAGCAAGCGGTAGGCGCCTGGCACGCCGGAAGGCAATTGCCGGTAAAGCGCGAAGGCATCATAGACATAAACGCCTTTGCCGTAATGCGCCACTAGCAGTCCGCCCGACTGGGGCTCCTGTCCTGGATCATGAGTTTCTACTAGCGCTTTATAGCGCGGATCCCACGACTGCATGAAACCGTGACCGCGCTCCTCATCCCATCCCTTGAAATCGTCCACGCTGATCTTATTCGGCCAGGCGAATGCGGCGTGGGCTGGGTCCAAAAGTGTCACTTCCGAGCCTTCATCCACCACTTTTTGCGCATCGTTGCCAAGCGTGAATGGGTAGGGCCCGTAATTGCGGTCGAAGTTCTGCAGATTGTATTGCACGATCAGCACGCCGCCATTCTTGACATATTCGAGCAGCCGGTGGTTGGCCGCGCGCAGATCGGGCCGCACCGCGTAGGCTCGCACGCCAAGAACAATCGCGTTGAAGGATCTCAAATCGCCGGTTTCTATATCGGCGCTGGAGAGCACCTGCAGGTGTGTCCCCAAGTCTTCCAGCGCGCGCGGAACATCGTCGCCCGTGCCCGGCAAAAAGCCCACGCGCAGTTCGGGAGCTGTTTTGACGTCCACTCCCACGGCCTGGTAAGTCGACGCCCGGTAAGAAGGATAGGGCCTGATACCCGGATAGCCCACTAGCCGGTAGCCCTCTTCATATGTTTTGCCCTGGTATTCGACCACTGCTCGAATCTGGTACTTCCGGGACTCGACGGAACGCGGCGTCACTTGAAACGTCAGCGTTTCGCCGGCATCATCGTGGGCAAACTGGAAAGGCGCTTCTTGGGGCACGGCCGTCCAACCTTCCGGCAGATGCAACCGCACGGTGCCGGCGGCAGGACCTTTGACGTTGCTGTGGAGCGTGCAGGAAAACGCAAACGCTTTGGCGCTCAGCGGAACCGCGCCGGCCGATGGCGACACGGAAATCGAAATCGCCGGTCCCATCAGCAGGGGATTTTCCACTAATCCGATGCCTTCCACCCGTTGATTGGTCTGCACCGCTTTGCGAATTGTGAAATCCGCGCCGTGATAGCTGAGACTTACGTTTGCCGCCAGCGGATAAGGCGCTAAGGGCAGGTTGCGGTAACGCGCGTCGGTCACATCGTAATACGGCTGTTCTACATTGGGCCGCGAGAAATATGCCTTGGTTAGTACGGCGTCAGCCGGAGCGGTAACCGCGAATCTCAGCTTCGCTTGTTTGCCGCCTGTCAACACGGGCTCCGGGCTCTTTTCAGGATGGATGTTCCACTTCTTCCCGTCCGACGGCGCAATGTTGACGCTCTCCACATTCACGCTCTCACTCCCTTGATTGGTAACGTAGGCTTCCACGGCGAACGACTGCCCGGGGATGGCGATAGTAAAGGTCGGAGACTGAGCGCCGCCGGGACGGTTACTGGGAGCCTTCTCGGGCGCTACTACGGTGTTGAAGGAGATGCCCAAAGCCAGCGTAAGCGCCTTCTGAAACTGTTCTTCCTTCCGCTGCAGCTCAAAGGCAACATCGCTTTTGCCCGGCTCGGCTAAAGAGCTGGCATTTACCTGCTGCAGGAGGGCGCGAGTCGCTTTCAGGCCGTCCGCTAAAGTGGGTGCGATGCTGGCTGGTTTGCCCGGCTTGTAGTTGGACTCGGCATCGTCGGCCAGCTTCGCTATCTGCGCCAAGCCGTTCTTCAGGAACGTTGTATCGCCCGCAGCCATGCTCGCGATTCCTATCAGTGAAGTGTCGACGCCATCGTAAAACGAACTCTCCTTAGCGACAGTGGGAACGCGGGAGCCGTAGCGATGGTAACTCACGCTAAGCGGCGCCGGCTGCGGTGTCAGATTCCCGCCGTACTGGCTCTTTTGATAACCCCAGCCGGTGCGCGCAATTTGCAGAAACGTCAATCCGGCGGTGGGATCGGCAATACCTTCCTGTATCTCCACATTCGTGGCGGGCCACTCCGTAATCCAAGTGTTGTTTACATAATCACGAAAGCGGAGAGGTACATACTTGCCAGTCGCGGAGTCAAAAAAGGTTTTGTCTTTCGTGGCTGCAGAAAAGGGCAGGCGCGCATAGACCTTCAACGGCTGCCAGGGTTGCAAACCTTCCTTCAACTGTTCGGGAAAGCGCTTCGGATCGCCGGCCGCGAGAAACGCCTCTTGTGTCATCTGCCCGGACACCTGGTGGTTGCCGTGGCCATCGGTAGGCGCGCCGTTGAAGATGGAAGTAAGCACCAGCGGCCGCGTCATGCGCACGACGCGCACTACATCGGAAAGAACGCGTTCATAGCCCCATTTTTCCAGTGCCTCTTCGCGGGTCTTCGAAAACCCATAGTCCACTACGCTGCCCCAATACTGGTCAACTCCGTAATAGCGGCCGGCCTGCAGCAATTCCTGGGTGCGCAGCAAGCCGAGGTCGTCGTACATGTCGACAGTCATGGCGTTCTGTCCGCCTTCGCCGCGATTGAGCGTCATCATCGCCGCGCGTGCGCCGCGTCCACGCGTTTCCTCCGCCAGCATGCCTCCGTCTTCGTCATCCGGATGGGCGACAATCATGAGGACGCTAGCGCGCGTGCGAATGGCCGCCAGCCAGCGGGAAAGCCCGGCCGTTCCGCGCTCGATATCGATCGGCATTGCGTCTAAAACGACGCTCGAACCGGGCTGCGGCGGGCTACTCGCGGCGCCTGCCCAAACGCCCGCCGACACCAATACCGCGCCGGCGACCGCCAGAATGCGTTTCGTCAAGGTATACCTCAAATAAATGTTACGCTAGGGGCCATTCTAGAGCTAACTGATCTGCATTCGGCATAAGAGCGTCGTCGCCCGAGCGCTCGCGCCGGCGGCGATCGGCGGCGCGTGTTGGAAATAAGGAATTCAATATCAGCTAATAAAGCGGCGCGATTCTGGAAAATCGGTGCATATAAAAAAGCCAACTCCGCGGCGGGTTCTTGATCCTATCCGGGTTCTTGATGGCCCCCGGTGATTGCGCAGCATCGGAACGTGAAAACCTCCTCAGGCCACTTATGTCGAAGCATTACCCACCGGGCGGAATACGCGATACCTGCAATCTACTAGTAATGCGTGTACGGGTAGCATGTTTAGAGGACCTTTCATTGGAAAGACTTCGACAGTCTGCTGCGACGACAACAGGCATTAGGCCGCCCCAGAAACCGTAAGTCGATTAGTAAGTCAAATCAATTTTTTACCATATCCGGGCAATCGTCTGGCGGGAAAGCCGCGCAAACTGGTCAAGCCATTTCGAAGCCTCGGAACGAAAAGTCCCGCGCGTGCTTTCGAGTCGTAGTAAGCAGTATTTGGTGAGGCGTTGATTGCAACCTTATTAAAATCTTGTGCCTTTAGGGATAGAAATGTATTGGTACTCAGACACATTTGCCGAGTGTAAACTGGCTTGCAATTTCCAAATGGATGTAGCATCGTAGTAAGGAAGCGGGATAGCCATAGTCTGCTGCTTTTGCTTTACATATCGGAATAGTATTTACCGCCGTGCAGGAAATTGCCAGACTTTGGGTTCAAGTTCGCCAGTGAAGCAACGCTCGCTTCACCCAGACCAAACGATCTGTAAGTCACTGGGATGCCGTGGTCTTTTCTTATGTAATTGTGTTAGCCCAGCTTCAATAAAGAGGCTGATGTGGCTGAAGGGGCGGTAGCACGTCCGGTTTTCGGGTAGTATTTGCCCTCCTCAGGCAATCGTTCTTCTTGCATATGCATGTCTCCGCTTCGAGGTGTAAACGGATCTCCTGCGTTCCCATGCTTGTTGGAAACGTGAGCGATTGATCTCGTTTCCAGTTGCCATTCGCAACGTCTCCTCTTTGAGTAGCACCACTATGAAAACACTATTTTTGTTGGCCATGCCCGTTCTCTGCCTCCCTTTGTCATCCTGGGCGCAGCAGCGCGTGACCTCGGCGGACATGCGCGCGGCCGGCGCGGCCGGCGCGGCAGGCGGGCCCCAGGCGGGCGCCGGAAAGACGGGTCCGGCGAAAATGGGCGGCGCGGAGAAATCCGGCTCGGCGGCGACGAGTCCCAGCGGTTCGTCAGCCGTTTCCTCTGACTATGTGCTTGGCCCGGCAGACCTTTTGACTATGTCGGAAGCTGATCTTGAAGATTCCGCGGCTTTCACGGACAAAACGTTTCGCATCGATAACAGCGGCGATGTGAGTTTTCCACTAGCTGGCCGGGTTCACGCCGCAGGCCTCACAACTGTTCAATTGGAGGCGGCCGTCAACCAGCAAATGGCTGGCATACTGAAGAACCCGCATGTTGTCATAAATGTCGCTGAGTTTCATAGTCAACCGATCTCAGTTCTTGGCGCGGTTAATAGTCCTGGAATCGTACAGGTTGCGGGAGCCAAGAATCTCTTTGAGGTTCTATCGCTTGCCGGTGGTCTTCGTCCAGACTCGGGCAATAGCATCAGAATTACGCGGAACACGAAATGGGGAGCTATTCCCTTGCCTGACGCTCAGCTGGACTCCACTGGCCAATTCAGTATGGCGACGGTAAAGGTAAAGGCGATCATGTCAGGAACCGAACCCGGGCAAAATATAATTGTTATGCCGGAGGACCAGATAACTGTCCCGAAGGGTGACATTGTGTATGCTATCGGCGCGGTAACTAAGCCGGGCGGTTTTCTCCTCGGTGAAAATGGTGCACTCTCAACCTTGCAGGTCCTCTCGCTGGCCGAGGGACTTACTAAGACCTCGGCTAAAAACAAGGCCAAGATTCTTCGCGTCGTCCCAGGATCGGTTAGCCGCACTGAAATCCCGGTAAATATTAAGGATCTTATGGCGGGTAAAGGGGAGGATCTTGCATTGCGGGCCGATGATATCTTGTTCGTCCCCACCAGTGGTGCAAAATCTACCGGCTATCACACGTTGGATGCTATTGTGGCGGCTTCCGGCAGCGCGATCGTGGCTATCAGCAGGCCGTACTAAGTAGGGAAATTATGGATTATTCGAATCGCTCCTCGTCCGTATCGCCAGAGTCAGTCGCGATCATTCCCCGTTCGTCTGCATCGGCCGTCGCCAATGAGCCTTATTTCATTGGAAGCTCAAGGTATGGAGCGGACGGCTCGGATGATTCCGAATCGGAAAGCATCCTTCTTGAATACTGGCGAATTCTATATCGTCACAAAAAGGCAATTCTGATTTCTGCTCTCTGCGGGCTGCTCCTCGGTTTCCTCGTGGGCATCCCGATGACGCCGGTATACCGCGCGCGTACCTCGCTTGAAGTTCTGAACCTCAATGGAGAGTTCATGAACATGAAGCAGGCTAACCCCACAACCACCAGTAGCAACGATTACGAGACATCGGAGGAGCAAACGCAAGCCAAGCTGCTGGAAGGCAATGCGCTGCTTCACCGGGTAATTGCCAAGCTTGATCCGGACGCAGCTGCTAGCCTCAGCAAAGCCGCCGGTAAGAAAGAGAAGATGGCCACGTCCGGCTGGCGCAGCTGGTTTCATTTGCCTGAAGCTTCCGAGTTGACTCCCCGCCAGAAACTGCTGGCTAACGCCGCTGACAGCCTGAAGATAAAGCCCACCGCGCGTACTCGCATTCTCGAAATCACGATCGACTCGAAAGATGCGCAACTTGCGGCTTCCTTCGCGGACATCCTGCTCCAGGAGTTTATCCAGCAAAACCAGGAAGCGAACTACTCCGCGACGCACAAAACGAGTGAATGGTTAGGTAGGGAAATCGACGACGTGAGGGCGCGCCTGCAAACTTCAGAAGACGCCCTGCAGGCGTACGCACGTCAGAACCAGCTGATTTTTACCGATCAGGAGGACGATACTAACGTCGCAACGGAAAAGCTGAAGCAACTACAGCAGGAGCTTTCGACTGCCACTGGGGACCGGATTGCGAAGCAATCGCGCTTTGAGCTGGCCAAGAGCAGTCCTCCTGAGGCGCTGGCGGATGTGCTGCACGACGAAAACCTGGAGGAATCGCGGTCGAAGGTTGAGGACAAGCGGCGGCAGATCGCAGATTTGTCCGCGGTCTTCAATCCTGAATACACTAAGCTCAAACGAGTCCAGGCCGAACTGACGGCCCTTGAGGCGACCTACGATAACGGCCGGACTAACATGCTGAAAAGCATTGAGAACGACTATCAGCAGGCTATCAGCAAAGAAGCATTGCTGTTGGCGGCCTATAATGCTCAGACTGCTGAAGTTACTGCCCTAAGTCAGAAACAAATTCAATACAACATCCTAAAGCGTGAGCTCGATAGCAATCGGCAGCTCTATGACACGATGCTGCAGCAAACCAAGCAAGCGTCTCTGGCATCCGCCATGCGAGCTAGCAACGTGCGCGTCGTCGATCCCGCTGAAATACCCACCATTCCCGTTTTCCCGAATTTCAAGCTGAATTCCGCGATCGGCCTGTTTGTTGGTCTCTTGTTAAGCACGGTTATCGTGATTCTGCGCGAGCGTGCTGATCGTACACTACAGCAGCCCTCCGATATCAAACTTTGGACTGACCTGGCGGAGCTGGGCACTATTCCCAGGGCATCGACAGGCATCGAGGCCACATACGGGAAGTACGGAGCGTCTTTGCCCGGGGCGAAGCGCGATCGCGCTCTACGGCCCCGCAATCAACCTCGGCCAGTGGAGTTGATTACTTCCGAGTACAAGTCAAGCGTGATTGCGGAAGCGTTTCGTTCCGTGCTGACTTCGCTCCTTTTCGTCGGTGAAAATGGCAGCCGTCCGCGCGTCATCGTCTTTACTAGCTCAAGCCCGTCCGATGGCAAAACTACAGTTGTCAGCAATCTGGCAATAGCCACCGCTGAAATTCGTCGAAAGATCCTAGTCATCGACGCTGACCTGCGGCGGCCGCGCATGCACAGTATCTTCAATCTTCCGAATGACCGCGGCCTCACCGACCTCCTGAGTGAAGACTTTTCGGAGCGGAGCTTGACTAGCCTCATTCATCGGACCAACATTGAAGGCCTGGATGTTCTCCCGGGCGGCCCGCCCGCGCAAGCTGCGGCACACTTGCTCCATTCGCCGAACTTCGCCGCCATGCTTAGCATGTTGAGGAAGGAATACGACATGATCTTGATCGACACGCCTCCCATGTATCAGATGACTGATGCACGCGTCGCGGGCCGGTTAGCGGATGCGGTCGTGCTGGTCGCGCGGGCGGGCCAGACCACGCGGGATTCCTTGCTGGTAATTAAGGATAGATTTGTCGAAGATCGTATCCGGGTGCTCGGAGCGATTCTCAACGACTGGGATCCCAAGCGCTCTCCTAACGGACACTACTCACGCCAATATGGCCGCTATTACGGCCGCTCCGTGCCTGAGAACGTTCAGAACAATTAGACGAGGCCCGGAAGTTGGCCCGGCGCTCTTGGCAGCTGCGGCTCGACTACCCGTTCCCCTAAGGACATAAATGTCATCGCCTCGAGACTACACGCAACGATTTGACAAGCTTGAATCGGACGCTGCGCGGTCGCCATTTAACGCGTTTGCTCCAAGCTCATTGCCAGGAACCAGCCAATGAGCTTGGCACAACTCCGCGGTGCGCTGACCAGCACAACCGCGAAGATAAAAGGTTATGGTCAGTCGCCCGAACTTCGCCGCAGCATCAAAAATTCGATCTACAACACCGCTGACTACGCACTTCTGCCCCTCTTGTGGCTGCTTTCGGCGCGGCTTTTCACAAAACGCCTTGGCGTAGATCAGTACGGAGTCTGGATGCTGACGAACACCATCATGGGAATTGGGGGCACGATGGCTTTCGGGCTGAGCGACGCCACAATTAAGTTTGTCGCCCAGTACCGGGCTCAGAGCAATTTGGCCGCAATTCAGAGAGTCATCCGAACGAGTCTCACGGTCTACACCCTGCTCGGTTGCGTTGCGGCGGCCGCAATCATGGCCCTCGCCCCCGTGATGGTCTCCAGATTGTTTCATGTCGAAGTGCAGAATCAGTCGTTGGCGGTATGGGCGATTGGTCTCGGCGGCATCGGTCTGTTAGTTCGTTTTCTTGACAGCGTGTTCCTTTCAGCCTTGCAAGGGTTTGAACGATACGATGGCAATGCTCGCGTCTCCATGGTGGTCAATCTCGTCACCGTGGGCGCCAACGTTGTCTCCGTTCTGACCGGACATGGGCTGCGATCCATCCTGGTGACGATTGTCGCGCTGCAACTAGCAGGAGCTATCGCCAAGGCGTTCCTGGTTAAGAAATTGCTCGGCGACCATTGGAGCTTCCTTCCGATTTTCGAGAAAGAGGCGCTCCGTGAAATATTTGGCTTTAGCTTTTATAGCTGGATTCAGACTCTAGGAGGCACTTTCCTCCAGCAAGCAGACCGCTTTCTTATCGCGTCGTTAATCAACACTCAGGCTCTGGGATATTACTCTGTTTGTTCGCAGCTGACGCAGCAAATTCAGGCGATCCTCTCCAAGGCAATGGCCTTTCTGTTTCCCTTTGCCAGCGTGGCGCAACAACAAGGTGACGTAGCCAAGCTAAGGCGTTTTTACTTCAAAGGGCTGGCGTTTACGACGATCGTTGCCGTCGCCATGGGGCTTCCGATCTTCCTGCTTGCACACGGTATTCTTTCGCTCTGGATGGGCCCGGCATTTGCCGCAAAGACGGAATCCTCGTTGCGTGTTCTGATTATCAGCGCCACGTTCGTTTCCACTAGCATCGTGCCGTATTACTACATGAATGGTGTCGGATTTGTACGAATGAACGCTCTCAGCTCGGTAGTCTCGGGGATTCTGGTTGTCGGAGCGTCACTCCTGCTGGTCCCTCAGTTTGGAATTTTGGGCGCAGCGCTGGCTCGATTGGCAACAATTCCGGTTACGCTGGTCACACGCACGATCCTGCACCAGCGCGCCCTGGGTGACAATCGCTGGTACGGAGGAGCCGTTATCGTACTCCCGATTTCTGCCTGTTATTTGCTTGGTTATGCGCTGCTCATGGGCGTGGGT
>Ga0193743_1002694_pt1 | contig 12312 bp, 11 predicted proteins | sample L2c2metaG_FD_143038 | JGI IMG/M metagenome (GOLD analysis project Ga0193743, IMG submission 143038) | Soil microbial communities from a riparian zone of the East river system, Colorado, United States - L2c2 | ecosystem: Environmental > Terrestrial > Soil > Riparian zone | place: USA: East River... | reverse complement strand
TAAAAAAAACAAAAAAAGACACACACACACAGCAGACAAAGGCGTCCAAAGGATCTTAGATACGCGATCGGGGCCAAAGGATTTTCTCACCTTACTGGTTGCTTCTCGCTCAATTGGGAAATGTCAAATCGAGATCTTCCTTGGGGTCGTTCCAACCAACACGGACTTCCCAGACTGCACATCTCCTTATGTCCTTTATGATGGTGTGAACAAGTCAGATTCTTACTTTTTTCTCATCGCAGCTTTTTTTCTCCCAAATTTCATTATTCAAAACAATATCGTCTCACGCTTGAATCATTCCTCCACACACACACCCCCTGTCTCCCAAAACTAAACACTGGGTAATGAATTTTTTTTTCTTTTAAGGCCTCATGGGAGCCAGCCAAGCTTGAGCTGCTTCAAATTGTTCAATCAACTCGGTTAACACAGCATTCTCAGAATGCAAGTGTCGCATCGCAGCAAGCGCCTGGTAAAATAATAATAATAATATTAATAAGACAACGTTCAGTACAAAAATGAGATAATTCAGGGCCTCACCAAGTCCCAAAATCGGAATCCTCTTTCGACTTCAAGTTTGGGGGATTTCACCCCGGGGAATGTTTCCTCGCAGAGATCGAGAGCCATTTCTTTTGCGACCTTGACACCGGGCGCGTTGGGATCTCGAACTCTGGTCCCATTGTTGATGTGGGTAAGAGCGTCCAGATACACCTTCGCCAAGACACCAAATCCTGTGTTGACCTCCGTCTGGAAGGGAAGAGAGAGCGTGATATCCAGGAAATCGTCCCGAGCCCGCCGTGCATCATTCCGGAGAAGCATGTTTAACGAGGTTACCTCCAATAGTGTTCTCAGCGCTCGAGTCAAGGATCGGACAAACGAATTGAACACCAGCAATTCCCGGGACAACGGAGCGGACCATGGCACCGGCTGTGAAAAAAAAAAATTAAAAAAAAATTGTGCAATCAATTTCTCAAGTGCTATTTTGGTGGAAGCGACGTCCCCTCCGAAGAAAAGTCAATATGTAGACGAACCTTGAAGTTCAATGGAACGATGCTGAGAACCCGCATGACCAAGAGCATACACTTCTTCTCTTCGTCTATATAGAAGGAAAAGAGTTAACACGGTCAGAAATTATTAAAATAAGCGTCCGCATCACATCGGTGATGGACCAACGTACCGGTTCCAAAACTGGGCCCTCCGCTGAATGCCCGACCCGACCACAAATGACCATGCATGACACCTGCCCTCACAAGTTCCAAGAACAAGTAAAGAGGATCTTGGAATTTATCATTGAGCCGGGCAAATCTAATCGTATTGTACATTGCCCGAGCCAACGGGGAGTGCGTATGCGAGTTAAGTAAGAACCTGTAACAGGCGGTGATAGAATCAAAAAGTCAGCAACATGTAAAATTGATTACAATGGACAGTAACGGGGAAAATGATTGGTGACATGGTATTCGGAGCTATATGTAGCTCATGCAACCGAAAGCCAGGAATAGATTGAAAAAAAGAGCTCACCCTCTCAGTTCAAGGAAACGCCAAATGACATTGGCAACTATTTCGTCCCTTTTGTCCAGTGGAGGGGGTGGAGGCGTGCTCTTGCCCTTGGTACGGTTTGCAAGCCGCTCGGTTGCAGTCGCACCTAAGCACAATGCGAAATCAAGCGTGGCTGACTATATTAAAAAAAAAGAGAAGCCACAGCGGGAGAGGCAAGGGAAATGGGAACAAAAAAGGAAAAATTAACCCAACTCAAATCTTTCCCAGCTGGTATAGTCAAAAAGAGCGGAGCTTACGTTTTGCCTTCTCAGCTCGTCTTCGACAACAACTGATGGAACGTGCCACCCGGTGACACGCTCGGCAAGCTGGGCCGTCTGCGGTGCGTTATGCTGAATGAACCTCGGGTTGTGCGAATTGGGTTGTTCAAACCAGAAAAGGCCTTGCACCTTCTTGCCACTCCAAAAAGTATGAGCGATGCTACTCACAAGGGCCAAAGAAGTCGCCCTCGGTCCGGTTTGGCCTTCCGTTATCACTTCTTTTACAAAGCGTTTGTATTCATTCGTTTCTCCGTTGTCCAATGGTGGATTTTCCACAATTTGTCCTGTGGTAAGCCAGACAAGAGCTTGCGGGCTCAGAAGACCGCGAGAGAGATAAAAATAAATTTCGTCAGGCAGCCGATGCGTAAATATCTCTTGCAAGTCTTGTGGGATATCCGCGGCCGTGGGATGGTGGTGATTAGAATGCCCATGAGCGGGATTGGTAATGGCCAATGGCAACGGTAAAACTGTGCCTTCGGATGAGAGAATCAAAGAGTATTTTATCATCGCGCGTGTGCGAGCGAAGTGATCAGCATACTGAATTGTCTTCACCGCGGGATGGTCGGAGAAAGCCTGGACAGCGGCGTGACCTGACTTGTAATATTTGACTATGTCGACGGTTGCTTTTAGGGCATGCTCATGTACAGTGGGGGGAAAGGGGGGTGAGTGATCGAAACCGACGAGGATACCGATGTCGAGGAACTGGTCTTCTGATACGGAGAGCTCCTGCATGAAAGTCCGCTTAGACGTATACTGAAACGATGGGTTCAAAGACGTCAGATCAAGAGACGTAATCAGCTTATCGACGCCTGGGTACAGAAGGGTATCTGTTGGCCCGAAAATCGCATGGATGTAGGATTTGTGATGACGTTGGAGATAAATCAACTGTTTGAATTCAAGTGCAAGTCAGCATTTTTAAATTTTTTTAAAAAAAGTGCGTCCAAAAACAAACACGGGAAGAAGAAGCAAGTATGGGAAGGCAAAATCGCATACCTGAGCCCAAGCAAGGTATGGCGCGATAAGAAACTCGACATTTCGATGCTTAAAGATCCTCAAGACCATCCTCCATAAGTCCCATTGAGCGAAGTTGCTCCTTCCCTCAAATAATTTTGTGGCCGCTTCCTCCTGACCCTGTTCGTATCGGGTCCACGCGTCACGTCTATCTCTGCATGCCTCGACGTGTTCTGAGTGGTGCTGTTGCTTCCAGCGTTTGTTGGGAAGGAGTCCAGGGAATACAAAGACAGGTTTTATTCGCAATTTTTCGAGTGCACGTAAATCGGATTCGATGCGTTGGGTGAGCGCTAAAGGCAGTCCACCAGTCGCTGCCAACAACGGTTCACGAGATGGAGGGTTGTCCATCAACAATTGAAGATAATAAGAAGCATCGATACCAAGACGCGAATCCGAAAGTACAGAAAGGGGAAGAGTCTGAAAATGTTTTCGTTCAAAAAGATGGTCTGCGAAAAAAAAAAAAAAGGAGGGAGAGAGCAAAGGAATTCCACGGGTTAGTAAGTTTAGAACACCATTTGGACGTCTCAAAGTCCATTGTACGACTAAGTTTTCTCACTTTCAAGGTGCTTGATAGGCATTGGAGGCTAGTCTTGGGCGCTGTGGGCGTTTGAGCGCAGGCGGTTGGTGGTTGTGTCCCAGCAACGGCGTCACAGGCAGACAGCGTGGTGGAGTCGCTTATATAAGCTTCTGTGCAGAAATTCATCATTCATTACTCGAAATTAAAAGGCTCTGCATTCCAGATATCATATATCATGGACTTGGACGAATCTGATACCCCATCACTTTCTGCAGCCACCTGGTCCTATTTTTTTCCCTTAGAATCTGCGAGCGAATAGGTGCGCATGCTGGCAAAGGTGAGGCTGATCAACCCCCGTGTGAGATATAGATGGCACCATCATAATGAACGCTCATACCCTTGAATGCTGCATCCAGTTAAAGCAACCGTCTGTATTGAGTTCAAGGCATTGCGAGGTAGTGGATTCGGAATTGCTGCTATCTCTCTTTTGACAGAGATAGGAATTCAATGCAACTGGATCTTATCCACTGCCTTGGTTCACCGCCATTGCATTTCCCTATTATCTTGTGCGTTCGCCTCCCCGGTTGACTAGGTTTTGTACATATATGGTTGCCATCCCCGGTCGGGTTGCGCTGTTTGCTAACTCCCGTGGGTCATAATTCGTCCCAAGAAGGCATAAATTATCCTATTACAGCGGACACACCGAAATTCACCTGAGCCTTTCTAGGTACTTGTCCATTATTATTGCCAATCCATCCAACCCTTAATACAACTATTCTTGGCCCCGATGCACACCTATAGACTTCCTGACCGCAACTCGTTTGGATCATCTGACCGAAAGGACGCAGCTTGCTCAGGCAATGCTGCCACGTTCAGCTAAACTCTGTTGCTCTTGTTGACGCTCAATCCTACCTGGTCATGTTAATTGATCAATAAACCCACACGCCAAGGGGCCCCAACACCGTGTAGGTATACATATATGTACTGATGATAGATCCGATCCTTTGTCTTCATCCGAGAATATCGGCTCAATCTATATTATTTTGGACTTAGCACAACTTTGTACTTTCGTCTGCATATTTTTCGTCTCTCCATTGGCCTTCCATGGGCTCTCGCGAAATTGGGGAAGAGTGTGGTTGTATTTAGTTCTTAGGGTTCTATGATGGCCCCGCTGTATCTTCGTAAACGCCACATCCATTGGTCTTGGAAGGACACCCATGAATTCTCACGTCAGCTGTACCCTCATCCATCGGGCGTCACAAAAAAAAATTGTCTTCTCATCCCTCTGTCAAAGAACTTTCGACGACATCGTGGAACCTCCATACAGCAAGATTAGATAGCCATAAATATTGACATATCCTGGCTTGGCTTTGATCCGGCAAGACCAAGGGGGCATCGACTGGTCAATATTTTACCGATGTAGCCGATGAAGGAGCTGAGTATTAACATGCATTTCACTTAACTTAGGTCTTCCTGCCTGGAAGTCAACCTGATCTAGACGTTTGTCCCCACGATGTTCAGGGGGAAGTCAGATAGATGTCTAGCCGGCAAGCAAATTTTTGGCCGTCTAATGTATGACTGTTTCTTGGCATGTAACTTGCTTTTCACTTCAAGTTTCCTATGCACTCCAGGTAGATGAATAGAAATACTTTTCAAGTCGCAACTTTGATCACATGAATTTGAAGCCTGCCACTTGTATACTTCTACTCGGTCTGCTTACCACAATAGACCAGACCAACACTGAATGAAGAGGTGACTGATTTGAACTCTAAGCTTAGCTGGTTCCCATGAGGTGGATCCTTATTGGTTGGTGTAAGCCTACTTTACAAGCTCCAACTTAGGTAGGTTGCTTACCGTAAGTCGATTCACAACTCGGCAATTCAAATTTGCCTATCCTGAGAAAAGAAAAAAAAAGTATACATAATAACTACTTTGAGAAACAAGACAATATAGTAAATGATCAATTACCAAAATGACATAACTGCAGTTTATTTGTTTAAAACCCGAGGTATAACTTATATATATATATATGTTGCCCCATGAGACATCAGATGATTACTGCCTGAGAAAGGCCGTTATCGAAGGCTATACAAGACCATCGGCGCATTAGCGCGTCGGAGGGTGAGCAATATTTTTAGTTCTTGAAAGCCATGGAACGGGATAATCATACTTGCAGATGGGCGAACGACGCTGTATTGATATCAAGCGCATCGATGCTCGCTATAATAAAAAGAAAATTATGCATGTTTAGGGTCGCAAATGCAACAAGATGATTTAAATTTGGATAAGCACCTGACGTTTCAGATAATCAGGATTATTTTACCTGGATAAATAGTGATTAGGCAGCACGCATTCGTATTAGATGTTTTAAATCGAGAGCGGCTTTGGCAGGTCCTCTGTCTCGTGCTGTGTCTGATCTCGTACATTCCGAGTGGGCGGAGACAGGTGCCAGTGGTGGTACGTTGCTGTAGAGACCTTGAACAGCATAAATCTATTGATACCAGCAGTCCCTGCCACAATGTGCGAGATAAACATTCAAAAATGTGGGGAAGAATTTATCTCAGAGCGGCTCTGGTCTATAGATAGCTTGTGGACAAAAAAATACAAGATAACTCTGTAAGATCATGGGTGAAACGGTCGAGTTCAATGGAACATCGAGCGTTCAAGGCTTACCTGACGGTCCTTGTGCGGACGGCGACTCGGGGCACAGAGTGGCAAGCCGATCGCGACGCGACCACAAACTTGACAGATGTGCCAAGCGTCGCAAAACCACGGATTCAGAAGAAAGCCATGACAGTGATCATGAACGGATATGGCAATAATAATCTGTGAGAGACAATTAGAATTTAGAACATTGGGTATCACTTGACCCCGCATCTTTCCAACGAACTGACCGAAGGTGAGAAGTCTGCAGGGACCCAGCATCGAAACCGACGGTAATTGGGGGGTAGAAAGGGTCATGGTGGTCCAATATTAGAGCACCGGTCACGCGTACCTTGTGCAGCTTTCACAGCGCTCAATTTTTGAGGCACCGCAGCTTTGGCAGTAGGCCTCTAGGCTCTAGGCTCTAACCTAGACACCTCTGGCGACGTTCCCTAATTATGTTGATCTGGATCTGTGATTACAGTATCCTTTATTTCCCCCCCAAATCATTCGTTGCATTTCTGGTTTTATAACCTCAGCATGCGTAATCGCATTGCATCGTCATATGAACGTCGCCAGCTATAACCATGGACGAAGCAGATCCATAGCACTTTCACCATGTTCCGTGCCGCCCCGAAACCGCGTGATGTAACCACTTGACAGATGGAGAAGGTACAGTGAAAATATTCACTGTCAGAACATTTATTCTACCTGTATGATTCTAGTGTTCACAAGGGGTTTCAGCGGAGGTGTGCGAGACAGCGTGGCATATCAGCTAGTAGTGTGCGCGAATGGATTCAAAATAAACTACAGGCTATGTAAGTACTACAATTTATTCCAACTTGTTGTATGTAGGCAACTAATTGTTGTCCTGGACTCTTACACCCTCAAGGCCATGTCCCACGCATGGACTATGATTGCGTTGGATGAATACATCATACAGCCTGAGAACCTCTGCATCCGATGATGGATGTTCTCACTTCCAAGTTCCGGTGACACAGACACTTAGTAGCGCCACTGGGAGACCACAAATGTCTTCTTCAGAGCTGCAAAACCCCGGCCTATACGCGTGACATGAAGATATAGAAGCCTGAAAGACAAGTCAGGGTACTCTCACAAGTTATAGAACTTCGAAGTCCCTGCCTTCACTTTCTCACTTAAAGGTAGAGGACCCAGGCTGAACCAAAGTTCGACATCCAATTTATCAAGTATTTGGCACTTCCGAGCTTCAAGTAAGTACGAACCCTTTAAACTATAAATCGTCGAAATGACGGATTATCTAAGTATCAGCACGCCCTGACATGTCGCCTCTGAATTCGCCGTTTAGAAGTCTATATGCGCACCCACGCATTCCTCGCCTCTGGTAGTAAGTATGTATTATCATACAAAAATTTCTCACCTACTTATTTTTTTTTAAGAGATCTTCCCATTAAGCTCCGTGTTAAATTTGGAGAGAGAAAGTTTGTGTGAGAACATGTCAAACTGTGGAGAGCTTAGCATATCTTAGTCTATCTCGGCATCTCTTTCAAACGTGTAACAGCGTCGTGTGAATTTTCTGTCATGGGATGGACACTAGAAGCATCATCATCACCAAGGATTGAGTTACTTACGAATGAGCGTCGTCGACATGCTTACTACGCCAAAGTCGCTCCGCCGCAGTGCTGGGGAAAAGGCCTGACTTGACTAATTATTACAACGAAAGATCAAAATAAGACAACTCGCAGTGACGGGCGCAGTTCTCTTCTATTTATTTATTTGAGAATAAGTAAGGTGGAACTCAGGGACTGTGTTTTCACATGAAATTCTATCGAATTCGAACTTCAACGAGAGATGAGGGAACAACTAAAAAATGACTCTCGTGTTGCTGGTCTTCCAGGATGTCGGACAAGCGTTCAACGTTCAACGTTCAACGCTGAAGTTGACCGGTCGTTGACCGCGAATAGATTGGCCTTGCAGCGGACTACACGCCTCTTGAAAAGGCAGGGACTGAATCATCCAAAGAAAGGTCTTGAACCTTCTGACGTACGACCTCTTGACATTACCTGAGGATGATAGATTATACGATCATGACGGCACGGGGAAGTCTCGGAGTGGAAAACCATGTGTTCTATTACCTGCAGCCACGACGAACTTTCAGGGGTCTATTAAAACAGCTTCTACTTCTAGTTACCTGATCATGACGGTTAAAAATGAACAAGGAAGTTTCGCTCATGTGGATGGATCAAGATTCCGGAGTGAAGATGAGTGGCTATTTCGGAGACAGTTGAACACGACTGTGGAGCGGGAGTTGGAGATCGTCCTCATAAAAGTTGATTTTCCCGAGGAGTGTCGTCGAAATCATAGATACAATCCTTTGCTCTGTTGTTGTATATCTTGAGTTTGGCTGTAGGTGAACCGCGGGTTTACCTTACGCTGCGGAAAGCATGACAAACAACCCATATTGTGGTTATTTAACCTGGCATGTAGTGACGAAAGAAGGCATATCAATGGGATGCTAGAAGTGCAGATTTTCAAATACCGATGATGTGTCGTCGTACGGCGACCTTTTGGTACTCCATAACGACGGACTAGGTACAATGATCTGGAGAGGCGTGAAGTTTTTCACCAGAAGGGACGGTGGAAATGCCAGGATTGGAATAATTGTCTAGATCTCTTGATTAAAAAAAAAAATACACGATGAAGGAGGAAGCCGTAAGACAACATCGCACGGATAGAACTTCCAACGCAGAACTTTTCGACACATGCGCTGGACAAAGGGATCGGATATTAAGACAAGGCCAAGCTGCCAACCTGATAAGCGGTCATGAAAATCCGGTATTCCCATTACAGCCAAAAAGATAGAGAATTACACAAAGGTCACTGCCCAATAGCCTATTTTCTCGGTGATCAGATTGGGCCAGATTGTGGGTGGTATTGTTTGAGAATATTTCAGGATTTTCAGGTCCGTTCCGTATACAACCACAGATGGGAAACTAAATTATGAAAATGTTCCAAACTTACTAAGATATTATGAACTCCACTCACGTCAAGGATGATCTTGGACGATCAAACCCTTCCGCCAGAATCCTGGATCATGTTGGTGGCGAAGAATCTCCATTATGCAACGCTGATATTCAAGTTGTTCTGATAGCGACTCTTGAACCGTTTATGAGTAGTAATTATGTCTGCAAAGATATTATATTGTGTACCACGATGCTACTTGTGCAATGTATCCATTTCTTTGTGACAATTTCCAGTTGTTGAACCGTGTTTACGTAATGTTCAATGCCGAATGGTCTTATTATATCTTTCCAGGCTCGAAAGCTTTATCTCACATTACATACAGCGCCACTGGGATAGTATACGAACTAGAACTCTTTTGGAAAGTGTAATGCTTTTCTTTGTTCCACACGAGTGGATACTTTCTAATGAAGTGCCACAAAAGTCAAGAGTCGAGCGATGCCAACGGTACATACCCTCAAATTTCCCATATAGCATTGTTTTCTTGCAACGGATTGCCATTCACTACTGCCAGGTTGCAAATATCAGCTCAGCAAGAGTCTGGTTGGACATCATGCATCAGGCCTCACGCCTCGGGACTGGAGTATTTTTTTCGTCCAGTCTGGGGTTCACCATGTTAAATCTCCTTTGCTTTGGCCACAATTAATGTTCTGACATAACTTTTTTTTTTCTCATTTGCGGTCGCTCTTTTCATGGCATTTAGCGGATCTTAAAAATGGCACCTGACGCGCGAGCCCTTCCTCAAAAATCAGTTGACGAAATAAGTATAAAATGGATGACAGGTTTCAGATCCGGGTTCGGTTACACTTTATGGAATGCTCCATGCAAGCTTAACCTACTTTTGCAGGGGTCAGGACTCTTCTGCCATTATGTTTCCATTGATTCTCAACTAGGTCACAAGATTCGTGGCTGTATCAAATAACGAGCTTCTTGGAGGCGGAAACCAGCCTTGCCTGTATTCACCTGTCTCGGGAGGTTATAGCACTGTGCTGGGAGCAAAGACCATGCATGGGTCCTTGTGAGATTTGTGAACGTAGGATCATGTTACCAAAGGTGCTTTCCTTTGTTTCAAATCTAGCACGGTATCATCTCATCGAGATTATGTGGAACACTGCCGGCTATCTTAATCAATTTTCCCTGAGTACTTGAGGACTTCCGAATCCCTCGGCATTCCTGTCAATGCACCAAGTCCTCCTTTGACAGCTCTGGTTTTGAAATGGTATCTTGAAGGTAGTATCGACAGGCGCCTCTACATGATAACGAAGACTAAAAAAAGACTAAATTATGATCATAATTTGTGAGTGGTGGATTTCGCCCTCGTTTGGATTTTTCACATATACCCGAACAATTTGGATTTGTAAAGCTTTTTGCATGGCCCCGGACCTGTGTTCAGTCCGCTACAACGACATGTAAGTATAAATGTTACGCGTGATATTATGTTAATAGGTGCTGCAAGAACGACCCTGCTCTTGACCTGGAATTAAACGTGTCCATCGTAGGATTCATTTCTGGCCATTCATGTCCGTCAATTTACGATGGTTGAAGCGTGGGCCTTGAAGCAGCTTCATTCCTCTCACACTGAGAAGGCCTGTCGCTTAAACTGGAGAGATAACGACGCATTTAACAACGAACTCCCGCCCCTTTCATCTGACAATGGCAATTACTTATCTGGCAATGCGTAGTTTGATCACAGGCTACCCACGCTGTTACTTGGTCTTTCTATTGGTTTCGCAGATCTATCCTAACAGGTTGAAATTATGTGGGATTCTTGCAACTGTTCATATCGATCTCCATTATGAATGCGATGGTTCAGTGTCGTACTGAGTCCGTATGACCTGGTGCTGTTGTCTCTCCAGTCGGTGGTACCCCAACCTCGAGAAGAGCCTGCAGGTACAATATCTACATAGCTATGGAGTCTCTACGACATGGTAGTTAAATCGGACGGCAATACACCTCAGTCATTGTCAATTTGTCACCACCACGTGTACGTTCCTCTGTCATTCGGATTGGACGTTGTACTCTCGGACTATTCACTGTCTGTCTCTTTCCTCCTGCCATTTGCGCTGTGGCCACCCCAACTTAGACACCTGCTGAGCGGTTTGAATGTAAGCTCTCGCTTGATGCTGAACCTTTGAAGGTTACTCACACGCACAAGGCTACGCCAACGACCTTGTCCTTTGGGACTCGTCGATACCGCCGTCGACCCTGAAACGCAACCTCCCTTTCGCCTTCAGATTTCACTTGGGGGTACCACCACGCACTAGGAGGAGCTGCTTCGAACTGCTCTAGAATCCCGCTCCCTACCCCCATATTGAAAAAATGGATGTTCGCCGCGCCGGCGACTTTGTAATCATTCAAAATAAACAGATCGGCCATTACAGCGGCTATCCAGCTTCTGAGTCCATTGTAATGTGTCACTGTACATGTTCCGACCACGAAAAGTATCTGCTACTTGAGCGACCTTTTGATCTTTGGATGTAGATAAGGTATGGCAAACTTTGAAACGATTGGCAAAGGATTGCCCACTACGTTTCATTTTCTTTTCTCCGATGGTGATATTCAGACAGCAGGCTTGCAGGTATCAAATCGACGTTCGTCACCATTTCCCATTTCCTTCGCCAACACATCGACGGTATCTCATCCACTCCCAACTACAGAAATGACCGCCGACATTTTTACGAAAGCATGTGCTCGTTTTTTTAGTTGCTCGCTTCCGAGACGACCTTGGTCTCATTGCTACTTCGTTTTTTTTCTTTTCTCTTTCCGTTCATTTTCATTCCCTCCAGTCCATATCGGGGTGTATTGGACATGATGCATGAAGACCTGTCTCTCATTCGACGTCGTCACATCATTCATTCGCCTTCTTTTTGTTCTTTGATTCTTTGGGGTTTATACGTGACATATGCATTCCTTATATACTGCGATACTCGCTTCCCCCCCTCCCCCCCCCTCAGTTGTCTGGCCACTGAGCCTTGTTACTACATCTAGCTCCAACCTATGTCAACACCACTAATCGACTTAGCCCATGACGGTGTCTCTTATCTTCCTTTACAAAGCACCCTTCAATCTTCAATATCTGCCAATGACCTGGAACATCGAGGGATTCGATACGTCCGCATTCAATGGGTCGATCTGATCAACAACATACGTTATCGCGTTGTCCCCCCTGGCGTATTTCAAAAAGCTCTTAGGACTGTCAAGGCCTGGTCTTTCATTGCCCAAAAGTACTCTAGGAGCCGTGTTCATCATGCTCGCGGAGGAGGTTCAGGTATGTGTTTGATTAACCAAATGCTAACGACCCCTGCTGATAATAATATTTGTCCATCTGTG
>Ga0193743_1002693_pt1 | contig 12312 bp, 15 predicted proteins | sample L2c2metaG_FD_143038 | JGI IMG/M metagenome (GOLD analysis project Ga0193743, IMG submission 143038) | Soil microbial communities from a riparian zone of the East river system, Colorado, United States - L2c2 | ecosystem: Environmental > Terrestrial > Soil > Riparian zone | place: USA: East River... | reverse complement strand
ATAGACATGCATCCCACCTTAGCAGGGCTTTATCCTTTTCTTTTAGGATCCCCTGCTAGGTGCGCTTTCCTGTCGTATTTTACGTTTATATATATGTTTAGGATCCCCTGCTAGATCTCGACTAAGTCGTCCGCAGTTGCCCTAACAGAAAGGAGATAAGGTATGGCTCGATTCCAGAAATCTAAAAACCATTTATCACAAGAAGATGGCACCGAAACGTGAAGGACCATTTATTATCGCCGAAGTACTTGGTCCAATCACATATCGATTACAACTACTGGGATCATGGAAAATTCACAACGTCTTTCATGCTACATTACTCCGACCATATCGGGAAAACGAAATATATGGAAAAAATTACCCTGAACCACCGGCGGAATTAGAAGATGGAGAAGAAGTGTACGAAGTCGAGACCATCCTTAATCACAGAAAAAGAGGAAGAAGCTACCAATATTACGTCAAATGGAAAGGATATCCCGTTTCGGATGCATCGTGGGAACCGGAACAAGCATTCTCCGATGATGGTGACACGCTGTCTCATTACAAACAACGACACAAACTTTGAATCCTACCACATGCCTTCCCTCCAAGAACAACAACGCGAAATGAATTGGATGTTTGCCTCATTGCTTGACGAATTATATGACATCATGGATGAATTATCCTACATAAACTGGGAACTCGCCAATGGACAAAACCCAACAATCAACGACGACCTAATCTTTGACCCGTTTCGAACAATAGGACGATTCTGATAACTCCACTGTCAACAATACTGCTTTTCCCTTTATTCCATCCTCATGTCTTTACTACTGTCCCCTCATGAACTCGCTCGACTCATCGTCATGCCCAGTGTTACAGACGAAATGGCACAAATCTTCCACAACCAACCCCTTTTCATTCTTGGACTCCGATACTTTACTTATACCAGCCAGCACATCGACAGACTGGAAAGAGAAGTCGAACAAGCAAGACGCGAACAAGCATTCCTTTTTGATAGAATTGTCGAAGATGGATTCGAACAGAAGATCCGACCCCTCGTCATCAGGAATCGTCGACGACTCATTCGCTGCCGAAATCGACCATATGCCACCACTCTTTCCTCCAACTCTGATGAATCCGAAGAACCGCTTTCTACTCCGTCATCGCAAGCGATTGATGAGATTGTACGCCGAACCATTCCCCTACGACGTCAACGACCGACTCGTATCCCTATCTTATCCATTCCCTCTTCCTATCATACGACAGTCGAACCTCCTTTAGGTTCAAAAGAAAATCCGATTATCGTTGAAGACGACGACGACTTTCCGAACAAAGGACGAACAAAAAACTATCGCAATGTAAATGGAGAACAAATTCTTATTCCCTTTCAAGAAGGACCGAAAGACAAACTCAACGTTTCCGACCCTTAAAAAGTCTGGAATCCTTTTGGCTAAAACGGGGGTAGTGTTACGACTCCATTTTACTTTTACTTTCTTACTCATTCAGACGACAAACATTTACCATCTACTCTTTGACTACTTCTTTCGTATGAACAATGCTTTTACATTGTTCTCTCTTTTGATCAAACAATAGAACAATGCACTTGCATTGTTCTCTTTTGTTTATTAACCAACGACTTGATCGAACAATGGTTTACCATTGTTCTCTCATTTGGAACTATTCATTGTCTTCACAAGTATATAAACTCTGGTAGTTTACAACTTGTTCTTTAGTTAGTCTTTAATAAAGACTTGTACCAACTCAACGAACTTAAGACAATACCTTTGACAACAAAGGCACTCTTTTGTCTCGAACGAACTCGATCTCAAACGACTGGCTAAGATCACGGCTGCAAATAGCCTGAATCTTTCGAAGTCGTAACATATTCCTTATTCACCTATGTATCTTGGAATAAATTGTGGTACCATGAGATTGAGAGGAAGCGACGGGATTCAGTGTTTTGCATTACTGGTACCATTTATTACCCAACCATATATAGTAGTTCCCACCAATGGCAGTCTGTGTTGACAATACTCCAAATGCTTTGGGTGGTTTGCCATATTTGGAGAATCACGGACTTTGAGCAATCTGGAAAATTCTCTTTGGTTCTCAAGATTTCTATAGTATAGACTAGCTATGTCCTGGTACACAGAGAACAGAGGTATCTGGTGAAAGTTATAAGTGATACAAAACTGTATCAAATGGCTATACAGCACTACATCAGTATTTCTCACACAACATTGCTCGTCTCCCGGGCTGCTCATATACCATCAATTTTTTAGAAAAGAGGCTCATAGAACAAAAATCGGGACAAATGAGAGAGAAATTTGTCTCCAAAAATCACCAGAATATCCAGATTTGAGCAGCTCTATCCAGGAAACATTCAGGTACAGCACACCATTTTCTGGTTTTTCTCACACTCAACAAATCGTTTGGCGGGTGGAGTCCCGTTTGCACCCCACTCTCTCTTCCTTATGTCGGAGAGTCAGGGAAATGCCAAGCTATGTTTATTACAGCCCAATGATCAAGACTTCAGCTCCGATTAACCTGCTATCGGGGCTTTGACACGTGTTCAAGCTTCAAGACACAAAGTGAATGCTATTGACCCAGCAGTTTTTTTGCCACATGTGATGCTCAGGAGTCGGAACGTGCCGAAAACTAACTTGCAGTGTCAAAGCGTGCCTACATCTAAGTAGAGTAAGTGTCTCCCCATTTTGAGATGCCTGGCATGTACTTTCCAGTAGATAAGCAATATAATGTTCACTGTGAAACCGGCCTATAACTGCTAACAAGGCACGCTCCGCGCACACCTGAAAATGTATACCAAACTCTAACAAAACCCTAACCAAACTCTAACCAACCTTAACCAAACTCCTAACCAACCCTAACCAAACCCTAACCAAACCCTAGCCTAACGAGTAAAAAAGAGATAAAATATGTAGAGAACAAGATTCGAACACTTGACCACACGAAGCACATGCCAAACACATAAACCGTTGCACCATTAGAACCTGCTATCGAGTGTAAACTAAATAGCCCACAACAAGCATGTGTTAGCGAACAGTTAGTGCTGATTTGCCTCTTCGAGGAAAGTCAACATGTTGTCACGTGAAATGTCCTTTTAAAGAAATATCATGGTTTCGGCACATTCCGAAAATCACGTGTGGCGAAAAAAGTGCTGGGTCAATAGCATTCAGAATCACTAAGACGCAATCGCCATTGGGACTTGCAAAACCTGATTGAAAAAGCAGCAAGCTCAGATTTTGCGAACAGCGAGTATGTTTAATCAGATTATCAACGACTCCTGGCGGTGCCGATTCCACCAGCTTATATTGAATGATGAAACTGAGCTTGTCCAACATGTAGGCTAGAAGTTGTTGTACTCAGTTGTTTTACATAATAGGGATAAAAATAGAAGGATGTTAAGATGTGTGGTGTCTAAGATTCTCAACTCGAACAGTCACCCCAAATAATGTCGGTTTCAGATTCTGCCAGCATTCGCAGCTCGTTACGTGCGAGCGCATTTCTCAACCGTCCTCACTTCTCGCCAATGGGTCCCAGAATGCGAAAGAGCAGGTCAAATCTTGCAGATACACTTGATCTACAAGAATTCGGTGGTCCTGGTTCAAATGCTCCGTCGCGTCCCATTTCCATGACACCTTCATCGCCCTCCTCGAGTTCATTTAGATCTGACCGTATGTCCCTTGTGGCCGTATCAGAAGCCCCAGACTCTGTTCCTGCATATGAAGAGGAGGAGACTCGCTCTGCAACATCCAATAATCGAGATTCTTCAGTCAAAGTAGTGTCAGTCACCCTGGCGCCGCCCACGTTAGTGCCCCCTCCAGGGATCAAATTCGAATCTACCCCTGTTGCTTGGGAAGCTCTTCCGTTGGAGGCCGCACTGTGTGAGTGTTTGTAACCGACCATTTATTGACGTGTCTTACGACTCTGAGCAGGGACACTTGACTCACGAGAACTACAAAACATTGTTGCTCGCGCCATTCGGTCGTCTGATACTTTTATCCGCTTACTGACGTTGGAAAATATAGACAGTGTGTTACCTGCTGAATTGGAACGACTGGATACTCTGAGAGCTGTGACGCAATCAAAATATCGCTTCCTCATCCACAGGAGAACAATGTTATTCCAGGCTCTAAATTCCAGTTTGGTCGGTGCTAATCATAAAGATGGTGAAGGTGCCTCGATCGTCGGTAAACTCGCTTCACAACTGGCGGAGACAATAGCAGAATCCGACAAACTATCAGGAGAACTTTTGTCTATATCTGACCAAACGGCTCAAATTAATAAATTAATCGATATACATTGTGGCAGCGCCTTTGCTATTGCACTACGTAAAGTATGTATTCAGCTTCAATCAAAATTCTTACTTGACTTACGACCATTTCCTTAAGCTGAATGGAAGTCTTACACATCGAATTGCAGACCTGGCAGAAGCAAAGGAAAAAATAACGCAGCTCGAGGTCGATGTCCACGAAGCGCGGAAAGAAGCTGAAAAGTTGGCCAAAGAACTCGAAGACTATGAAACTGAATTAACAGCAGATGATGCTGAGGCTATCATTGAAGTTGCAGAAATTGTCCCGGTTCAACCATCATCACCTGCTCAAAGTCGACGCTCCTCAACACCAATGTCTCCGACGTTGTTGTCCATTCCTGCACCAGCAAGTCCTGCGGCACACCGATCTTCTTTTGGATCTCAGTCTGTTTTACCACCTCCAGTCTCACAGCTCAAAGAGAAAGAGAACGAAGCTAAGGACGTTCCTGATACTGTCAGCATTCGGAGTTCTCACAGTACACGGAGTGCAAAGAGTGCAAAGAGTACACGAAGTGCACAGGGAGGAGAGTTAAGCCGTACCTCCTCAGTCCATGCTGCAAAGAGAAAAAGTCATAGGACATCTCAGAGTAGCCTAAGGTTGAGTGGGCATTCAAGAAAACAAAGCAGTATACGAATAAAGTCGTTACAACAAGAACAGACTCCCCTTCCGGAACTTCGCCTACGCTTCACCGACAATGCTATGCCAGCAGTGACCCCTTACGCCTCTTCGACGCTGCTACTTCTTGACTCCCATAACCCATCATTACGTCGTCAAGGTAGCCTAGACACGGTTTGCACTTCACGTGATCCAGCTACATCAGCAGCTACAGTGGCATTCCGAGGTCGCTCTACTGATGATATGTATCTACGACCCTACAACGCATCTTCCTCAGAAATCCAGCTTGTACCACGGTCTCAAGCTTATAACGTCACTGCACCCAAATACGAAACACCTATGCCTGAAACCAACATCATTGGTCATTTTCCTTCAAAGAGCCATGGTTTGTACCTTGCACACCATCTTTCTTTCTTTCTTTCTTTCTTTTGATAACCTCACTAACTAACTAATTGAATGACAGTTATCCCCGCTGCAACCACATCCAAAAGTATACCATCCATGTGGCTGAACGTTGACGCCGTTAAATCTCCATCTCCACTTCCATCACCATCCTCATCCTCATCACCCTCATCACCACTACAAACTCCTGCTCAACCAGGACTTGCATCACCAACATCAGAATCTGTTCTCATGCGTTCAAAATCTATGAAAAACACGTACAGCAGACTCAAGACGTTCACGAAACGATATTCGGCGACTTTACCGATTTTTAATACTAAATCTTCTCAAGCGATCAGACCTGTGTCTCGTTCTAGGAGCGATTGATTTAGTTGTCTGGCTATTTTTTTCCTATAAATATCTCACCATACCCACCACATTCATGTCATACCAAGATTGTCTCTGACAGGCGAAATGGACGATAATGATCAAGAAATACTTTTCCACACATACCGCCGACTACTCATTTCGAGCATTGGGTAACACCGCACTCGTGGCGGATGGGAGGCTTGCACAGCTTGCCCTTCTTGCCTCGATGTCAGGCAATAGCTTCGAAAAATGGATGCCCCCTCAAATCAACTCCTTCGTCTTCCACCCTCAGAACCATCGTACACCACTCTATCTGTACCATACATACTCAATGCTCAGGACACACCAACACTATCCCCCACGATATCTAACATTATCGATGATTTTTCCCCTCGCTTTGATGGTCGAACCTTATCATATACTTACACTTACTCCCATCTGTAATCCTCTCTCTTAGGCACAGACGCTCTCCCCATAGTGCACTTTTTTTTCATACAAAAAGATGATAATGTCATTTGCATTTAGACTTGAAGATATAAATTATTTAAGTGTTGACATCAGCCATGGAAGTAGTTTGGAATTTCATCAAGTCAAATTTTTCTAGCCAGGCAATCGTTACAAACCAATTGCAAAAGGATAACAAGGAAATTTGGATACCACCTGAAGCTAATCCTTCCTTTGCGCCAGCCCGACGGCACCGGCATTATAAATGACAGTGAACTTGGCACCATCCTTTCCAATTTGCGTGGCACCTGCTACATCTGGAAGACCTTGCGAGCCTAATCTACCAGCCGTAGATATAGCTTGTCCCAGTGCAGAAATCTAATTCCAAAAATAAAACAAAAAAAGCCATTAACAAGGGGAACGATAAAGATAGAAACCCGAGCACCTGAATTTCGAAGGAATTCGAGACATGGGACAACAGAGATGTTACTTTGCTGCGAGGAAGGGAGTAAAATTGAGTAGTGTGAAGAAATGATGAAATTTTTTGTTTGCGTTTTTGACTCACCTAAACAGAGTTTCTGCTATTCGAGGTTCTGGTCGCTTGACACCAGCTAAAAGGCCAGGTCGAAAAATGATGGTATCTGAGTAGCCTATGCTCGCTAAAGCCTCTTCTGTAAGACCTTTACTCCTAGTAATCAGAAACACACACGGGTAAGTAAATAAAACTCAAAGGGACGGGGTGAGAACAGACTTGGGATACAAAAAAGGTGAGCTGGAGTTTGCGCCAGTTGACTGTTTGAGGGGGAAAGAAAAGATCCAGCAGTGAGCTTTTTGTATGGGGGATAATAAAAAGATAATTGGTACAGAAAGATAGACAAGGCGTTGGGTTGCTAATTCCGCGTTCCTTGCTTCTTTTGCGGTGTTAACAACGTATCTGAGGTCAATATCAGTCAATGAAGCATGATACGCGAACAAGGACTTGAACTGACTCTCGATCAATCTTCTCAAATGCTTCTGCACTACCGGCATTGGCCTTAGTCGTCCCTAGACTACAGAGTAGCGAGGTCGGCACGTTTGCAACAAACTCCTCCTGCCAACCGAAAATAAATAAATACACGTACGTGATGAAAACAACATCCCATTTCCCCTGTTTCAACCCAGCTTCTTGAATCTTCTCAAAGTCGATGACTTTCTGTTCCAATTTATCCTTACCATCTTTTATGTCGCTGGGCGATGTCACTTTACGGCCATATTCTCCTACACGTGTGAAATGGGGTGAGGCGAGGAGAGATTGTAGGAGGTGACGGCCTGTCTGGCCTGTTGCCCCGATGATGAGTGCGCTTCTGGGAGATAATGCTAAATTTTTGGTGAAATTTTGGAAATGTGAAGAGGAACGGGCTCAGTTTTATGTACCTGACATTATGGGTCTTAACTATCTGCAAGAATGCTAGACCGCTTTTGAAATTGTGCGCCTTTGTTTGGTACAAATATCACCTTTTGGGTAAATCCGCACTTCCCTATTATGGCTACTTATGACAATAGCTATTGTATCAAGCGGAGGGATGAGCGAGAAGAGTGGGGAACGTGGATGGATGAGCAATCAGATAACGATGAGGGATGGGATGCTCATGTCGGGATAGCGAGGATGAAGGTGATGTAGAAATTGAGATGGGAGGCGATCCTCGAGATGAGGATTGGATTCCTGATAGATTGCGACGGAAGCACGAAGCCAGATTAGTTCAAGGTAAGTTTGCAATGAAACCAAAGCAGAAATTAATATTCATTGAAGACCTCTTCTCGCCCCAAATTTTATAAGAAAGGCCCATTGGATGTTGGCTGAAAGAACACGACGCCGGTATACAAGAATGTGCTCAAAGGTCAACAGATACTCGGAGAACCTTAGGATTCATGCAACCTCAACTGAGGTCCTCTGCTCATGCCCCCCGACCTGCTACAACTATTTCTGCACTTGTAGACCAAGCAATAGAAGATGATGTTGACTCCAAGATGGCAGTTGATTTAAACGAACCCAGGCCCATCGCGTGAGCAGAGCGCAAGCAAACGGCCCATCGCACAATTTCCTAGAGCGCCATGACGCACCTCATCGTCAACCCAACTTAGGTACATAAAATATCATTGATTTTGGTCAACAGCTCGTGTGTCTTTTGACAAGCTGCAGAGACTTGTTGACTTTGTTTGGTGGTACGACATAGTAGCAATGCATACTCATGCGCATGAGCGTAATGTATTAATGGCCAGGGTCAACAAGTATCGGCCCTATCCAGGACCTGTGTACTTAGTAGCACGAAAGCTTAGTGTAAAAAAGGCTTAGCGTGCTGGTCGGTCTTGCCTTTGTTCCAACTGACGGGTTCAAGCAACCATAACTATGCCCATATACATGAGCTTGCCAGTAAGTGCGGGTTTATGCACATGACCACTCAGCCAACGATCCACCAAGTAAAGTTCTTGTAATAATTTGACTTGTGCTTCTATTTGCAATGCAACAACGCCATTTCTCTCTTATAACTAGAGCCGCGTGTGTACTATACTTGGCATCCCTCCGAGTCGCCTAAACATACAAACACCACATCCACATAAAAATCACAGCATTACAACACCAACGAAAGCCAAAGCACCAGAAGTCACCGAGGCGCCAACTCATCTTCCTCATCATCTCCAAAAACATAATTTTGTATTCCATTATTTCCCGAAGGCACCCGACTGTACCATTGCGTCCCGCCTCCAGGCGTGATCATTTCGATATTGGAATCATTGATGACTTTGGTAGGTTTCGAAGGTGCGTTACGGCCTGTGGTGGCGTACATATTGATGAGGACGACAATGGATGAATATAGGACGAATGCGAAGCTATTATTGCGATTAGGGGTGAGATGAAAGTGTTGATAGAATGAAAAAGTTCACCTGAATCCAATTAGTATATATGTGACGTGATCCATTCCGTTGTTGTGAACATAACTAAGTTCTTCATCTGTCGCTGACATAAATAGCAGGCTAGAAAGCGAGCCTCAAGATTAAGCAAGGCCGTCCTGCAGACAGCTTCAATCAACCTACCCTGCAGCAACAAGAAGCTGACAATTAAAAGAATGAACATGGTTGTCCGAACCTACGAAGTTAACATGTACCTACAAAAGGTGGAAGATGACGGAAGGCTCTGGCAGCTGCCGCTTTCCCTGAACTTGAATAACTGTCAGCCAAGGTATGCTCGCTCTGACTGCCGTCATCTGATAGACCCTCGGAAGAATATGATGGCGCGAAGAAGCAAATCTCAATTATCCGTGTGAAACCAGCGAGCATGAGTGTATATCCGAATGTTCCGTGAACCTGCAAAAAGGACACATCAGGATAAAAAGATTGGCGAGAAAGAAAGGGAGTACTTTGGTTGAGAGCATGAGTGCTTGTGCGTGTTCTGACATGGCCCATCCTGTTAGAATAATTCTGGAAGTCGAGTGAGCATGGTGATCCTCCTCAGAGGAAAGGTGAAATTCTGACATTATTCCCGGAACGACATTGCGCTATCCATTGCAATTAGTGACGTGGGATGATGCATAGTAGAAGGCTTGCCTGATTATTTCGCGATAGATATATTCCAAGGATTCCTCCAGCCCACCCTGTGAAGTTCCTTTCAATCAAAACAGTCGTATGGGAATGGAAAAAAGGACCCGTACAAAGAACTCCTAGGATCCTGAGACAATAGTTAGTTTCGAAGATAATGCCAAGCAATGTCTAAATACGAACGTATGCTGCATATCTTTTACAGACCATCCGCTGCCATGGTGTTCCGTGAAGGTATTTACTGCGGCGAGTGGTTGACAATAAGCAATAATTTGGGCACCAGAAAGGTCAACGTACCGATTCCCTGAGGAAAGGATGAAAGGTAGACTCATGAGCAGAGCAACAATATTTGGATCAGACGGCATACCCAAAGGGTGATTACCCTTGTCGAGTAGAATATGAGAGATGGCAAGAGCTAAACGAAGCAGACAACGCACCAGGAATCCCACCATTCGGGACTTCGTCCACTACGACGAACCCATTGCTCACCAACCAGCAGTATGATAGACATAATCGTAGCGTATGCAATGAAGCCACTGCCCATGATATAATGGGCAAGACATTGGCCTGTGTAAGTTATTTTGTAGAAAAAATGATAAATTAAGGGCGTGGAAGATAAAGGATTGAAACGATGAACTTGCCCAGATGTCCTCCTCGACAATAACCTCTAAACGCTATGAAACCAAATAACATTTGTATCCAGCCCAATATAGGATATATCTTGCCAATGATTCCATGAACGATGACGGCATATGGTCGTAAAGATTTTTCTTGAATGTGAAGCTTCAGGTAAATGCCCAAGGCGAATTGAGAAAGGATAGGGATGAAGAGTATCGAGGCAAATTGTCCGTGAACCGATAGAAGAAATGCGCGGCCCTTGTGCATATGGCCAAGAATGTAGCCGCCGATGGTCAACGCGAATCCTGTAACCTATGCCGAATACACGTTATAGAAGGATGTGATCCAGTTTAAAATCGATACTGACTTGCAGTGGTACATGCCATCTACTTCTTGTTAAACCGAGCACCATCCCTATGGGAAAGATGACACCCCAAACTGTCGCTTGCAGGAGTATATGGATCCATAGAATAGCGTCGACGGGTGAGTTTGCCGCTTCTTCTGTGAGAACATCGCTGTGTGAATGAGCGAGAGTTGGCTGGATAAGAGACAGGCTAAGAATCGTGCGCCAAAATCCATGCATGCCGAGATCGTTGAAGTTGTGGGTTTACCACTCAATAGGTTGGGTGTTGTGACCGAAAATAAGAAAGATAAGAATTAAAGAAAGGAAGAATTGGGGTCAAATGCTGTTAAACAATGTCACTTCCACAATGAAATAGTATAATGTTTTTTTCGTGCATATCTGCTCACAAGCTTCTTTGGATTTGAGACCTCAGACCACATTTTATGCCAGTTCCATCAAAATATTGACTTTTCAAGCTCAATTCTTGCTCTTGGATGCTGTATCTTGGTAATCTCTTAATTTTTATTATTGTCTGAAACATTTCACACTTTTTTCCCAACTGTGGCAGAGTAGAGCTCTATATGCTGACTAAACTGGAACAACACTTTCTTTGTGGTTGTGCTACTCAGTCTTTCCTCCTTTCTACAATGGATGATGCCATGGATGTTGTCTACACCTCAGGAACTCTTCCTTCCCATGATTTAGGACCTTTCACCCCATTGCCTCCTATTGAAAAACACCTTTTACTGCTCCTTTCACATGAACTGAATAAATTCAACAAGACTAGGGCTACCAAAGTTTGGTTCTGAACTGATGCAAAGAACCAAGAACCACTGAACCAAAAATTCAGTCTGGTTCTGTTCTGGTTCTGGCTTTGGAACAATGGTTTTGTTAGGGGATGTTTTGCTTTGTCCAATGTTTCTTCTGATAAATGCTTTGTCCCATCTGACATTGCTCTGTCATCTCTGTACATTCCTCCTTGTCATCGCTAACTCAAGACAGAGTCTGATGGACACATGACATAGCTACCTCTTGCACTGCTGGCACTGGGTGGTGTTTCCCCCAGAAAAACCCATTTCTAGACATGTTTGTGATTTCTAAAGGGTTTTTCCCATGGAAACACAAAGGGTGTTTCTGAAAGGAAAATTTGAGAAACACATTATGTGTTTCTTTCATGTTTCCCATAGATAGATTTTTTGTTTTTCTCAAGATTTATCTATGGGAAACATGCTTTCTTTGTTTCAAACAAAGAAAGAAACACTTATCATGTTTCAAAAAGATAAATTTTAAGAAAAACAAAAAATTTATCTATGGGAAACCTGAAAGAAACACATAATGTGTTTCTGTGGGAAAAACCCTTTGGAAATCACAAAACGTGTCTCTTAATGGGTTTTTCTGGGGGAAACGCCACCCGGCGCCAGCAGTGTTGCATTCTTATCACTTTTCTCACCATTCCTCATTTTTTCATCATTCTATTATTTTGACTCCAATTTTTAGTATATAGACACACACCCCACCTTAGTGTTAAGCTCGGAGTTCGGACGGAAATGTCGGGTCCGAAGTCGTGCGAGGCGTTGGCTTCAACTTGTAGGTTGCGCCGCTCTCTTGCTGGATGCCTCGAATTTCGGAGGTCCGGACGGAGTAGGAGAGTCC
>Ga0193743_1002692_pt1 | contig 12315 bp, 14 predicted proteins | sample L2c2metaG_FD_143038 | JGI IMG/M metagenome (GOLD analysis project Ga0193743, IMG submission 143038) | Soil microbial communities from a riparian zone of the East river system, Colorado, United States - L2c2 | ecosystem: Environmental > Terrestrial > Soil > Riparian zone | place: USA: East River... | reverse complement strand
CACTCCTCCTTCTAGTAAGTCAGCCAACGTACATCTCTACCCCCGATAGGAAAAGATGTACGCTGGAGCCTAACTAGCCGGTAATGTGCAGATTGCTGCCTGGAATGGCGTCACTAGCCTTCGGCCTGTGCCTGGTCTGATGCCCCCGCACTAGGGTGGTCGGCAAGATCCACAGGGCGAACTCGTAGAGCCTGAAGACTCCCTGCTCGTCACCTCGTCCCAGATCCATCTTGTGACCGACCAAGTACTCGGTCACGTAGTCGATCGCGTCGATCTGGAGGTACGAGAGCCCTCCATCAGGTGTCGACGTCTTCTCGCCCATACGGAGCACGGCATCGAGTACGAAGTTGTGCACCTGATCCTGTACGACCTGGGTACAACAAGCCCGGAGATCCTTCTGTTCTGCCATCTTTTTCCCTTCTGAACGGACAAGAGGTCGCCTGAATCTTAGGTCAGACGCCTCTAACTCGTTCAGCTAGCCTAACCTTGTACCATCATCCTGAGGACTTCCTCGTCGGTCGTGTCTTCCTGAACTCTCAGCAGGTCGTACATGCTGTAGATCTGTCCGTCATCGTAGTCCACGTACTTGTTGTTCTCGTCGAGTTCGGCGTCGTTAATGTACAGGTAGTAGGCGACCCGAGCGACCAGGATCGGCCTTATGTCTGACTCTGTCTGACCTTCATCCCAGCCCTCGATGACCTTGAGGACGTACTCATTGTACTGGATGGGAGTACTCATGATACCGACTCTCCGAACTCCTAGATTTGGTCTTTTCTTTTTATTTTATAGCAGGTCGAGAGGACCCTTCTAGCCTCCAATCGGAGTTCTTTTTCAAGATCTTCTCTTACGGAACAGCTAGGATCAACTTGGGTTCTTCGGGGAATACCTGGTATCTGGAAAAAAGAACTCGAGATCTCGTGCAACCAATCGGATAACGTATCTCTTACTAAATGTCGTTACGAGAACACACAGGTAGATCGCTGGGTCCCTATTTACCATACTCGTTGTGTAGTTCTCATAGTAGTATTCTTAGTGTGTGTAAATAAGAGAAAGAAAGAGAAAGAGGAAGTATTCTAAAGAGAGTGTCTTTCTTAGGATCTTGATGTTAGATAAGAGGAGATACGGTTCACATGTATCTCTTATTTATACTAATTTTTATCCATATGACGTATTGATAAGTCCTTAGGACCTCCGGTATAATAGAAGTATGACCGATAATTATCTACGTAAGGCTGGTAGACCTACCCAGCCATACTGCCCTGACTGCCGTAAGGAACTTCCGCCCCGTTACGAACCAAAGGAGCCTGGTCAAGGGTACTGCAAGAACCATCAGCGCATCCGCGTCCGTCAGAACTACACCATCCGTAAGCGTCAGGCGGATCCCGGATACCTTCATCCGGAAGAGCGTGCATCCGTTCTCGATGCGGACATCAAGGCCCACGTTAAAAGAGTCGGAGCCGAGAACGTCGACCTCAAAGACATCAAGCAGTGGTACTTCGAGAACGGACTCGCTCCTCTTCCTGACGCGGAGCTGACCAGCATGTACCTGCGCTCGGCCAGCCCCCCTCGTCACGTCGACACAGAGGACGATCCCGAACTCATGCGAGCTCTAGGGATCGAAGTTAACCCTTACGACTAGGCGGATCGTACCTCGAACTGCACCCCTGTGGTTCAGTACCCTCGAACCGAGGTTGTGTTCTTTCCGGAGTGGTAGTTCTGGTCGAGGTCACTCGGACCAACGTTCCTCGTGGTCTCGTCCAGACCCTCCTTCCAGAAGGCATGCGGCTTCGGAACTTTAATCCCTTGATGTCCCGCGGCCGCCTGCTTAGGCGTCTGGTACGCCGCCCTTACCCCGTTTGGCGTCTGCCTCAAGATCTGCTGCATCCGCTTCGAGGTCAACCGATGTCCCTGCCTCCTCTCGACCAAGTTACGCACCTGGCGCTTAGAAGGGACAGAGGTTTGGCGGATCTCTCGATCCTTAGACGCCATCATCAGTAATGACAACTGTTCCGAAGTCAACTTCGGCTTCTCGGACATTACCTTCCTTCCTAAGTAGGTAGGATGGTACTCGGAGACTATCTCTCTCCGAGTACCTACCTAACTACTTACTAGGAAGCGCGCTTCCAGGCCTGAGTAGTCTTCTTGGTACACTTCAGCTGGTACCTGGAGGATCCGCTCGGCGTAGTATACCAGACCTTCTTTCCGATGTCGGCGACCTTGCAGTACGCGGACGGCTTCGGCTTCGCCGGAGCAGCGATCGCCTGGCCGGCTCCGAAGACCCCGCCTCCGACGACGATTCCGACGAGGAGGGTCAGGAGCTGCTTCTTCATGGTAATACCCTTCTTACCTTACTAGACCCTCTAGCAGGTAGGACCTAAGGAGGTCTAGAACAGACCTCCTCGATCCTACTTCCTAGATCTCTACGTTCTCCGAAGTCCTGAAGTTCGGATCCAGGATCCCGCAGGACATCTCGGAGTCCTCTTCATTCTCGAAGGTATCTTCCGTTACCTTCAGTAGATCGTACATTCTGTAGACGTCGCCGTCGTCGAGCGCGTCCGTCTCGTAACCGCTCGTCTCCAGGTAGTAGGCGACCTTAGTTACGATCGTCTCTTCGATCGTCTCTTCGACCTGACCGGACTCCCAGTTCTTAACTGCGGTTCGGACGGCCTCAGCGAACGTCTCGGATTCTCTTACCATTTTACTTTCCCTTCTAGCAGGTAGGACCTAGAAGGTCTAGTTATTCTAGACCTTCTAGATCCTACTTCCTAGATCCTAGCTTTCGAGTTCCGAAAGGATCTTCGCGTCCTCGTCGAGTTCGGCCTGCTCTTCTTCGCTAACCTCTTCGGTCTTCTCGATTACGATACCCTTCTTCGCCAGGTACTTTTCGATCCAGACCTGCAGGTCTTCGATCGAAACCTTCTTCTTACCGGCGATCTCGGTCGACGCGATATAACCCTTTCCGACGTAGTTATAGACCATCTGCGGCGGAATGTTCTTAATTCCGACCTCCGTAAGGATCTCGTTTACGATCTTCGCGGCAGCGTACGGAGTTACGAGTTCCGACATAGCCTTCTCTTTTCTACTATTACTTACCTTCTAGTAAGTAGTACTAGTCTAGTACTAGACTAGATTAGTACTAACTACTAGATAGTACAGTAACAAGATCCGGTTAAACTCTTCTTTTCGAAACAGACGCTACAGTTTTTATTCTTACTGTTATATCCGGCAGTTAGCTTCTGGTCGGCTATCTCGTCGAGCCGCCAGCTCGGCGGTACTCTTCTTCCGTCTACTTTTAGATTCGTTCGATTCGCTCTACGAGTCTCGGTCGCTTTCGCGTACTGCTCGTTAATCGAATCGTAAGTCTTATTTACGAACATTATCCGGATCTACTTTCTACTAGTTATACGGAGTAGTATAGACTGTATAGTAGTAAGAGTTTTTATTAAGTTAAGAAGTAACAGTTAAGTAGTAGTAATAGAGTAGTAGTAATTTTTTAACTTTTTTTTTTTTTTTATTTATAACTATATTTTACAGTAGGATCTTGATGAAAAAAATAACCCGAGGGTCCTCCACACTGCCTTAGGATTTCCATGTGTTACCTTGGATAACATCTTCCCCTTTGAAGGACCAAGTTGACTTTCCGATCAGGATGCGATATAATAAGAGAAGCAGACGAGAGAGGAGGTGCGAGAGGAATGGCTTACAACGATCCGAACTGGGTTTCCGAAGATGCGCTGGCGGCTCTGAACATGGAGAAGCAGGTGCATAGCGACGAGGACAATGCGGCACTGGCGCGGCGAATCTTTATGGAGCAGGCGCCACTTGCAGCTTCTCGAATCGCGCATCTGGCTGCCCATGCGAACAGCGAGCAGGTTGCATTGCGGGCTGCGACGTACATCACCGATCGTGTGCTGGGCAAGATTGGCGAAGACACCGACGGGGTAGACCCGCTGGCGCAGTTCTTGGCCGACATGACCAGCAATGCAGAGCAGCACGCCAACAAGCGTGTCTAGTATTCCGGCCTAGCCTGATTGGGGATCCATGTCCATGGTGTCAGGCTAGGCCGGAATGTCTGTCTTGTTTTTCTCTTACCTAAAGTCAGGCACTAAGCATATGGCGGGCATTACGCAGGAAGCGTTCTTTGCCTCGATCGGGTACGAGCCGCACGCTGAGCAGGTTCGCTTCCACCGATCGAAGGCACGCTTTCGGCTGCCGGTTTGTGGCCGACGGTTCGGTAAGAGTACTATGGCCGGCAGGGATTTGGAGCCTAAGCTATTCCAGCCGAAGAAGCGCTTTTGGATTGTCGGACCCACGTACGACCTTGCCGAGAAAGAATTCCGTGTTGTCTGGGATGACCTGATTGTCGGTAAAGCGTTGGGTCGAGACAAGCGGGTGAAAAAAGCCTACTCCAAGCGAGTGGGTGATATGTATATAGAGTTCCCTTGGGGTACACGGCTAGAAGTGAGATCTGCTGACCACCCGGAGTTTCTGGTTGGTGAGGCCCTTGATGGTGTCATTATGTCGGAAGCGGCGAAGCAGAAGAAGGAAACGTGGGAGCGGTTCGTCCGTCCCTCTCTCGCGGACCGCAGAGGCTTTGCCGACTTCCCGACGACGCCAGAAGGGTTTAACTGGCTGTACGATGAGTGGCGGTATGGGCAGAACCCAGACTTTCCCGACTACGAATCGTGGAAATTCCCCAGCTGGGCTAATAAAGTCGTGTACCCCGAGGGACGTACTGATCCGGAAATCATCTTGCTCGAACGTACTTTGACCCCGGAGTACTTCGAGCAGGAGATCGGCGCCGACTTTGCTTCCTTCGTCGGTAAGATCTTTCCGGAGTGGGATGAGACAAGCCATGTCACCCAGGTGCCATTCATCCCTGAGCTGCCCAACTACATCGCCTTCGACTGGGGCTATACGAACCCTCTAGCGGCCATTGAGTTTCAAATCGGGCCGTGGGATACCATTCGGGTCTGGCGAGTACATTACAAGGCCTACACTCAACTGTCCGAACACGTAAGGATATTGAAGGCCAGAGAGCAGCCGGAAGGCTACCACCTGGATCTGGCCTTCGGAGATGCCGCAGACCCTGAGGCCGCCCAGTACATTAGCCAGAACCTGGTACCGTGTTGGGCTGACCCTGATGCCAAGTCTAACTGGCGGGATGGCATCGACTTGATGCGATCCTTCATGAAGCCTGACTTGGAAATAAGCTTCGATGAATATGGCACGCCGACTTATGGTCCGCGGTTCTACGTCGACCATGCTTGTGCCCAGTTCATCAAGGAGATGTCGAACTACCGATCGAATGAACCGATCAAGGGTCGGAATGTGCCTGAGATGGGTCAGAAGATATCGGACCACGGTATCGATGCCCTCCGATACGGGCTAGTGCATCTGTTCCGGCTTGGTGCACACCACCTGGATGAAGTGTACGGACACATGCAGAACCATTCCAGTAGCATAGGCATAGGGCAAGAAGACAAGACCTTCCCGACGAGCCCCGGTGGCCTGATAAAGGCTGAGGCTGGCCTCTTTACTCAAGGGATGAGTTTCTGATGGCTAAGACTGAGACCCCTGTGGTCAGTTCGAACGAGGGACCCGAGCGGACACTGTCCGAGGTCTTGGGCGATGGCTACGAGGTAGTGTCCGTTCACAGTCCAGATCGACTGGCTGGCGATGGGGGAGTACCATATATAATTGTGGCCCCTACCGAACCGGCGACTGGGTTGTCTGCTGCCGCAATAACGGGCACAGCGACGAGGGAGATTGGGTCGACGAGCCCGAGCCCTTTCACCTCCTGGACGAGGACGGAATACAACCGAGCCTTGATTGGGCTCAAGGGTCTCCAGAAGTACGACGAGATGCGTCGCAGCGACGCCACCGTCCGTTCAACCTTGAGAATGATCAAGACGCCTGTCCTGGCTGCCCGTTGGTACGTCGAACCAGCGAGTGACTCCACTCGGGATAAGAACGTTGCGGACTACGTCTGGAAGTGCTTCACCGAACACATGTCGATCTCCTGGCCTCAGCTTCTGACTGAGGCTCTGTTGATGGTCGACTTCGGCTACTACATGTTCGAGAAGGTCTTTCAGGTTCGGCAGATCGAAGGCAAGCGGAAGATAGTCTGGAAGAAGTTGGCTCCGAGGCATCCGATGGATGTCAAGGAATGGAAGTTCGACGAGAACGGCGGACCGAAGAGCGTCGTCATGTACGCTCCACAGGTGCAGGTTAAGAACGATACTTCCTGGCAGGGTGGCTTCATTCAAGGGCCGTTGCTCCAGGAGGTCGAGATCCCGATCGAGAAGTTGCTGGTCTTCACTTTCGATAAGGAAGCCGGTAACATCGAAGGGATTCCGGTTCTGCGTTCGGCCTTCAAGCACTGGTACTACAAGGACAACCTGTACAAGATCGATGCCATCCAGAAGGAACGGCACGGCATTGGTGTCCCGATCATCAAGCTGCCGCCGAACTTCAAGGACACCGACAAGACAATTGCCGACGAGCTGGGCAGAAACCTTCGAACCAACGAGCGGGCGCACGTGGTGTTGCCGCCGATGTGGGAGATCGAGTTCGCCAAGCTCCAGGGCCAGCCAGTGAATGCCCTCGAGTCGGTCGAGCACCATGACCGGGAGATCGAGAAGAACATCCTGGCTGCTTGGTTGGGTAGCACCAATGCTACCGCCGAAGAGGACCAGACGATGTTCCTCAAGGCTACAAGGTTCATTGCCGATATCGTCACCGATGTCTTTAATAAGTACGCCATTCCTCAGCTGTGCGACTTTAACTACTCGACATTGCGGACCGGGTATCCGCGACTCCGGGCGAGGCGCATTGGTGAGCAGGCCGATTGGCGTACTATGTCCTTCGCGGTTAGGAACCTTGTAGGCGCGGGAGTCATCACTCCAGATGACCCACTCGAGGACCTGCTCCGCGAAGAAATGGATCTTCCGAGACGTGATCCCGAGACGGCGCGTGCCACACCCACCCCGCAAGGCGCGCCGGATAAGGATGCCGATGAAGGGGATCCTGCTGGAGGCGGGGATAAACCTGATGACGGCACTGAGGGGGGTCGTAAGAAGGCTCCCCGCCTCCAGCCAGCAAAGCCAGCTAGAGTAGGACCTCCAAGGCAAACCAAGCCCACAGCAAAGCCTCCTAAGAGCACTGGCGGGCAAGACCGATCAGGGGGCCGCTAAGATGTTGTGGCAGTGTAGTAAGTGCCGCGAGATGAAGTCTCCTGAGTCATTCTACAAGGGTGAAGGTCGCTGCAAGAAGTGCAAGGCTAAGTACATGAAGGAGCTTCACGCGGATGGCAGGTACCATGACAAGCAGAGAGCTTGGCGTGCTGCTAATCCTGAGAAGCACGCAGCCAATGTAAAGAAGCATGGCGGCTGGACTACTACTCGGCAAGTGTACTGGGAGAAAAGAAATCGTCTTCTAGTGGAAGCCTTCGTAGAAGATATCGACCGTCAGGTAGTATGGGGACGAGACGAAGGTCACTGTCGCATTAAGTTGGTCTGTAATGGTGACTTCGTCCCCTTCGCGAAGATGGAGCTCGACCACATTATACCCGTTGTAGCAGGTGGCGCCCATGCCTACTACAACGTACAGACAGGATGCCTCCCGTGCAATCGGGCTAAGGGCGCACGGCTACTAAGCATAGGAGGATAAAAGTGACTACGGACGGAACTGGCCTGACTGGCCTAGTGCAGATTCAGCTGTTCGACCAGAACGGCGACATCAAGCTCGAAGAGGTTGTCAAGAACAAGATCACCGATGTCGGTGACGAGTACTACGCCAAGATGGGCATCGTCGCCATCAATCCGGCGAATGCTTCGGCTCCCACTGAGGCCGATGGTATGAAGCTCGGCTCTGGCGCAACTGCGGAAACCAAGGCGGGTGCTGGCGCTCACCTGGTCACTTACCTCTCTGGCTCGAACGTTGCCTTCGATGCCTCGTATCCGCAGACTGCTAACCTCGGTACAGGTCTTGGGTGGAATATCATCTACCGGACCACCTGGAACGCTGGTGTCGGTACTCATGCAGCGCTGACCGAAGCCACGATCTGCAACAACGTCGCCTCCAACCTCACAGGCACGGCTGCGAACACTATCAGCCGAGTCATCTTCTCGGCCATCAACAAGACCGCAACCGACGTGCTGGTCATCACCTGGAACCACAAAATGCTTGGCGCCTGATAGCTAAGTCTATCTAAGCGTCTAACTCGAGGATCAAGAGGGCTTAGCTAAGCTGCTCAAGCGATATGTTCCTAAGGTTAGACGCTTATAGACGCAGTCTAACTCAGAGTCTATATTATCGTGAGCGCGCGCGCTGAGTAGCGAGAGGACGGGTGACAGCCGATGACTACACTTAATGCGGTCGTCAACCCGAGTTTCGAGACTAACGCAGATGGATGGGAATCAGCAGGAGCCACTGTCTGGACTGCTGCTAGATCAACGACACAAGCTAAGTTCGGTTCGGCGTCATTAAGGATCCTTGCTGGGGCCGGAGTCGGTACTACATACAACCCGGCTACGTCGTACTCTCCGACACTTGGCATGGATGTAGTTGCTGCTGGCACACTAATCAAGGTCAGCTTCTGGCTCTGGATCCCTACAGCCCTGGATTTCTCTGCAGTCGCCGTAGCTGGGGCCGGCGACAACATCTTCGAATCGGCCCTTGACTTCACCTTCCTGAATCCTGTTGCCGGTGCAGTTACTCGTGACACTTGGCTACTGTACGAGCACGTAGGCACGGTTACCGCAGGTGAGCCGCTCCGAAGTATTCAGATCCAGATCTGGACTAATACGGATGTTGCTACTAGCACCGTAGTCTGTTACCTCGATGGCGTCAGTGTCACTCAGCTTGCTCCGTACACGAAGTCACAAACTCTAGGCCTGAGTGATACCACTGTCAGGTCATTGCAGAGTATCAGGTCGGTTAATGATACACTAGGCCTGAGCGACAACATTACCATTCGGTTGCAGAAGGCTGTTACCGATGATGCAGGGCTTATCGACACTGTCATTAGAGCCTCGACTAACAATCGGACTCACAATGACGATGCCGGTCTAGTCGATAACTTCATTACGGATCTGCATCCTGCTGGGCCGACTATCGATGACAACGTAGGCCTCATTGATAGCTTCACCAAGACCAAGACGGCGTTCGTCAGTGAAGACGAAGATGCGGGACTAGATGATGACTTCACTAGAACAGTCACGTTCAACCGACCTGTCACAGATGCTGCTGGACTCATCGACTCAGCAAGTCTGGTCGTCCAGTATGCGAGAGTACCGACAGATGATACTGGACTTACCGACAATACCATTCGCGCCAGCAGCTTTGCCCGAGTGGCTAACGACGTTGTTGCCCTTACCGACTCCGTCATCAAATCTCTCCAACGTTCTGTCAGTGACTCCGTCGATCTATCTGACGAAGCTACTCGAGTCCTTCACCGGACCATCAATGATAGCGTCGGACTTGTTGACGAATCTGCCAGCGAAGTCCTCTTCAATCGACTAGCAGATGATGATGCTGGACTAGCAGATGAAGTAAGCAAGCGTCTTGCACGTACCTTGGAAGAGAATGCCGGCCTAGTAGACCAGGCATTCTCTTCCCTAACGATGCCTCGTAGTCGCGATGAGTACCTTCCGATCGTCGACACAGTCATCACACAGACTTCGTTCAACAGGTCGAGAACCGATCCCGAGAGCTTGACGGACTCGATAGAGACCTCGCTCCGGTTCGCTCGGCCAATCACAGACTCCGTCGGGCTGACTGATAGTCTTACGAAGAGCCAGAGTCGATCTCTGTCCGACTCTGTAGCTTTGGAAGACGATGTCGTGCTGAACCTCTACCGCCTGGAGGTTATAGCTACCGATACGGTCAGCCTGACGGATCAATTTGACGTTCACCGCCGACGTCAGTTCGCTTGGACTGATGATACGGAGCTGGCGGAGAACGTCGTTACATCCCTGGTCAGCCAGCGATCGGTCACCCACAACAGTGGGCTGGCTGATCAGGTAATCATTTCCCTGTACCATATGCGGACAATAAACGATGCGGCAGGCTTGGCAGATACAATAACCAAGACCTTTGCACGCACGGTTGCAAGTTCAATCGGGCTCAGTGATGCAGTCAGCACCCCTGTGGTCTTTAGCCGAACGGTCACGGATGCCACCGGTCTTCGAGACAATACGATCAGGTCATCTTCGTTCAACCGTCTGTACAATGACTCAGCAGGGTTGACCGATCCAGTTTCATTTACTATAAGGTTCAGTCGTACCTTCAACGATGCTCTATCAATGGTTGACAATGTTTCACAAGCACGAACGTGGTACCGTTCATACACTGACAATACAGGTATCACTGATTTCTTTACCCGAGCTGCATCGTATACAAGGTTCGTTACGGACTCGACGGGTCTACGTGACCTTCCGAGTATCAAGGTTCCGACACAAGAAGAATGGGACTTCGAGTTCGGTGACCTGAAGAAGTCATGGACTTTCTCCGATTCGAAAAAGGGTTGGAGAATTGGTGACCTCAAGAAGTCATGGAGGATGACTATGGCCAACGATGTAATTGAAGTGACTGGTATAGCGTCAGAGGATATTGAAGTCACGGTCTCTGCCAAGGATTACGGAGTGCAGATCGATCCTCGAGTCGATCCTGTGCACTTTGCTATCTTGCCTCAGTATACTGTTCCGGTTGTAGACACTACCTGGTCTGCAGGTGAATGGGGCGTACGAGACCAGCCTGGCGACATGCCCGATCTGTATCTGGCTGTGTATACTATCACAGGACTTTCTCCCGGTAGGTATTCTATCTGGGTTCGAGTTACCCATGGTGTCAAGACTCCAATGGACGAAGTAGGGACACTTATCGTTCGGTAAATTTGACCAACGTGAGAAGTCCAACGGTAAGCGCTATAATAAGACAAGAAGGAGGTTAACGTGGGCAATTTCGGGTTCTGGGTCGACATGGCGAATGTCAGGCTCGATGACAAGAATGTATCGACTATCCAGGCAATGCCACTCGGATCCTACGAACACCCCGTCCACGGGAAGATCGACTTCACGCCAGACAAGCTCAAGCAGTTTGCGGACAACGTCAACAACAAGGTTCGCGGGCAGGACCTTGACATTGACTACGACCACAAGCAACAGACTGCCGAAGCTGCGGGCTGGGTGCAAGCCGCTGAGTCCACCGACAAGGGCCTGAACTTGAAGGTCGAGTGGACGAAGAAAGCCGCTGAGCGGATTCGGAACAAGGAGTACAGGTACTTCAGTCCGGAGTTCACCGACGAGTGGCAGCATCCCAAGACGGGCGCGAAGCACCAGAACGTTCTCTTCGGAGGGGCCCTGACAAACAGGCCATTCCTGAAGGACATCCTTCCCGTTAATCTGTCCGAGCTTTTCTCGGACGACCAACCATCAGGAGGCCCCATGGACCCGAAGGAGCTCCGGAAGCTCCTGAAGCTGTCCGAGGACGCCACGGACGCGGAAGTTCGGGCGAAGCTGGAGCAGCAGAGTAAGGACCCGGAGAAGAAGGACCCGGTTGTTCCCCCAACCGATCCTCCCGTCGATCCTGCCAAGGAAGAGGACGACGACAAGCCCGTTGAAGAGGACAAGGTCCTTGCTAAGCTGGCGGAGAGCAGCCCGGCGATCAAGGGTCTGCTGACCAAGCTGACCGAGACCAACAAGCGTCTTGACGAGGCTGACAAGCGCCTTCGCGAGTCTGAGGTTCGTTCCAAGATCGCCATGCTGTCGGACGGCGTTGCCGCCCTTCCGCCGTCGGTCGAGGAGCAGCTGGTTGCCGCTCTGGCCGGCGAGACTGTCGACGTGCCCAAGCTGTTCGAGGCCATGGGTACGCTCAAGAAGACTGGTTTCGTCAAGCTGACGGAGACTGGCCGACAGGGTGGTCAGGACCAGAACGGTCAGGACGCTGACGATGCGTTCTCCAAGGCGATCAAGGACCTGCAGGGCAAGGACGCTAACCTGTCCTTCGCCGATGCGGCCGAGCGGATCGCTCTCCACGATCCCGCCATGTACGAAGCGTACCGGCAGAGCTCCTACTCCTTCAAGGAGGCCTAAGCCATGGCTGACCACATCCTCACTAAGGGCTTCAAGGCCACTACGGGCAAGGCGTACATTCGCGGTCAGGTAGTTCAGATGACCGCCGCCTGGACTGTCGACGTGGCTACCGCTGGTACGCAGATCCTGGTCGGCGTGTGCATCGAAGACGTCGACCAGGTCAAGGTGGACACTGGTAAGGTCATCATCGGTGTCGACGTCGTCGGTATCACTCGATGCA
>Ga0193743_1002691_pt1 | contig 12315 bp, 11 predicted proteins | sample L2c2metaG_FD_143038 | JGI IMG/M metagenome (GOLD analysis project Ga0193743, IMG submission 143038) | Soil microbial communities from a riparian zone of the East river system, Colorado, United States - L2c2 | ecosystem: Environmental > Terrestrial > Soil > Riparian zone | place: USA: East River... | reverse complement strand
GGGGCGGACCCCTTGGGCGGGGGTCAGTCGATGGCGGGGCTGGAGGCTTGGGCCCAGTAGCGGCGGGGGATGCGGCCGGCCAGGCGGGCCGCCCGGCCAGCCTCGACGGCCAGACGCATCGCGTGCGCCATCCGCTCCGGGTCACCGGCCCTGGTCACGGCGGTGGCCAGGAGCACCGCGTCGCAGCCCAGCTCCATCGCCTGCGCCGCCTCGGACGCGGTACCGATCCCCGCGTCCAGTACCACCGGCACGCCGGCCGCCGCCACGATCATCTCGATGTTGTGCGGGTTGCGGATGCCCAGCCCGGTGCCGATCGGCGAGCCCAGCGGCATCACCGCCGCGCAGCCGGCCTGCTCCAGCTTGCGGGCCAGCACCGGGTCGTCGTTGGTGTACGGCAGCACGGTGAAGCCGTCCGCGACCAGCTGCTCGGCCGCGTCCAGCAACTCGATGGGGTCGGGCAGCAGGGTGCGCTCGTCGGCGATCACCTCGAGCTTGACCAGGTCGGTCTCCAGCGCCTCGCGGGCCAACCGGGCGGTCAGCACGGCCTCCGCGGCGGTCCGACAGCCGGCGGTATTGGGCAGCGTCTCGATGCCAAGGCGGCGCAGCAGCTCCAGCACCCCGGTGCCGGCGGCCGCGTCCACCCGGCGCATCGCCACCGTGGTCAGCGCGGTACCCGAGGCGACCAGGGCGCGCTCCAGCACCGCCAGGTTGGTCGCCCCGCCGGTGCCCATGATCAGCCGGGAGGCGATCTTGCGGCCACCCACCACCAGCGGCTCGTCCACAATTCCGTCAGTCATGATCACCCTCCTTGCACGGCGGTCAGCACCTCGACCTTGGCGTCGGCGGCCAACCGGTAGCGCGCCCAGTCCGCCCGGGGCACCAGCTCGTCATCCACCGCGACGGCCACTCCGGTGGACGGAGCACCCAGCGCGGTCAGCACGTCGTGGACGCTGGCCGGCTCGGGCAGCTCGTGCGACTTGCCGTTGATCCAGATCCGCATCGGGTTACCTCCTCGCGCTCTCGGCGGGTGCCAGCCGGGTCGGGTCGGCCACCGCTACCGAGGCGGGTACCCGTTCGCCGGCCAACAGGGCCAGCACCGCGGCGACGGTGACCGGGGCGAGCAGCATGCCGTTGCGCCCGTGCCCGGTGGCGACCAGCGGCCCCGCCGCGGCGCCCGATCCCCCGCCCGATCCCCCGCCGGGGATCACGCCGATCAGCGGCAGGTTGTCCGGGGTGCCAGGGCGCAGCCCGGCGGCGGCCTCCAGCAATGCGTACTCGGCAATCCCCGGCAGCACCCGTTCGGCATCCCGCAGCAGGTCACGCACGCCGCCGACGGTGGGCTCGGTGTCGAACCCGGTTTCGTACTGGGTCGCGCCGATCACCAGGCCGCCGCCGTCCCGAGGTACCGCGTACACCGGCCGGCCGTCCACCACCGCGCGCACCGTCCGGCTCGGCGGGGGCAGCGCACCGGCCCGGTGCCGCAGCCGCAGGATCTCCCCCTTCACCGGCCGCACCAGCCCGGCCAATCCGGGGTGCAGCGCCGCGCTGTGCGCCCCGGCGGCCACCAGCACCGCATCGGCGGCCAGCCACCGCCCGTCGGCCAACTCCACGCCGTCCCCGGCCACCCGGCGGGCCTCGGCGTGCACGAACTCGGCGCCGGCTCGGGTCGCGGCGGCGCGCAGCGCGGCCAGCAGCACCCGGTTGTCCACCGCCAGGTCGCCCGGTACGGACAGCCCACCGCGCACGTCCGGGCCGATGGACGGCTCCAGCCGGCGCAGCTCCCTGGCGCTCAGCAGCGACACATCCCTGCCGAGCCGGCCCAGGTAGTTCGCCAGGTCGTCCAGCTCGGCGCGGTCCCCGGCGGCGGCGGCCACCACCACCGTGCCCTCGGTGCGCAGCCCGGCCGGCGCGTCGGCGGCCAAGGCCAGCGCGGTGGCGAACTCCGGCCAGCGCCCCAGGGACTCGGCGCCCAGCTCGAGCAGCTCCTCCTCGCCGGGCCAGGCCTCGGTGACCGGGGCGAGCATGCCTCCGGCCACCCAGGAGGAGCCGCTGCCCGGCGCCGGGTCGATCAGCTCGACCGCCCAGCCGGCCTCAGCGGCCCGCCAGGCGCAGCTCAGCCCGATCACGCCGGCGCCGACGATCGCGAGCCGGCCCTGAGGTGTCGCTTCCTGTTTCGTCATCACTCCCGCTCCCTGCGCCGGCATGACCCGGATCAGGTTCGACGGTCGGGACCGCGATAGTCCCCTCTCAGCCCGGTGCGATGGCATTTGGGTATGCCCCGGGCTCCCGTGCGCAACCGCCCCCCACGATACGCGCCAACGCCCCCCAGCGTTACCGCCCCGCCCGGCCGGCCGCCCCTCGGGCACGTACCGTCGGGGGCGTGCCCGATCTGGACGGTGGAAAACTTCGCGCCCGGCTCGCCGAGGCCCGGCTGTATCTGTGCACCGGCGCCCGCCAGCGCACCGGTGACCTGGCCCAGTTCGCCGACGCGGCGCTGGCCGGCGGCGTCGACATCCTGCAGCTGCGGGACAAGTCCGACAACGGCGCTCCGCTGGAGGCCCGCCAGGAGATCGCCGCGTTGGAGGTGCTCGCCGAGGCCTGCGCTCGACACGGCGCGCTGCTCGCGGTGAACGACCGGGCCGATATCGCGCTGGCCGTCGGCGCCGACGTACTACACCTCGGGCAGGATGACCTGCCGGTCGCCACGGCGCGCCGGATCATCGGCGACGAGCCGCTGATCGGCCGCTCCACCCACGCGGTGAGCGAGGCTGCCGAGGCCGCGGTGGAGCCCGGCGTGGACTACTTCTGCACCGGCCCAACCTGGCCGACCCCGACCAAGCCCGGACGGCCGGCACCGGGTCTGGACCTGATCCGCACGGTGGCCGGCACCGGCACCGCGCGGCCGTGGTTCGCCATCGGCGGCATCGACCGGGCGGATCGGCTGGACGAGGTGCTGGCCGCCGGCGCCCGGCGGATCGTGGTGGTGCGGGCGATCACCGAAGCGGAGGACCCGACCGCCGCCGCCCGCGCGCTGGCCGACCGGTTGCGCGCCACGCCCTAGGAGGGCCCTCGGGGCCCCGGGCCTAGCGAAGCCCGCCGCTCAGCGATCCTGCTGGTCCTGGTCCCGCTGCTGGAACAGCCCGCTGTTGGAGTCCGACGGACCGATCCTGGGCAGCAGGTTCTCGGTCGGGCTGGGCGGGCTGGAGCTGTCGCTCGGCGAATCCGACGGGCTCGGCCTGGACGAGCCAGAGGGCAGCAGGTCCTCGAGCTTCTTTCGGCTGCTCTCCCGCTGAGAGGATTCGTCCGAGTCAGACGAGTCGCTCGAGTCGCTGCTCGGTTCCGAGCTGGACGAGTCCTCCGGCTGCGGTGTGACCTCGCGGTGGGTGGTCGGCGGCGCCGGGCGCTCCAGCACGCGCCCCACGCTGGTGCCGCCGGTGCCACCGGAGAGCGGTGAGCCCTTGGCCCACTCGATGCCGGTGACCAGCGCCAAGCCCACCAGGAAGATCAGGAAGGTGCCGGCGACGACCAGCCGGACGGGGCGGCGGGCCGGCCGGGCCTCAGCCGGTGCGGCCCGACCGGCCTCGAGCCGGACGGTGCGCTCGTCCTCGACCGGTACGAACTGTTGGACCTCGTCGTCGCCGCCACCTCGACCGGTCACGCCCAGGACCTTGGTTTTGACGGTGTCCCGGGTCCGCTCGATAGAGCGCTGATAGATGCTGGTGGCCACGGTGGTGGCGATCGAACCCACCGCCGCGCCGCCCACCGTGCCCAGCGTGCCGAAGTAGGAGCCGAACACCGCCGAGGTGGCCGCGGCCATGCTCCCGGCCAGCACCTTGCTCATCGATAGCTTGTCGGCCGCCTTCTTGACCGCACTGGGCTCGTCGGTGGCCGTCGGCGGCGTCGGGCTGATCACCTGGTTGACCACCGGGACCGGCGGCAACGACACCTGTGGCACGCCTGGTGGAAGCCCCAGTGGGGTGGCCGGCGGCTGCAGTTGCGCCGGCGGCCGCACCGGGCCCCGACGGTTTTCCGGCCAGCGGCGGGGTGGTCCCACCGGCGGAACCGGGGTTCGGCTGGGCTGCGGGCCGACCGGAGACGGGAACGGCTGGTTGGGCAGCGCGCCCGGCACCTGACCCGGGCCTGGCCAGCCCGGCGCGCGCACCGGGCGCGGCGGCGGGTTCGGGACCGGGCCGGGCCGAGGGCGGGGCGGGGTCGCGCGGCGACCGCGGGCGCCGCGGAAACGCGGGATGACGTTGGTAATTTCCTCCGCGGTCGGGTCCGGCTCGGCTGCTCCGTCCGGCTTGGCCGCGGCTCCGGTTGTGGCCGGTGCGCCGTCGGTATCCGGGTCGAAAGCGGCCGCCCGGGTATCGAAGACCATCGTCGCGTCGTGGTCCAGCGCCGGCGTCGCGCCAACGTCCGGCTCCGCCTGAGCGGCCGGCTCCGCGCGAGCGGCTGGCTCGGCCTCAGCGGCGGGTCCCAGCTCAGGGGCCGGCTCCACGTCAGCGGCCGGACCCAGGTCAGCGCTCGGCTCCAGGTCAGCGGGCGACTCAGCGGCGGGTCCCAGGTCAACGGCCGGACCCAGGTCAACGGCCGGCTCTACGTCAACCGCAGGCCCGGCGGCCGACTCCGCGGCAGCGCCAGGATCCGCCCCGGCCGGTTCTGCCTGGACATCCGGCTCGGCTTTGCCCTCGGGCACCGGCGCGCCGTTCAATTCCGGCTTCGCCTCACCAGCCGGCACCTCAACCCCAGACCGCTCGGCCGCCGATCCGGCTTCATCGGCCTGATCCGCCTGTCCCGACGCCTCCGAAGTCCCTGAAGCCCCCAACGCCGCTGGTGGTGCGGTCGACGTTGGTTCGACCGTCTCGGCCGAGGTTTCCTTCGATTCCTCGGCCTTGCTGGGGGAATGGGCGGCTGGGTCAGGTTTCGCGGTCATAGCTCCGGGTCGAGGGTGGGGTTGCACTTCCTGTTGTCAACGGGCCGGCTGGCCAGAAAGATCCAGATGATCACTGATCGTGAGCGGCTTCACCCGACCGTGCTCGAGGGTAACGGATACCTGGATGGTCATCCGGCAGGGCCGTGCGCATTATCGGCCAGGACAGCGCCACACACACCACCACAGGTACCCAGGTGAGCGCACGGGCAATACCCAGCGCGAAAACCTGATCGGCTCGGTAGAGCGGGATGAACACCGCCAGCCGAACCAGGTACTGCGCCGCCCACACCCAACTCGCCCTGGAATAGGCACGCACCAGGTCGGGATCGGCCCGCCACCGGGTCTTCTGCCCGAGCGCCAAGCCGACTATCACGCCCAGTAGCGGCCACCGGACCGCGATGGAGGCGACCCAGACCAGTGCGCTCGCCGCGTTGGAGGCGATCTGCAGCAGGAAGAAGTCGGCCGCCCGCCCGGTGTGCAGCACGACCAACGCCGCCACCACCACGCCCATCAGGCCCAGCGCGACCCCCGCCGGCCGCTTGCCCCTGGCCAGCCGCACCCCGGCCAGCACCAGCCCGGCCAGGAACGCGGCACCGGCCCCCCAGAGCACCCCGGCTGTGGCGTGCCCGTCGTCCGGCGGCACCACCGCGTTGACCACTGCCCATGCTGTGACAAACGCCACAGCGGGGATCCCTGCGTCGACTGCCCCGGTCCGACCACCCAGTACTTCGGTGAGTGACGATCCGGAAACATCCGGTTCGCGAGTCATGCCCTCACTGTGCCCTACCCGACCCGGCAGACATCAAGAACACCTGGCGTAAGCGCTCCGGAAGAGGAATCCTGGATAGCCAAAGGGCGACCGGTCGGTGAATCGGTCCTGAACGAGGGGGAGGCGAGGGTGGTGGTGCCCGCCTGGACAAGCTTCGTCGCGCTCGGCGACAGTTTTACCGAAGGACTCGACGACCGTCGCGACGACGGCACTCCCCGAGGCTGGGCTGACCGGGTCGCCGAACGGCTGGCCATGGACGTCCCCGACTTTCGCTACGCCAACCTCGCGGTGCGCGGCAAGCTGCTGCACCAGGTGGTGGCCGATCAGATCCCGGTGGCCGAGCAGCTGCGCCCCGATCTGATCACGTTCAGTGCCGGTGGCAACGACATCATCCGCCCCCGCTGCTCGCCGGACTGGGTGGCCGAGCGGTTCGACGCCGCGCTGGGCCGGGTGATGGCCACCGGCGCCGAGGTGGTGATCTTCGCCGGGTTCGACACCCGCCGGGTGCCGGTGCTCAGCCGCATCCGTGGCCGCATCGCCACCTTCAACGAGCTGCTGCGCACCATCGCTGACAAGCACGGCTGCAGGCTGGTGGACCTGTGGGCGATGGAGCCGTTGTCCGACCCGCGCTCCTGGGGCCGCGACCGGCTGCACCTCACCACGGACGGGCACCGGCGGGTGGCACTGCGCACCCTCGAGGTGCTCGGCGTGCCGGTCACCGAGGACTGGCGGGAGCCGCTGTCGGCGGAAATCCCCCGCCCGTGGCAGCACCGCCGGCAGGAGGACCTGTCCTGGGCGCGCGACTATCTGGTTCCGTTCCTGCGGAACTGGGCCAGCGGCCGGCAGACCGGCGAGGGCTTCGCACCGAAGCGCCCCGAGCTGCTGCCCTACGTGGAGGCCATGCCGGGGACGAGTACCCAGCTCAGCTGACCGGCCGGTCCGCACCCGGCAGGCCGATCGCGCTGGCCACCCGGTCGGTGTGGAAGTCGCTGTCGCCGAAGCTCAGCGCCGCGCCCATCGCGTGCGCATTGAACAGGTGCAGGTCGTGCTCCTCGGTGAATCCGATGGCGCCGTGCACCTGCTGGCCGAGCGCACAGACCCGCTGGTAGGCGTCCGACACCCAGGCCTTGGCCGCCGATACCGTCAGGGCAACCTCGGCGGGCGGGTCGACGCCGGCGGACAGTCGCCAGATCGCCTCGTACGCGATGAGTCGGGAGCCCAGCACGTCGATGGCCATGTCCGCGCAGTGGTGCTGGACGGCCTGGAAGCTGCCGATCGGCCGGCCGAACTGCTGGCGCTGGCCGGCGTACTCCACGGTCAGCTCGAGCACCCGCTGGGCGCCGCCGACCATCTCCGCGCAGCTGGCCGCCGCGCCGAATGCATCCGCCGCCTCCACCACCTCGCGGCCGCCGCCCACCGAGCCGAGCACCGCGCGGGCGCTCACACCCACCTGGTCCAGCCGCACCCGGTACCGCGGCTGCGGCCCGACCACTTCCAACGGTTCCGCCGAGATCCCTGGCGTGGCCGCGTCCAGCAGGAACACGGTGAGCCCGGCCTCGCTGCTCGCGGCGACCAGGAAACCGTCGGCGGCAGCCGCCCACGCCGCGAACATCGCGGTGCCGTCCAGGGTGAAGCCACCGTCGTCGGCCTCGCTGGCCAGCACATCCGAGCCGGTCGAGCCCCAGCCGCCGCTCGGCGCGGCGCGCAGGTAAGCCACCGCGCGCCCGCCGGCGATGCCGCCCAGCCATTTCGCCCGCTGCGCCTCGGTACCGAACCGGGCGATCGGCATGCCCGCGCAGGCCACCGTGGTCAGAAACGGGCTGGGCACCCCGGCCCCGCCCATTTCCTCGATCAGTAGGCACGCCTCCAGGAATCCCTCGCCGACCCCGCCGTAGATCTGCGGCACGGCCAGCCCGAGCCACCCGAGCTCCACCATCTCCTTCCACAGCAGGGTCGAGTAGCCGTCACCGCCGCGCACAGCCCGCGCCCCGGCGGTGTCCGCCCAGGACCGCAGCAGATCCCGCGCGGTGGACTGGATCAGTCGCTGGTCGTCGGTCAGGGTCAGGTCCATTGGCTGCCTATCCCGCGGAGGGCGGTGCTGAGGTCAACGGCGGGATCTTGTCCGAACGCACCCAGACCCCGGGCCGCTCCTCCCAGAACAGCTGCACCAACACCCCGCCGGCGTGCTTGGGGTGGATGAAGGTGTGCTTCCAGGCGGCGCCGTCCTTGACCCCGTCCTCGTCGTCGAAGGTCGGCACCTGGTGCGCCACGCAGGCGTTCAGCGCGGCGTCCCAATCGGCCACCTCGAACGTCACATGGTGTGCCGCCGGGCCACTGCGGGCCAGGAACTTGTCCACGAAGGAGTCCTCGCCGCGTCCGGTGATGACCTCCCAGCAGATGCTGGACCCGGGAATGTTCAGCACCAGGTCGGCCATGTCCGGGATCTCGTCCTCGGCGGTGCGCCACACCTGCACGAACCCGGCCAGTTCGGCGTACCAGTCGGCCAGCTCATCGCGGTCGTGGAAGGCCTGGCAGATGTGGTCGATGTTGCGGATGCCCAGGGCGGGCTTGTCCGTGGCCACCGGCCGCACCTGCTCGGCCTCCTCGTCGCCGAGCATGGTCAGGCTGCCGGGGCCACGCAGCCGCCAGAGCACCCCGGGGCCGTACTCGGGCGGGGACAGCGAGGCTTCCACCCAGCGGCCCGGTACCGAGTCGGTGATCTTCAGGCCTCGGCGCTCCAGCTCGGCGACCGCCGCGTCCAGGTCGGGCACCTCGGCGCCCACATGGTGCAGCCCTGGTCGGCCGCCGTGGTCGTCCAACCAGGCCTGCAGCGAGGAGCTCTCACCCGAGGGGGACAGCACCACCCAGGTGTGGCCCGCGGTGCCCGGTACCTGCAGCCGCACCCCCTTCACTCCGGCCGAGGGGTTGTCCCAGGTGTGCGTGCGGCGGAAGCCGAACAGGCTCTCCAGCAGGCCGGCCTGCTTGTCCAGGTCGGGCGCAACCGTCGCTACATGATCAATTCGGTAGATGCGCAGCATCTGTGTTCCTCCAGAAGATCAGACCGGGTGCGGTTCGATCCAGTCGTAGCCGTTGGTGACCAGCTCCTTGACCAGCCGCAGGTTGTAGCGGTTCATCGCGGCGATCCGCTCGGCCAGCTCGGCCACCTTGGCGTCGAATTCGTCGGCGGCGAAGACGTTGTTGACCAGGCCGATCTGCAGCGCCCGCTGTGCGTCCAGCCGGATGCCGGTGAACAGCATCTCCTTGGCACGCGCCAGGCCGACCCGCTTGGGCAACCGCTTGACGCCGCCCCAGCCGGGGGCGTTGCCGCCGAACTCGGGCTGGTCGGGGTCGCCGTCCTCGGTCATCTTGGGCCGGTACGGCGGGCGGGCGGACAGGGTGATCTCGACCAGGCCCATCTTGGCGTTCTCGTGGCAGACGATGAAGTCCGCGCCCAGCGCCAGCTCCAGCCCGCCGCCGACCGCGTAGCCGTGCACAGCGGCGAACACCGGGATGGACAGCCGCTCCATCATGGCGAACGTCTTCTCCCCGAGGCGGCCCTGCTCGATGCGGTCCGCCTTGGTCAGCGACTCGGACCACTTCAGGTCCATGCCGGCGCAGAACGCCCGGTCCCCGGCGCCGCGCAGCACCGCCACGCACACCTCGGGGTCCTCGTCGATCTCGGTGAACACCCGCCGCAGCGCGTGCATCATCTCCGGGGTCAGCGAGTTCAGCTTGTCCGGCCGGTCCAGGGTGATCCAACAGACCCGGTCCTTGATGGCCACATCCAGGCCTTCGTACATAAGTCCTCCTTCGTCGGACCTGTGAGTGGCATTGGTCGCTATAGCGACCAATGCCACTCACAGGGTTAGGAACGGGGCAGGCCGAGGCCCCGGGTAGCGATCACGTTGCGCTGGATCTCCGAGGCGCCACCGAGGAAGGTGGCGGCCACCGAGTCCAGCCGCAGGTGGGTGAACGCGCCGTCCAGCGGGGCGTCCGGGCCCTTCCAGAGCAGCCCGTGCTGGCCGAAGACCTGGGCGCCGGTGCGGGCCAGCCGCTGGTGCAGCTCGGCGCTGAACAGCTGGTTCACCGATGCCTCGTAGCCGGGCACCGCGCCGGAGGCCTGCTTGGAGACGGTGTAGCGGGCGATGTTGTAGAGCACCCGGACCTCGGTGTAGCGCCGGGCGATCTCCTGGCGCGCGCCCCGGTCCCAGCCCTCGCGCAGCCGCGACGCGCCGTCCGCCGAAGCGACGTACTCCACCAACCGGGCCAGCGCCTGCTCGAACTTGATGGTCGCGCCGATGCCGGCCCGCTCGAAGCTCAGCGCGTCCATCGCCACGTACCAGCCGCGGTTCTCCTCGCCGACCCGGTTGGCCATCGGGATGCGCGCATCGTCGAAGAACACCTCGGCGAACGGCTCGGCCCCCCGGATGTCGGTGATCGGGCGCACCGTGACGCCCGGGGTGGCCACGTCCACCAGCAGGAAGGTGATCCCCCGGTGCTTCGGGTCGGCGGTCGGATCGGTGCGGACCAGCACGAACAGCCAGTCCGCGACGTGCCCGAGAGAGGTCCAGACCTTCTGCCCGTTGACCACGTAGTGATCACCGTCCCGGACCGCGCGGGTGCGTAGCCCGGCCAGGTCGGACCCGGCGCCCGGCTCGGAAAACCCCTGCGCCCAGGTGCGCTCGCCGGACGCGATGGGCGGCAGGTGTTCGGCCTTCTGCGCCTGCGTGCCGTGCGCCAGCAGCGTCGGGCCGAGCAGGAACGCGCCGATGCCGTTCACCGTGGGCACCCGGGCACGCATCATTTCCTCGTGCAGGATGAACTCCTCCATCGCGGAGAGCCCGGCGCCGCCGTACTCGGTCGGCCAGTGCGGGGCGATCCAGCCCCGCTCGGCCAGCGCCTCGGCCCACCGGCGAGCGCCCTCGGCACGCCCCGGGTCCGGGGATAGCCGGTCCACCGGCCAGTTGTAGCCGCGTACGTCCTCCGGCTCCAGGCTCTGCTCGGCGTCCGGGTCCGGGGTGTAGCTGGCCGGGAAGTTGTCCCGGATGAAGTCCCGCACCCGCGCCCGGAAGGCGGCCTGCTCCGGACTGTCCGCCCAGTTCACCGGGTACCTCCGTGGATCTGTCCGGCGGTAGAGGTCAGGTCGGGCCGGACCGGGCCGGCAAGCTCCCGGTCCCAGGTGGTCGGGGTGATGCCGCGTGCCCCGGCGGCCCGCAGCTCGTGCTTGGCGATCTTGTCGGTGGGTGTGCGGGGCAGCGCGTCCACGAACTCCAGGTACCGGGGCACCATGAAGCCGGGCAGCTTGACCCGGCAGTGCGCGGCGAGTTCCTCGGCGGAGAGCTCCGCGCCGGGCCGCAGCACCACCGCCAGCTTGACCTCTTCCTCCTCCAACTCCGAGGGCACCCCGATGGCGGCGCACTCCAGCACGGCGGGGTGCAGGTTCACCTCGGACTCGATGTCGAAGGCGGAGATGTTCTCCCCCCGGCGGCGGATCGCGTCGGCCATCCGGTCCACGAAGTAGAAGTAGCCGTCCTCGTCCCGCCACACCCGGTCACCGGTGTGGAACCACAGATTCCGGAACGCGTGCGCGGTGGCCTCGAACCGCCCGTAGTACCCGGCCGTGATCACCCCCGGCTGCTTGGGGCGCAGCACCAGCTCGCCCGGCTCACCGGGGCCGAGCAGCCGGTCCCAGTCGTCCACCACGGCCGCCTCGAAGCGCTCCGCGTTGGCCTGCCCGCAGGAGCCCAGTCGCCACTCGCCGTACGGGCTGGCCAGCGGGATGCCCGCCTCGGTGCTGGTGTAGGTCTCCACCGAGCGGACTCCGAACCGCTCGTACAGCGGCGCGTCCAGGCTGGACTTGCCCATGTAGAAGATCTCCAGCGGGTGGTCCTTGTCCCTGGGCGTGGGTGGCTGGTTGAGCAGGATCGGGATCATCGAGAACACGCTCATCGCGACCTTGGCGTCGAACTGGCGCACGTCGTCCCAGAACCGGGACGCACTGAAGCGGTCCACCACGGCGATCGCCCCGCCACCGAGCAGCGCGGACATCATCCCGTCCCACAACCCGGCGGCGTGGAACAGCGGCAGCGGACAGTAGATCTTCTTGCCCCACCGGTCCAGGAAGTTCAGCGAGTCCAGCGCGCAGGTCAGCGCCAATGCGTGCGGCACCATGGCGCCCTTGGACGGCCCGGTGGTGCCCGAGGTGTACATGATCGCCAGCAGGTCGGAGAAGCTGGCCTGGTGGGTCGGCCGGTCGGCGCCGTGCCCGAGCAGGCTGGACAGGCTGGTCGCCGGCAGGCCCAGCCGGTAACCCGAGCCGTTGGTGGCGCCGTCACCGCGCATGATCACCCGCAACAGGTCGGGCAGCGCCGAGGCAGCCGGCGGCAACCGGTCGGCGTACTGCCCGTCCACGATCAGCGTGGAGATGTTCGCGGTGGCCAGCACGTGGCGCAGCAACTCACCCCGGTACGCCGTGTTGACCGGAACCGCGACCGCGCCCAGCCGGGCCAGCGCAAAGATCACGAAGACCAGCTCGGGGCAGTTCGGCAGCATCACCGCGACGTGGTGCCCGGGGCGCACCCCGGCGGCGATCAGTCCCTGCGCCACCCGGTTC
>Ga0193743_1002690_pt1 | contig 12318 bp, 8 predicted proteins | sample L2c2metaG_FD_143038 | JGI IMG/M metagenome (GOLD analysis project Ga0193743, IMG submission 143038) | Soil microbial communities from a riparian zone of the East river system, Colorado, United States - L2c2 | ecosystem: Environmental > Terrestrial > Soil > Riparian zone | place: USA: East River... | reverse complement strand
CGCGCTCTTTGTATTCGGCCGTGTAGCGCCGACGTTTGGCTTGCGCGACAACCTCGGGGTTAGGACGTGCCTCTGATGGCAAAACCGAAGGTGCGGAGGATGACGAATTCTTACGGTTATTAACTTCGAGATTCTTTCTCGCCCTGCTCTGTAATTAAGGAAGGAAGAGTGTCTCACCTATTGTTGGCACAGAGGGGGACACACTCGGCAACCGGCCTTCCGACTTCAACTCTCGAAGGCTCGGTGTGACGCGGCGTAGGCATCGCGAGTGATGACTCGCGATGGCCCAACACTGTTCATCGCTTTGTCGAAAAAGTGTTTCGCAGCGTTTACATCCCGCCTTTCGCTGAGATAAACATCAACGGTTCGCCCGACTTTATCTACCGCCCGGTACAGGTAAGTCCACTTGTCCTTTACCATTACGTAAGTCTCGTCACACCGTCACGATCCGCCAACCGGCCGCGCATAATGGCTCCAGCATTTCTTGAATTCTGGAATGTAGTGCGGCACTCACAGTAGAATCGTGTGTGGACAAGGACCACTCCGCGCTCAGCCATCAGTTTCCACGAGGTCACGTGAGATGGCTGGCAAAAGGAAATGCGGCCGGCCAAGCTCACTTTATCCCGCGGCCGTTTGGCCTCCCTGCCTGAGCGGATTCAACAACTGACGACTTGCAATCGTCTGAATCTCCTGAACTTCGCAACAAATGGGTTCGAGGCTGTGATAGGCAACATTTACCCTACCAGCACGGACCACAACATTTCGCAACGGACCTTTTCAATGAGATGATACAGAAAACACATAAGATGGGAAGGCTGCCTGAAAACCAAGGTGCCGTTCAGAATGCTGCAGACTGGCAACAAGTCGGGTGGCTGCTGGCCACTGCTCCTCGTATTTGTGTGCGTCTGTTTCGGTCGGGTTCCATCCATTTCTGCAGCCGATGAGCGAGCGCAACGCTCAATTCAACAAGCGACTGTGGATCCTACACCGGCCAGATTGCCCGTTGTAGATGGCACGGACATCCGATTCAGACGTCTCTCCACAGCCGGCAGCCTGTCCCTGACAAAGGTGGCCTTGATCGCACAGGACGACGCGGGCTTTATGTGGTTCGGAACGCAGTATGGGTTGAACCGTTTCGATGGCTACAGCTTTAAACTGTTCGTTCACGATTCGGAAAAGCCCAATAGCCTAGGCGGGGTGGCTGTTAATGCCATTTTCAAGGACCGCGATGGCGTGCTCTGGGTGGGATGCGACCAATCTTTGAATAGATTTGATCGAATGAGCGAGACCTTTACCCAATACCCGGTTCCGTTCACCACGCACATTAGTCAAGACACTGCCGGAGTGTTGTGGTTGGCGACCTCGTCAGGCTTATATTCGTTGGATCCGGTTTCACGACGTGTCCGTCGCTACTCTCATGATCCGAACGATCCCTCAAGCCTCAGCAGCGACCACGTGATCTATAGCGGCGAAGATAAAGGCGGCAGGTTCTGGGTTGCGATTCCTGGGTGCCTGGATGAATTAGACCGTAGCACGGGGAAAGTTACGCGGCAAATTTCAATGCCTGACGCTCCGCTCGGGTTTGCATTCTACGAGGATCGCTTCGGCCTGTTCTGGATCTATCACGTCTCCCCCAACGCATTAGCCGTGTTTGACCGGAACACGAACACGCTAACTCATTATGCGTTCCCCGACCGGGAATCGCCCGGCGCAGCCGTGACGCGGGTAACGACAATGATCGAAGATCGGCGTGGCACTCTGTGGGTCGCAACACACGGCGATGGTTTGCTTAAATTCGACCGCGACCATCGAAGATTTATTCGTTATCGCAATGATCCTGGTGATCCTGAGAGCCTTCCGCAGAATAATGTGGAGGGTCTGTTTGCGGATCGAGAGGGTAATCTCTGGGCCGGCCTGGGTAGAATGGGGCTAGCGCTTTTTAGCAGAAGACCGCTGCCGTTTCAGAGATTCCTGCACCTTGACGCTCCGAATAATAGCGTCCAACCGTTTGTGGGCGCAATATACGAAGATCACCAGGAGATTTTGTGGATCGGTACTACGGCGGCACTCAATCGCATTGACCGCAAAACCGGACAGTCCACCTATTACCGCCGCTCCGTCGGACCAGCAGCCACTACTGACGTGGTCACGATTCGTGAAGATCGTTCAGGCAATCTCTGGGTTGGCACTTATGGACACGGACTGCTCCGTTTTGACCGCCGGACGGGACATATCACGACGTATCAGCACGATCCGGCGGATCCCCACAGTTTGAGCAGCGACATGATTATACGCCTGCTGGAAGACCACAATGGGGCGCTTTGGGCGGCCAGCGTGGATGGCTTGAATCGTTTCGATCCAGCTAGTGAGCGCTTCACCACATACAAGCTCGACGCAAAGAGGAGATCAGTTTATCTGGAGCTGGCGGAGGACCGGGAAGGCGCACTGTGGCTCGGCACCGACTCCTCCGGTCTGTATCACTTCGATCCAGCGAGTGGTTCTCTCACCATCTACGAACACGACCCTAATCATCCGGGCACACTGAGCGACAACCGCGTGAACTCGGTCTACCTTGATCATTCCGGAACAATGTGGATTGGCACCCAAAATGGACTGAATAAGCTCGACCGCAAAGACGACACGTTCAACAGCTACACGGGCAAGGATGGTCTCTCTGGCAATGCAGTCGGCTGCATTCTCGAGGATGAGCATGGCTATCTTTGGATGAGCACAAACAATGGGATTTCGAGATTCGATCCACACAGCGGCAGAGCCAAAGGGTACTCGACACCTGACGGACTCCCGGGCCCTGACCTTACCGGCTGGGGCGCATGCTTCAAAAATACACGTGGTGAGATGTTTTTCGGCGGCTTCAGCGGAGCCACCGCCTTCTTTCCGGACAAGGTTGTGGATGATTCTTATACACCGCCAATCGTCCTCACCGACATCCATTTGTGGGGCAACTCGGTGGAGATCGGATCTCGTTCACCGTTGAAACAGTCTATTTCTTATACTAATGAGCTTACTCTCTCTCACAAGCAAAACTTTCTTTCCCTCAAGTTCGCGGCGCTTAGCTATGGCAATCCCGCTACGAACCGCTATCGATACAAGCTGGAGAGTTTGGAACGTGATTGGATCGAAGTAGGCAGCGACGGGAGAGAGGTGACTTATACAACTCTGCCTACAGGCAGATATACGTTCCGTGCACAGGGCGCGACAAGCAACGGCAGGTGGAGTGATCCTGGCGTGGCGCTGAAGGTTGAAATCCTGCCGCCGTGGTACGAGACGAAATGGTTCCAGCTGCTGTTTGTGAGCGTGATTGGAATCTTCGGCTGGGCAGCCTATCACCGGCACATCCGGCGGGTGGCTGCGCGTTTGGACGCGCGGTTTCAGGAGAGGCTCGGGGAAAGGACACGCGTCGCCCAGGATTTGCATGACACACTGTTGCAGGGATTTATCAGTGCTTCCATGCAGCTTAATGTCGCCAATCGGCAACTACCCTCGGATTGGATTGCAAAACCCATCGTCAACGATGTGCTGGCGCTAATGATGCATGTGATTGAAGAAGGGCGAAACGCCATCCGAGGTATGCGTTTGTCCGGCGGTGATCCGGATGACCTTGAGCGGGCCTTCTCCCGGGTCAGGCGAGAACTGGTTGTACCACAGGCGAGCAATTTTCAAGTAATCGTGGAAGGGCGAGTCCGGCCATTGCATCCACTCGTGCGCGATGATGTGTATCGAATAGGTCGGGAGGCGTTACTCAACGCGTTCCATCATTCGCAGGCAGACAATATTGAAGTGGAGCTAGCATATAAGGACCGCGAATTGCGTGTTATTGTGCGCGACGACGGTTGCGGTGTGGACCCGACAGTCTTATGCTCTGGGCGCGAAGGACATTGGGGCCTGCAGGGCATGCGCGAGCGTGCCGGCAGAATGGGCGCCAAGCTCAAAATGTGGAGCGACGCTACAAACGGAACGGAGATTGAACTCTCGGTGCCAAGCCATATTGCTTTTCGGCTCGGTTCTTCACGTTGGTGGCGACCATGGCGCGCCCGATCTGGTCCGAGTAAAGGAGGCGATGATGTCCGTGGTCGGGCAAACCAGCGACATATTAAAGAGTGAATGCGCTCACATTCGTATTCTCTGTGTAGATGATCACCCCCTGCTGCGTAAGGGCATTGGCACTATCATCAATAGTGAGCCGGATATGGTGTTGATCGCCGAGGCCTCAAACGGCCCGGACGCGATCGATATATTTCGCCGGCAGCAGCCTGACGTAACACTAATGGACCTGCGGCTTCCTGGGATGAGCGGTGTCGACGCCACGATCGCTATCCGCGCGGAGTTTCCCAATGCCCGCATTATCGTGCTTACCACCTTTGAAGGGGACGTGGAAATCCAACGCGCTTTCCGAGCGGGCGCACGTGCCTACATGCTCAAGACTATGCCTACTGAGGAGATGGTCCAAGTAATCCGTCAGGTTTACGCAGGCAAACGATGTGTCCCGCCCGAAATTGCGGCTGTACTGGCTGAGCATTATAGCGATGACGATCTTACAACACGTGAAATTGAGGTCCTTCGGCAGATCGCTGGTGGTAATCGAAACCGTGACATTGCAAAGAGCCTTTTTATTTCGGAGCAGACCGTCAAATCCCATATTTCACACATCTTGGAGAAACTGGGTGCGAATGACCGAGCGGAGGCGGTAGTCATCGGAACGCGACGCGGGATCATCCGGCTCTGAATAAGCTCAATAGCCGAATTTGCTAGCAATAGCCCGAAAGTAGCATAGAATAATCGCGAAGTTTGGTGATTGCGCGCCGCGATTAGGCGCTGTATCCTGCTTTAGGATGTCATTCGGAAACTGCTAGACAAATCGGGAGTCAGCCGCTGCAGCGATTATTTTCTACGTTCCCAAGTGGCCGGCCTGGAGTCGGCCTGGTCCTATTGCGGGCGGCGGTTAGTGTGACACTGCTCGCTCATTCCACGACCTCTCTGGTGGACTGGCGTAACTTTGGGACGCTGGGTGCTGATGTACTGATCGTCGCGAGTGCCTTTTCGCTCCTGATTGGCTACTTGACACCGTTCGGCAGCATAATCGCCTTCCTAGTCATCGTGGGCAGCAACCTTCCATGGTTTCGAACTCCCGCCCAACACTTCTTTGGTACCAGACTCGAAATTGCCCTAGCGGCGTGCATCGCCGGCGCGCTCGTTTGTCTCGGTCCCGGGGCGTTTTCCGTCGATGCCCGCGTATTCGGGCGGCGTGAGATCAACATCCCCGACTGATTTCGCACTCGAAGACTTGATCGCGTTGCCTTCGCAAAATCATTTTCGTTGTCGCTCCAATGCCTACCCGACTACCACCAAGGGGTGATTTGCCCTCTGGTCAATCGGGTTAAGAAAAAAACAGTACATCAGCCGATGCGCTGACTGATCTGATTCGTCATACTGCCTCTTGTTAAGTGACTTTTAGATGTCACTTCGGGTGATCAGGAAAGGTAGGGACAACATGCGGACTGCGCGAATACATTGCTATCAACAACTACTTGTAATAGAAGATGTCAAAATACCGGAACCCAAAAGGACCACGCCGATGACGCTAGACGAAAGAATCGCCGAATACTTCGAAGGGTTTCGCATGCATGTCTTCCGATTTATTTTACGCAGGACGCATGATGTAAGTGAGGCTGAAGATCTTACACAGGAAACGTTTCTTCGCCTTTGCGTGCATTTGCGGGAAGAACGCCCGCTTGAGAACCCAAAAGCGTGGCTGTTTACAGTGGCTGCCAACCTCTCGATTGACATAAGTCGACATCAAAGCAACATCACAGACCTTGATGCACTCACCTGGGAGAAGATTGAGAACTCGCGGCCTGGCCTGCAATCCAACCCGGAAGCCCTTTTGTTGCAAAGCGAGCGCCTTGATCGGGTGCAAAGCGCAGTGTCGACTTTGACACCCCTGCAACGTGAATGCCTCCACCTGCGTGAGGAGGGCCTTCTTTACCGCGAAATCGCAGATCGGCTGGAGATTAGCATATCTACAATTGCCGATGCCGTCCGGCGGGCCACTGTTAAGCTGGCGCGAGACTTTGATCCCCAGGGTCCGCATGAACCAAGGAACAATGCCAAGCTTGTTTTTGGATTGATGACGTCATCCCGAAGAGGACGAACTCCTCTTGGTAATGCCGCTTGAAGATCTTAGCGGAGCTCCGGTGCCTATCGACGGTTGAACCGTAAAAAAAATACTCACCTTACCCACAATAATCGTCCCGGTATCGTTATGCAAATAGCAGGATAAACCTCAAGTGTAATCGTCAGAGTTTAATCCGTGACCCGCGCGGGAAGTGTGGCCAGCTTGGAATAACGGCGACGAGCATTTTCCTATCTGGCTCACCGGGCGGAGTTCATTATTGGCGCCGGTTGGTACTGCCCTCCGGCAATGCGCAATCAGGGGAAGCTCGGGCAAATTGTCACCACACCGTCTTTACCGGCATGCATAATGTGTCGGAAATCGCAGGCATAACGGAAGGAAAATACTTATGAACAACAAACCTACAATACTCGTGATCGCTTCCAGCGCTGACTCACTTACCCTAAAAGATGGTAGGAAAGAGCACGCGGGATACTACCTCAACGAACTCGATGTACCCGTACAGGCAGCGCTCGATGCCGGCTACCAAATGGTTCTGGCTACACCTAACGGCAACAAGCCGGTTATGGACCCTCAATCAAACGTAGCTGCTCACTTCGGGGGCAGCGAGGTGGCCCTCCAAAAGGCTCTCGACTTCATCAATACCTATCCAGCGGTGCAGAACCCGCGTTCCTTCCGTTCGGTGATTGAGGAAGGTCTCGATAGATACGTCGGGTTCTACATCCCAGGGGGACACCCACCGATGATCGACCTAATGCAGGACCCGAACCTCGGCGAGATCCTTCGTCATGCCCATTTCACATCGAAGCCCACGGCCCTTCTCTGCCACGGACCTGTTGCTATCGCGGCGGCGATGCCGAAAGCTAAGGAGTTTCGTGCTGCACTTGTAGAAGGTCAGACCGAGAAGGCGAAGAAACTTGCCGCGGGCTGGCAATATGCCGGTTACCGCATGACCGTGTTTTCGAATGATGAGGAGCATTATGCTGAGGAACACCTGATGGGTGGTGGCAAAGTTCCGTTCTACGTCAACGACGCTCTGAAGATCGCCGGTGGCGACGTCTCCATCTCGGACAAAGGTATCTTCCGGCCGCTTGTGATCGAAGATCGCGAACTCATCACCGGCCAGAACCCGCCTTCCGACCACGAAATGGGTGAGCGTTTTGTGAAGGCCCTTGATCGCGCTACTTCCAAGGCCGCGTAAGACAAAAATAGACGCCTGCGGCTGCACTTTCACGCCGAATCGGCTTGATGATCACTATCGTCCCTGAATAGCGTAGGAAGTGCAGCAACATCGTACCGAAGGCAAATTGAGAACACGGCTAAAAATATTCAGGGCATAGCCAAAGCTTATCGAGTTGCCGTAGAACAAATGCTCTGATTTCCGTAAAACTGAGGAATGGGACAGGATCATGGCACAGAAGATATGGATGATTACCGGCGCTTCCCGTGGTTTCGGAGCCGAAATCGCGAAGGCCGTACTTACCGCTGGAGACAAGCTCATTGCGACTGCACGGAAGGTAAACACGCTCCGCTATTTGGGAGAGAATTCAAATGCTCTCGCAGTTGGCCTTGACATAACCGATGAAGCGCAGGCGAAGAAGGCGATTGATGCTGGGCTGAAACAGTTCGGCGGCATCGATGTACTGGTAAACAATGCCGGCTTCGGACTACTGGGTGCGGTCGAGGAGAGTAGCGCCAAGGAGGTCGAAAATATATATCGGACAAACGTCTTTGGTCTCTTGAATGTAACACGCTCTGTCCTTCCTTGCATGCGTAAACAAAGGTCTGGCCACATCATCAATATCTCTTCGATCGGTGGTTATGGCTCCTATCCAGGTTGGGGGGTCTACTCGTCAACTAAGTTCGCCGTCGAGGGAATAACAGAATCCCTGCATGGCGAACTCGCTCCCTTGGGCATCCATGCAACCGTCGTAGAGCCAGGTTTCTTTCGGACAGAGTTTCTTGATAGCAGCTCTCTCATTAAGACCGCCAAAGTAATCGACGATTATGCAGATACAGTCGGTAAAATGCGCGAATTTGCGGAGGGTCACAACCGCCAACAGCCGGGTAACCCCAGGAAACTCGCCCAGGCGATTCTGCAACTCGCGAACGCTGCCGAGCCGCCTCTGCGCTTGCCATTGGGAACGGACACTCTAAAACGAATTGCCGACAAGAACGCTTTTGTCGAAAGGGAAACCCAGAAGTGGCGCACTGTTGCAACGTCCACAGACTTCGAGTGAGGTTTCGCTAGCAGCATTGGCGTTCTACTAGGGGTACCTCTCCCAGTATCCAAACTGTCCCGGGTGAATGGAGTTCACTCACGGTTCTTGGACAGGTAGGTAAGAAGGAGATAACATGCAGTACAAACATCTAGGGAGATCCGGACTGGTGGTCTCTCGTGTGTGCCTTGGATGCATGAGTCTCGGAGACCCAACCAAGGGACGACATTCGTGGATTTTGAATGAGGAACAAAGCCGGCCGATCATCCGACGGCGGCCGCCCCGTGCTGAAGGGTACCCGCATGCCAGCCGACGACATCGTTGAAAATTGGGAGGCCGGCATCGATGAATCCGCCATCGCCGCGAATTTCCATCTACCCATAGCACAGGTAAAAGCGATTCTCTCTTACCCGGCGACTCACCAAGCCCTTTTAACCGGCAGCGCGCCGGGGAGAGCCTAAAAAAATTCTTCGAAGCCATACGTCCCGAGAATCGCCGCTTCGTGAAGCTCGCCCTGCAAACCTACGAGAGCGAAACCCTCCGCCTCCTCGACATAGAAGAATCGCAGACTGCAAGCGGCGCCCTAAGCGGGAGCCTGCCACCGCAAGAAAGCAGTAATCACCGAAGCACCACCGCCTGGTGTATCAGTTCCAATCCCAGAAGAAACACGGTAAATGCTCAGAATCTACTAACCCCGGTAACCAAACCTCCTAGAAAACTAGTCCTTTGATTACACCGCACTTTCACACACTCCACTGAGGGAATCAATTTCTGGTGAACCGGCTTTCCACGCTGTCTGTCGTCACTTGCGTTATCTCGCTGGGCCTGCATATCGCGGCCCAAGCACCGCCCCCTGCGCGCAGGACGCCCCCGCCCCCCATTCAGCCCAAGCCCGAGGAACTGGACCAGATCAAAGCCAAGACCGTTGTCATCGAACAAGCCGTCGCAAACCTGAAAGCCAAACACGCGGATCCCGATCTCCTGGGCGACGTCGAAGTCTATGGCAAAGCAGGCCGTTTCCTGCTGGAGTTCCCGGATCAGTTTTTCACTCAGAACGGAATCGACCACGCCCTGGCCGTTCTGGGCGACGGCGCCGAGCGGGCGAAACAACTACAAAGCCGGCAGCCATCCTGGACCACGGGTAAGAAGCAGATCCACGCCTACTACTCAGCCATGGACGGCTCCGTACAGCCCTACGGCATTACCTTGCCCGCCGATTACAACCCGTCCAAGCCCACCCGCCTCTATGTCTGGCTGCATGGCCGCCAGAATCAGACCACCGAATCCGAGTTCCTCTATAACTTCCCCAAGGCAACCCCCGCCAAAGTGCCCGTAGCCGACAACGGCCAAATCCAGCTCGATGTCTTCGGCCGCATCAATAGCGCCGGTTATCACTGGGCCGGCGAAGCGGACATCTTCGAAGCCATTGCCGCCGTGCAAAAGCGCTTCAAGATCGACGGCAAGCGCATCCTGTTGCGTGGCTTTTCCATGGGCGGAGAAGGCGCGTGGCATATTGCCCTGCACTACCCCGACCGTTTCGCCGCCGCTGAGATCGGAGCGGGAACCATTTCGAGCCGCGCCGAAGTCCCCGGTCTCCAGCCCTATCAATATGCAACGCTGCGCATTTGGGAAAACATGTCCGAATGGGCTTTGAACATCTTCAATCTGCCAACGGCCGGGCACGATGGCGAAGCGGACACTCAGGTCTGCTGCCTTCCTCCCCCGCCCCAGGGAACGCCGACCCGTGGCCAGCTCACGTCCTCCCTGCATACACGCGGCCAGCTCGAAAAGGAAGGTTTTGCTTCCATCGGAGATCCCGATTTCCTGCATTCCCAAGGCGCGCCGGGCCTCTTCCTCATCTCCCAGCAAACCGGCCACGGAACCAGCCCGCTCGTCCGTCAGCGCCTTGACGCGTTCTTGAAAGAGTGGGGCGATAAGGGGCAGACCTCGCCCGACCATATCCGCTTCGTCACCTGGACTACACGCTACAACCGCGATTACTGGATATCAGTGGATGGACTCGCCAAAACCTATGACCGTGCGGACGTCGAAGCAATTCGCGGCGAGGGCGGCAGGCAATACCAGATCACCACCAAAAACATCACCCGCCTGGCTTTGCGCGAAACCGGGAATGCTAAAGAAATCAAGATAGATGGTGAGACGCTGAGCGTTCGCGCCCATCCCGAAATCGTCCTCGAAAAAGCCAGACAAACCTGGAAGGTGGCCGCCGCGAAATGGTCCGGACTGCATAAGACCCATGCGCTGCAAGGCCCCATCGACGACGCCTTTCTCGATCCCTTTCTATTGGTCCGGCCCACCGGCACGCCGTGGAATGAGGCTGTAAACGCGCAGGCGCTTCGTTCGCTGGCGCGCTTTGACCGCATGTGGGCCAAGTACTTTCGCGGCCATCCGTTCGTCAAAGACGATAAAGATGTCACCGCCGCCGACTTGGAGCGATACCACGTTGTGCTGTTTGGCGACCCCGGCAGCAACCGCCTGATGGCCAAAATCATGGCGAAAGGCGAGGGGAGGCTTCCGTTCACCTGGACCAGGGAAACGGTCGGCATTAGCGGCCAAACGTTTTCCGCCAAAGACAACTTTCCCGCATTGATCTATCCCAACCCGTTGAATCCGTTAAAGTACGTGGTACTAAACACCGGTTTGACCATTGTGGATCGCGAATATAACGGCGATTATGGAATGCCACAGTGGGGCGATTACGCAATCGTCGCCGTCAAAGACGGCTCGGAAGTTCCCGAAATGAAGATGGCGGGCTTATTCGACGAAACGTGGCAAGCGCCGCCTACGGGTAATGGTTTTTGATTGGCACGACTTACAAACTATGTTGAAAAAGATGGTGTCCCCGCCTGACATGCAATCGCCAGACGCACAACCACCGGCCATAAAAATCTGGCGCAAATTCGCAATTCTTTCCGCGTTGGCCCCGCTCGCGCTCGCCCAACAGCCGGCGCCCGCAACCGTGCCTGCCGCTGGTCCGGCAACACCAACCATGGTCCGGGCGACCCTGAACAAATACTGCATCGGCTGCCACAACACAAAATTAAAGAGCGGCAGCGTCGCGCTCGATGCAGTCGATACAGCAAACATCGGTCTCGATGCCGCCACCTGGGAAAGGGTGCTGCGTAAACTGACTGCCGGCGAAATGCCGCCGCCCAAGATGCCCCGCCCGGAGGCCGCCACCTACGCCGCAATCACCGACTGGCTCAGGACCGAACTCGACAGCACCGCCGCGGCCCATCCGAATCCGGGACACCCCACCATTCATCGCCTGAACCGCGCCGAATATAGCAACGCCGTCCGTGATCTGCTGGCCCTCGACATCCAGCCCGGCTCAAGGCTGCCTGTGGATGACGGAGGTTATGGCTTCGACAACATCGGAGATGTGCTGTCCATGTCGCCCATGCTGATTGAGCGCTATATGTCCACGGCAAGGATGGTAAGCCGCCTTGCAGTCGGTGATGTCAGCGTCAAACCCGAGACGAATTTATATGCTCTGCCGAAGGGCAACGGCGGCAACCGCGGACGGGTTAGCGATGAAATGCCGTTCGATTCGTCGGGCGGAATGGCGATTGCTTACGAGTTTCCCGTTGATGCCGAGTACGTCATTAAGATAAAGACGCCGCCGTCGGTCCCCACTCCGCAATCCGGACCCGCTCCCGAACCGAACATCTTCGAATTGCGCTTACCGGTGAAAGCAGGAGTCAGGTCACTCGGCGTCACCTTCATGGCCCAAAATGCCCTGCCCGAGTCCGTCGTCACCATGCCCGTCCGGCGAGGAGCGCCCGGGCCCGTGCTGCCCCCCTCGAATGGGAAGCTGGACCTCCGCCTCGACGGAGCGCGGCTCAAACTGTTTGAGGTAAGCTACCTGGGCAACGCTCCGCAACTCTCCAGCGTCACCATCGCCGGCCCCTACGATGCCACCGGACC
>Ga0193743_1002689_pt1 | contig 12324 bp, 12 predicted proteins | sample L2c2metaG_FD_143038 | JGI IMG/M metagenome (GOLD analysis project Ga0193743, IMG submission 143038) | Soil microbial communities from a riparian zone of the East river system, Colorado, United States - L2c2 | ecosystem: Environmental > Terrestrial > Soil > Riparian zone | place: USA: East River... | reverse complement strand
TCCCCAACGTCCAGCTACCTCAGGGTGCACACACACTCCAACTCATCATGGACACCGGCGGCTTCTTCAACACTGTCGGCAACTTCAACTGGTTCTCCATCGACTAACCCAAACAACGGATGCAACCGAAACGATGCCCCACATCTCACGCACGCGAAATCAATCGCTTTTGAAATTGAACTTTTTCATGTGTGCCTTGTTTCTGGCGAACATAAAAGGTCCTGTGGGATCGTACGGTTCTGTGCGGGGCACTTCTTCCCAAGATGGCATTTCGATCGCCGCTGCGGTTAGTACTCGATGAAGTTCCAAGCCAGGAAGAGTTCACCTGCGCAGATTGCGCCGAACACACTCTCTAGGAGGGAAATTAACGTGATTTCAAAACGCATAGCACAAGCGGTGGTCAAGAGCAGCCTGTGGTGTTGCCTGATGGCCGTGACGCTTTTTTCAGGCAGCTACTCTCTCTTGGCGCAAAGCACAGCTGTGGGAGGCCATTTGGGCGATGAGGGCTTCTCGGGCGGAGCGATTCACCGTCAATTATGTTTCGCAACTGCCGATTGCGGGAACCTCGACCGAGCCGGTCAGGTTGGCACCGCCCCGATTAGCATTGGCGGCTTCACACTGAGCCCACAGAATGCCCCAACATTGGTCCTGGATGACGGTGGCGCCGGCACAGGAGCAGGAAATCCGATCGATATCCACACTTCGAACAGTACCGGGGCTCAGACATGGTCAGCGAACAATGCCGGCGTAACGCCGCCCGGTTTCTATAACTTCGCCGCACTCGGTCCATTTTGCTTGACCGCCTCGGGAACCACCAGCGGTTCGGAAGTAGTTCTAGATTCGTGCGCCGGCACTACGGGGCAGGCATGGGATCCGATCCTGATTGGCAATTTCTACGAATTCCAGCCCGCTAACAGTACAAATCTTTGCCTGACTGCCAGCGGGACGGCCGTGGGGAGTGCTGTCGTGGTGGATACATGCGATGGCTCGAGCAGTCAAAAGTGGTCGCTTGCTGTAGAAACCAACAGCAGCAACACCGGGAAAGGCGGCCCCGCCGCCAGCCCCTGCACCCGGATTGGCGACCTATCGGTTGGAGGAGTGAACTACAGGCCGACCTGGTGCCAGGAATTCGATGGCCCGTCTCGTCCGCCATCCACCGAGGCCTGGAATTTCAATCTCGGAAACAACAACGGCTGGGGAAATGGCGAAGCAGAGGTTTACTGCGGACCTCCGGGAGTCCACGGCAATCCGAGCCAGTGTCCCACAACTTTCAGCACTTCCACGGCTCCTGGCTACATCGATGGCAACGGTCATCTCGTGATCCAGCCCAGAAATGTAGATGGAACGTGGATATCGGCTCGCCTGACTACGGATGGAGGGCAGACCTTCCAATACGGCATCCTCGAGGCCAGGATCGAGCTTCCCGATCTGACTAACCAGGGAATCTGGCCCGCCTTCTGGGCGCTGGGCAACAACATCAACAGTGGCGTTCCATGGCCGACTGCCGGCGAAGTAGACATCCTGGAAGACTGGTCACCGCAAGTATTCAACGGAGCCGGGGACACAGGGGAGAGTTCCACAATCCACACGTTCCTTACCGGCGGGGACGGAATTTCGGACCGCTTCCTTTTCCCCAGCGGACAGGCAGTGAACACAGCCTTCCACACCTACGGGATCATTTGGTCGGCAGACAAGATCCAGTTCTTTGTGGATGACCCATCCAAGCCATTCTTCACGACTACCCCGGACAGCCTTCCCGCAGGGGACGTATGGCCATTCAATCAACCGATTTTCATCAACTTGAATGAGGCTATCGGCGGTACCCTGGGTGGATCGATCACTGGTCTGACCAACCCTGGGCCGATGACAGTCGACTACGTTCGCTGGTACTCGGCGCCATAAAGCGTCTGACCGCGCGCGGGTGGTTATGCTTTGCACAAGATCAAAGCATAACCCCCCTCGCCGCATCAATGCCCATCGTGTCGTGGCTTATATCTCGAATCCCACGGTTTAGCAGGCAGTTTACCTCGTTGTCGGACTGCTGGCCTTCTGCGTAAAGTGTCGAAGAACCAAATGAGGAGGTCGTCCTCCGGGATCTGCAACGCCACCGAGTCCCATCCCGACGTGAGACTGTTTCGAGCCACCGTTATCAAATCCGATCGAAAGTCTGCCTGCAGCAAGATCACTCTCGGCTCCAGATCGCACTTCATATCAACCTGCTAACAATACTCTTGTCTCTTCGAGGCCCTCGGGTGCGAGGTCAGGTGCTCAACTGATCGATAGTGTCGGCCCCGCTGATCGCATCCTGTGACTCAGTTGCCAACCAGGGAAACTGGTTTTCAAAGTAGCACCAGCACCATGTCGACGTAGGTGACAGGGCCGTTGTCATTGTCATCGTGTGTCATTGAGATCTCCCTATAAGAACATGAAGGCCGAATTCAAAACTGACCTGCATCGAACCGGCGCGTAGCGACCGGTGTTGTGGAGGGGTACCCCGCCACTGCGTCCACAGCGAACACTGGAGAACAAGATGGACTGTCAGACCGTCCCCGCTCTCCGCGGGTTAGCCTGCTACGTCGTCCGCGCCAGCTTCTGACCTCTCTTTCGCTATTTCTGTCAGAATCTCGTCCTCGTCATCAGTCGCGGAGGCGGATACAGTCTCCGTTGCTGACACAAGGTTCGCAGCTACAGGTGCAACCTTTGCCAGCTTGGGTGCCGATTGAGGCTCAGCAGGGTGATCGAAGAGACCAGGCGTCCTGGGTGGTTCCGGCTCCTTCTTTTGTTCTTCCTCCGCGGCGGGGTCGACCTTCCCTGCCGATTCCGAGGAAGGCTTCTTAGTTGCTCTTCGCCTTGCTGCACACTTCCTCCTGTGCCGCTTTTGCGGCCGTATCCATCTCTTCCTTGGCGCGGGCGAGTGGGTTCTTGAGTTCAAGATGGCTGGCGATGAAGGACGCGATGGCATTGGGCAGTTGATCGTCGAGTTCGACGGCGGTGCCAGTGAAGCTCATCGGTCGAGACCCAATTTTTCACTGCAGATATCACCGCGTTCCCTGCAAAATGGTGGAACGGGGTCGTGGAAGAACCGAGAGTCGTAAGATGAGTATCCAGGCCTGGGAAGAGCAACTACCGTCCGTGGAACGGACGTCTCTCCAATGAATCTGGCTCCCCGACTGAGGAGTATCCATGAACGCCGAGACCGCAAATCAACAGCTCCTGCGCACTCCCGAGCAAAGCGGGTCTATGTCTGCAACCGCGCATTCGGAGAGTTCCCTCAGCGGCTACGTCGCTATATCGTCCATTGCGACCGTGCTCGCGCTGGCTACGGCGAATGAGTGCCAATCCATTGCGCATCTTCCTTCACTGCTGTACGGAGTCGTTCTTTGGGGATGGTGGGGCATCATCGCAAGTGCGCTCTGGAAACTCGGCGCACGAACGGCTGCTGTGTCAAGCTTTTCCGCGAAGGCGATTGCGATTCATGTACCGGTGGGAGCAGTTCTCGGCATTCTGCATCTCCTCGCCTTGTGGAGCCTAGGATTCACTGGGTTGGGATGGTATGCCAATCAGACTCCACTGGCGGCATGGCACAGCCTGCTCAACCTGAATCGTTACGGCATTGAAATTCTGATCTATGGGTTCGTTTTTGGGATCATCGGTATCATTCAATATCAGATTCGCGCCCAGAAGGAAGCTATGAAGTCGCTCGAATTGCAGCGGCAACTCTCTGCCGCACAACTTCGAGCTCTCCAGATGCAGTTGGAGCCGCACTTCCTCTTCAACACACTGAACGCGATAACCACGCTGGCCGAGCTCGGCAGACAAGAAGAGGCTGTCGAGATGCTTGGGCATTTGAACGGGATCCTTAAGAGTACGTTGAAGAGAACGGCGCCCGAGAAGGTCCCGTTGTCGCAGGAACTGGAGATTGTGGAGAACTATCTCGCGATCGAACAAGTCCGGTTCGCCGACCGTCTGCGCATCGAAATCAAGGTTGAGCCGAGCGCGCTTGACAGCCTGGTTCCTTGCTTTCTCCTTCAGCCCATCGTGGAAAATGCGATCCGGCACGGCATTGCACATTGCGAAAGCGAAGGGTTGGTGGAAGCGTCGGCACGGCGGGATGGTCACTTACTTCGGCTGAAAGTCCGGGACACCGGCGTGGGCCTGAATGGCCATTCCAAGCAAGGCAATGGCATTGGTCTTCAGAATACGCGGGAGCGTCTCGCGCATTTCTACCCGGATGCCTACGATATGAGCGCACTGCCGCTCGAAAGAGGCGGCTTCGAGGTTGCCATTGCCATTCCTTACGAGCGCTGTTGAATGAAGCTGAACGCCCTGATTGCCGACGATGAGCCGCTTGCGCGTGAGCGCCTGAGATTTCTGCTGTCCGTCGACGAGGAGATCGGGGTTACGCGCGAATGCCGCAACGGCAGAGAAGTGGTGGCTGCGATCAGAGAGAATCGCTATGACGTTCTGTTCCTCGACATCCAGATGCCGGGGGCCAGCGGCTTCGAAACTATCGAGCAGGTTGGCTTGGCACACATGCCCATCACTGTATTCGTAACAGCGCACAACCATTATGCGGTGAAGGCCTTTGAAGTGCACGCGCTGGACTACCTGACCAAGCCAGTCGAAGCGGCGCGGCTGAAGGCAGCGCTCGTTCGCGTGAAGGAACAGATCGCGTCGCAGGCTGCGCTGATGACCCAAAAGCAACTGAAATCAGTGTTGGCTGCTCTGAGGGGCGAAGATGCAGGGCTGCGCGAATATCCCACGCGACTGGTAGTGCCCAACGGAACCAGGGATTCATTCGTCAATGTAGATGAGATTGAATGGGTCGAGGCGGCCGATTACTACTCGTGCCTGCACGTCGGGACACAGAATCTGATGCTGCGTGAAACCATCAAGCGGCTTGCCGAGACTCTCGATCCCAGAAAGTTCGTCCGTATCCACCGTTCTGCCATTGTAAACATCGGCCATGTACGTGAGATTCTTCGCGAAGGTCGGAGCGAAGGCTGGGTGCTCCTCTCGAACGGACATCGCTTGAAGATGAGCAAAGCTGGCTGGCAGGCGTTGTTGGCCGCCGGCCGTCACGCATAGAAATACATGCGATTGGCGCAGCGGTCTCCTGCATGATCTAACTACTTCCCTGCAAAATCGCGTCGCTTCCCTGCAAACCTGTCGCATCCAGCTCCCGGTTCCTCTGAATGTAGAACCGAGGATGCTCTATGCCCCAATACCTCCTGCAGATCAACAACGCAACGAGAAAAGTCGAAGCCCAACCTGGAATGCCCTTGCTGTGGATATTGCGTGACCTGCTCAACCTGACGGGCTCGAAATACGGCTGCGGAATTGGATTGTGCGGAGCCTGCACGGTGCATGTTGATGGCGAGGCCACTCGCTCGTGTCAGGTTTCAGTCGTGGCTGCTGTCGGCAAGCAGATCACGACGATTGAAGGACTCGGCCAGAATGGGCTTCATATCGTGCAACAGGCCTGGATTGCCGAACAGGTACCGCAGTGCGGCTATTGCCAGCCCGGACAGATCATGTCCGCCGCTGCATTTCTGGCGACGAATCCCAAGCCCACCGATGCCGAGATTGACGATGCGATGGCAGGAAATCTCTGCCGCTGCGGAACATACTTCCGCATTCGCAAAGCAATCCACCGCGCGGCGCAGGAGATGCAGTCGTGAAAACCAACATCGAGCCGCCGAGCGAAACTCCTCCTAAATTCAGCCGCAGAGCGTTCATTGCTTCATCAGCGGTTGTCGCCTGCACGGGCGCGCTGGTCATAGGCTTCAAGCTGTATGGTCCCGTGCACTCTGGTGAGGCGCCGTACAATGCCGGCAGCCCATTCGATAGCTGGATCCGTATTTATCCCGACAATCGAGTGGAGCTGGTCCTTGCCAAAACCGAAATGGGTCAAGGCGTCTTCACCGCGCTTCCCATGGTGCTCGCGGAGGAGGCAGAACTCGATTGGTCGCGCGTCTCCGTCGTCCAGTCTGAGGAGTGCACTGGCACCGGCGGCAGTGGCAGCGTCCGGGAAAGTTATCTGCCGTTGCGTCAGGCAGGCGCTCAGATGCGCGAAACCATGATCGCAGCAGCCGCAGCACGATGGGGTATTTCGAAAGAAGAATGCTTCGCCCGAAGCGGCAACGTGACTCATCGCCCTTCAGGCCGTGTGCTTTCTTATGGCAGTTTGATAGAACACGCTCGCCGCCTGCCGCTTCCCGATGCAAAGGCCGTGCGGCTGAAGACCAGCAGCGAATTCACCGTGCTCGGAAAACCTCTGCCCCACCTCGATATTCCCGACAAGACAACAGGACGTGCCCGCTTTGGGCTGGACGCTCGGCCTCAGGGGTTAGTGTTCGCTGTAGTTGCCCAAAGCCCGACCGTTGGGGGCACGCTGGTTGACTTCGATCGAAGCCGTGCGCTCGAAGTCCCCGGGGTCCTCGACGTATTCGAGATCAAGTCCCGGGATGGCATTCGACAGGTCGCGATTGTCGCCAGGACAACATGGGCCGCCATCGAGGGCCGGGATGCGCTGAAGATCCGATGGAACCCGGGTCCTCATGCGGACGAGTCGTCGGAAGCTATGACGGCCAGCATGAAAGCCTCATTCGACAAGCCTCCGGAGTGGACGTGGCCCACTGCTCATGCCACTCGTACTCCTATCGGCCCCGTGAAGCAGATTGAAAGCGTGTATGAGTATCCCTTCCTGGCTCACACACCGATCGAGCCGATGAATACGACCGTCCACATTCAACGAGATCGCTGCGACGTGTGGACGCCGACACAGGATGGGCAGGGCGTCAGGAAGACTGTCGCAAAGGAACTTGGAATGCCGGAGTCAAATATCACGGTACACGTGATGTTTGTTGGAGGCGGCTTTGGAAGCCGTTTCAACAGGGCCTACACCGTGCAGGCGGCATTGATTGCGAAGCAAATGAACTTGCCCGTGCAACTGGTATGGACCAGGGAAGATACCATTGTCAACGATGAATTTCGGCAGTGCGGTGGGCAGAAACTCCGCGGTGCAGTCGACTCCAAAGGCAACGTGCTGTCCTGGAGTTGCCACATCGTCGACACCTCCATCGCTGGACCATGGGGAATGCCGCCGCAAGCCTGGGAAGCGCCCGATCTGGATATCTTTCTCTATCCGATTCCGGACCTTCACTACACCTACTCGCAGATCCACTCGGCCATCAAGCGCGGAGCGTGGCGTTCTGTTTCTGAATCATTCAACGGCTTTGTGCTGGAGTCGTTTATCGATGAACTGGCACATGCTGCGAAAATCGACCCGTATTTGTTTCGGCGGAGACTGCTCGCGTCCGATATGCCTTCTGCGAAGCGCAGTGGTCAAACAGGCGCGCTGACGCCGAAGCAGCAGCAAGCCCAGTCGCTACTTGCAGTGCTCGACCAGGTGGCGGAAAAGTCAGACTGGCGCTCGCCGCTGGACAAAGGGCGAGGCAGGGGAATCGCATGCTGGCGCGCGTACACATCCTATATTGCACAGGTGGCAGAGGTCACAATGACGAAAGAACAATTCCACGTGGACCGTGTGGTGTCGGTTGTGGATTGCGGCCAGGTGCTCAACCCAAATGGTGTCAAGGCTCAGATTGAAGGCGGATGCACGATGGGACTAAGCGCTGCTCTGCGCGAAGCTATCACGATACGGAATGGAGTCGTTCAGGAACAGAACTTCAATCGCTATCAGCTTTTGAGAATGCCGGATACGCCCGTATTCGAGACATATCTAGTCGACAGCAATCGCGACCCCGGCGGAATCGGAGAGCTCGGCATCACTTTGGCCGCTCCAATTGTGGCCAATGCGGTATTTGCAGCAACTGGAAAGCGACTGAAGCGACTTCCCTTCCGACTTGACGAGGCATCACTGTGAAGAGGAAACATACCAGTTCAATACTGTTGCTCACCGTCAGCCTTCTATGGATTTCGCGTGCCGGAACTGCCGCACAATCTTCGCGCGGACCATCTACGCAAGCAATTCGACATGGCCAACAAATGTTTGGTGAGTATTGCGCCTCGTGCCACAGCACTCGCACCTCCAGTTCACTAGCAGGTCCTGGGCTCAAGGAGTTTTACCGCACACACCAGCCGAAACCCTCGGATTCAGCCGTACGAGCAATCATCGCCAGGGGGAAGGGCAAGATGCCAGGTTTCGGCAATCTCAGCGCCGTTCAGATAGGTGAACTGATCGCGTATCTAAAGACACTCTGAATGCGTTCGAACGCGGAGCAGCCAGCAGGGTCGATCGGCGATCCTGCTGGCGCCGCAGAGTAGGAAGTTGGGAGATGGAATACATTCTCGCGAGATCGGCATCCGCATCGTAGCGGGAGCGAGGCGTGCTTCGAATGCTTCGTGTCTTTGGCGAACTCGCCGCTGTGGTTTCGGCGCATCGCGGAGCAATCGCTTCTGGCCGCAGGAGGCTCCCGGCTATATGTGGGTCAATCCGGCAGCGCACTGATCAATAAACGGCGACAGGTATTGGGCATCAATAGTCCGGCATTGGGCCGCCAGGCCATTATCACCATTCCGGCGCCCCGTGGCATGCAGCCGTCACTTGACGAGTAGCCGGTTTTACGTCTTTTACGTCCACCTGAACTAGGAGAACATCAGTAAACACATGCACGCTTGTGAGGACTGATTCCGATCGTCAATGGACGATCCGACATCGATGCTTTCTGACCGCCCCGAACCTTCAAAATCACGCCTGAACAAGACAAATGAGATTTTCTCCGCTTTTGTAATGCAAGCGTAATACTGCGCCATCAAGCTGGTCGGGAATCCTCTGCAACCCCATGCCCGATAACCAAAGGAGAAAATGTGATGTCAACCCGTTTTCTGAAGCGTCTCGCGTCGATTATCGCCGTCGCCGCAATAGCACTCAGCGGAACCTGTACCGCGTTCGCAGACAAACACGATGGAAAAATTTCGACTGCCGCAGCCAACATCAAACATGTATTTGTGATCGTGCTTGAAAACAAGAGCTTCAGCGATACCTTTGGAACCAGCACGCAGGACCCCTACTTGCAGCAAACATTGGTGCCGATGGGCGGCCTGTTGACGCAATATTACGGCACCGGCCACGTCAGCCTCGATAACTATATCTCGATGATCAGCGGTCAGTCGCCGACACCCGATACTGACAACGACTGCCTACCCGGTTTCACCGGCACAATCGGAAACTACAACAATGTGAAGCAGACGGGAACGGCACCACAAGGACAGGTCATCGCCACCGGCGGTTGCATCTACGCTAAAAATATTAAGACGCTCCCGAATCAACTCGAAGAGGCTCATTTGACTTGGCGCGGCTATATGGGAGACATGGGAAACGATCCGTCCCGCGAGGCCGCCGCATGCGGCCATCCAGCCATCGGGATCGGTACCGACAACACCAACAACGCTGAAGCGCCGAGCGCTGCGGTGCCCCTGGGCGACGCCTACGCGACCCGCCACGATCCCTTCATGTACTTCCAATCCATCATCGACAACGCCCCCAGCTGCGCGCAGCATGTCGTGAATCTCAACCACCTCACCAAGGACCTCGCAGAGGAGCGGACAACCCCGAACTTCGTTTTCATCACACCGAACCTGTGCGACGATGGCCACGATGGCAGCGGAACCGGCGCTCCCGGTACCACTTGCGCCAACGGCGGCCCTGGCGGGCTCACCTCCGCCGACGCCTTCCTGAAAACGTGGGTGCCAAAAATTATGGCATCGGAAGCGTATAAGAAGGACGGACTGCTTATCATCACCTTCGACGAAAGCAACCTTACGGAAAGCGTAAGCCAAAACTCATCCGGACAGGAAGTAGTGGACATCACATTCGCCGGGCAGACATGTTGCAATCAACAGCCAGGCCCAAACCTGAGCGGTGTTCGCCCAGGCACGTTTACCCTGCTCAATACACCCACCCTGATTGAAAATATCGTAATCAACGGTTTCGGCGGCGACCGCGTCGGCGCGCTACTGCTCTCTCCGTTTGTCAGACAAGGCAGCACTTCGGAGACTCCCTACAATCACTATGCTCTGCTTAAGAGCGTTGAGGACATCTTTCATCTCGACCACATTGGTTATGCAGCCGATGATCCGCGCAAACACTACTCCCTCGATACGATCGGCGAGGATGAGGATGTCTTCTTTTCAGGTCCCGGCCGTGGTCACCACTTCCCGCATGATCCTGAGTACAAACTGCCCTGGCTCCTGTTTTAAAAAGAATCCGATGTCGCCGTTCGACAGATCATAGATCGAACGGCAACATCGTTAGCAGCGCTTAAAAGGTTCATCACAAGGAATGCATCATCTACCTTTCCGCGGCCGATCTCCTCTTCGGATGCTGGCTATTACCGCTATTACGGTGACTTTGATTGCCACCCTCCTCCCCAGAGACAGGACTGCCACGTCTTTGTACGCTTCTCCAAAACACTTCGATCCTGCGGCTGCGATCAATGCGTCCTCCGGAACCTCTGATCTTGGGTCTCTCGGCAGAGAGATATTCTTTGACGCCTCTCTTTCAGCATCGGGACGAATGTCCTGCGCCACCTGCCACAGCCCCACCCACGCATATGGGTCGCCCAATGGGCTGGCTGTTCAACTGGGGGGACCGAAACTTGACCGTCAGGGCGCGCGCACCGTGCCTTCCCTCCGTTACGTTCTGAACCGCACACCGACCTGGAACAAGGAGTTCGTCTCAAACCCGGCCGAACGTATCCTCGAAGGAGAGGAGCCGCCCACGGGCGGGCTTACTTGGGATGGCCGTTTCAATACGCTGCACGAACAGGCCGCCTTCCCCTTGCTGGCGCCCAACGAGATGGCCAACGACGGACCAGGAGAAGTCGTCGCAAAGTTGCGGCGCGCACCGTATGCAAAAGACTTTCGAAGAGCGTTCGGCGCAGACATCCTCGATGATTCATCCAGGGCCTATACCGCGATGCTTACCGCTCTTGAGCGCTTCGAGCTCGAAGACATGAGCTTCCATCCGTACAGCAGTAAATACGACGACTACCTCGATGGAAAAGTGAAGCTCACCGCACAGGAGCAACGCGGGCTGGCATTATTTGACGATCCAAAACGTGGCAACTGCGCAACCTGTCACCTCGACAGAAAAGGAATGGACGGCTCCCACCCCATCTTCACCGACTACCAGTTCGAGGCGCTGGGTGTCCCGCGCAACCCCGAGATCCTCGGCAACGCTTCTCCAGATTACTTTGACATGGGCCTCTGCGGGCCCTTGCGCGTCGATCAAGCCAAAGAGCAGAAGTACTGCGGACTATTCAAAACACCAACCTTGCGTAACGTGGCGGCGCGGCGAGCCTTCTTCCACAACGGACGCTTCCATACGCTCAAGGAGGCATTGCGCTTCTATGTGCGTCGCGACACAGACCCGCAAATGTGGTACCCCTTACTCGCCTCTGGCGTGATCGACAAATTCGACGACCTTCCTCCCTCGCTGCGAAAAAATATCGACATCATCGATGAGCCACTCACTCATAGCAAAGGACAATCTCCAGCCTGGTCCGACGCGGAGATCAACGACGTAATCGCCTTTCTGCAAACCCTAACCGACCGCGATGTAAGACCCGCAAGTTACCAGCGTCCATAGGCGCTTCTGTACACGATGGAAGCTTCTGAGGCGATAGCAACGCAATGCACTCGATCTAGAAATTAGTCCAGATTAGTCCTGACAATCGCGCTTTTCGTCACTTGGACGTAGAGTCGGCAAACAGGAACTCATCCAGTTGGCCGAATAGTCGGCATCTCCGACATGGTCCGGAGCTCCGTCCGCTCGTTCTGCGCACAAATATATTGGGGAACTTCTCCCGTAATGCTTACAAGCCGAGTGCCAGTTTGCGGTGAAAAACCGAGAGCATCATGCTCTTGAGTTGATGTTCCAGTTCTGGGTCGTAGCGGTAACCTTCATCGCGCATGAAAGCGTGGGCACCGTTGACCTCGATCCACTGGTAGTTGGCTCCAACTTCGTCGAGGCGAGCGAGAATCCGCCGCCGTCCTTCGACCGGGACGTGAGGGTCTTGTCGACCCCAGATGTGGAGCAGTTCGCCCTTGATGTCCGAAGCGCGTGCCAGCGAGTCATCCTTCTTGCCAGCACCGAGGGTGCCCGAGTGAATGTCGGTCGCGTAGAAACAGACCGCTGCGCGTACCTCGGGATTTATCGCGGCGCGGAAGGCAAGATGTCCTCCGAGACAGATGCCAACCACGCCCAGGCGCCCGTTGCACTCGGGAATTGTAGGCATATGGTGCAGCAGAGAGCGCGAGTCGTCATCGAAGGCTGCAAGCTCCTTTGCGTACTTATCG
>Ga0193743_1002688_pt1 | contig 12324 bp, 16 predicted proteins | sample L2c2metaG_FD_143038 | JGI IMG/M metagenome (GOLD analysis project Ga0193743, IMG submission 143038) | Soil microbial communities from a riparian zone of the East river system, Colorado, United States - L2c2 | ecosystem: Environmental > Terrestrial > Soil > Riparian zone | place: USA: East River... | reverse complement strand
CCTTCGATTGATCGCCCGCCGCCTTCGATTGATCGATCGCCGCCTTCGATTGATCGGTCGCCGCGTTCGATTGAACGGTCGCCGCCTTCGACAGCGCATCCGGCTGCGACCGTTCCTTTTCCTGCAATGCGCCGGGATTGACCACGGCCTTGCCAAGAAACGTATCCGAAATCGCCTTCCCAATTTCACTGGCAACGCCGCCAGCGCCCCCGATCACGCCGCCTATAAAACCGCCTTCAATTTTGCCAAACAGGTCTGCATTCGGCACCAAAGGAATTTTACCGGTAATATTTCCGCCGATTTCAGAGCCACGCTTGGCACCGCTCACGGCATCATCGACAATTTTTTTCCCGCTTGTGGCGACGAAATCAGCGGCTTTGTCCATACCGCCAGCGGCTTTGTCGAGCGCTCCCGTCAGCGCTTTATTGGCCGGTCCTCCAGCGGCTTTGGCGAATGCTTCATCAAGTCTGTCGGTGCTTGATTTGAGACGATCAAACGAATCGCTTATGCCATGGGCGGCAGCAGCATCCGCCGTTGCTTTCTCGGAATTTTTCGCGACTTCGTTGACCACGCTACTCGGAGAAAGCGAACCATGCTGATCGATGTACGCGATCAGCTTTTCCGCCGTGCCCGTGTCCTGACCGAGTGACGGAGAGAGCGAACTGCCGACAAAGTTCGCGGTCGTGGGAGAAAACCCCTGCAGCGTCTTGACCGCGTCCGAAACAAGACCTTTGTTTTTGAAGATGCTGTCAAAGAATTGGTCAATTGCCTTGGCCGCAGCCTCGCCACCTTGTTTGCTGTCAACCTTGGTCTCATTGATCAGCGCGCTTTGCGCTTTGGACACATTCCTCAAGCTGACTGGAGTGTCAGACCGGCCAGCACCGATAATTTGAACATCATTTGCTTTGGGATTTTCAGTCTCTTCGAAACCGGGCGGGTGAATAACCGAACGGTTCGAGGCTGCGATCTGGCGATTATACGAAAGAGCTTTCTCAAATGTCGGCTGCAGCGATGATGCATCCGTGCCGAGTGATTTCGCCTGAGCAGTAAGTTTTTCGAAGCCTTCATCACCAGCCCCGAGAGCTTTAAGACGCGATTTGGTTTTCTCGGTCTCCTCCGAAACCTTTGCCAAATGAACCGCCAGACCGGTCAGAGCTGCAATCGCAGCCGGTGGCCCCGCAGCGCCGAACAGCCGACCAAGCAAACCGCCAGCTCCACCAAGAATGCCGCCAAGTCCGGCCCCCTCAATCAGAGGACCAAACGCTTCACGCAGTTTCCCCAGCGGCCCAGCAAGCTCACCCATACCTGCCTTCGCGCCTTCGATGCCTTTTCCAAACTCGCCGAAGCCTTTTCCAAGCTCGCCGAAGCCTTTCCCCTCGCCAAGTTTCTTGCCGCTGTCGCCGATGCCTTCCAGCTTTTTCTTAACGTCCTCGTCACCTTCCAACGCGATGCTAAGAAGGATTTCATTTTTCTTTGCCATGCTGGTTAACTCTGCTCTTCCCACTTAGTGGAAAATATATGCGCGAGATCACCGGCCTCTGCCTCGACCACTGACGTGATGTCGAGCCGTTTCGAATTGTTCACCGATGAAACGCCGATAAACACCGGCAACCATGCTTTCTGCGCCGGTTTCGCGCGCGCCCCCTTGCGCGTCAGCCGAAGCACCTTCTTGCCACCGCCACCGACCGAGACTTGACCGAACAGGATTGGACGCGAGCCATGTCGGCCCCCGCGAAGGGGGCCGATCATCCGCGTGAACAGCGAAGGCGACCAGTGCTTCCCACCCGGCAGATTTTGTTCAATCGGCAACCATAGCAGCGGATGACCCCGGACTGGTCCGGGGTCTTCGAACTGACCCGCATATTTGATCTTGTGATACGCCAAAATCTTCGGGCTGCCGCTATCGCCGGTCTTAGGATAAACGTTGACGCGCATCGCATTCTGCCAGCGAGACGAAAATCCGCCTGATGCGATATTGGCGCGAGCCGCTTTCTTGATGTTGTCGCCACCTTCACGGAACGCTGCAGTTGACGCCTTCTTCACGCTCGTATGGTTGTCTTCCATCATCTTGCCGAAGTCTTGCGGCTTGACGAGCGTGATATCGACTTTCATTCGTCGTCCCAATCCTTCCTGATCTTCTTGTTAATGTCGTCTGCCTTGCCGCGATGCGCCATCGCGTTCAGCGACAGATCGAGCACACGTTCCTTGCGCCGCCGTCGTTCGGCGAGCGCGATGAACGCCGCCGCCTGCACTGGCGTGTAATTCCACACCGCGTGCGGCGGATGTCCATAGGCGATCAGTCGCTCGACGATGTCGGCATAGGTTCTTCGCGGGTCTCGCTCTCGTTCGGGGCGGCGCTCGGCTCGGGCTCGGGCTTTGAATTCGGCGTCGAGGTCACCAGCGAACCGATTACGCTTCTTAGGAAAGGGACGGCACGCTCACCGCCCTTGAACGTGACATCGACAATGGTCGCAATAATTTCAATCTGCTGCCCGGTCGCCGCATTATCGAACGCCTTAAGCAAATCGTCGTCGTTGAGAGTCGAATGCCACCGCCGCCACAAGCGCGGACGCGCAGGACCGACAACACCAACCGAGAAAATTGCAAGCGCCATATTCGGCGCGTTGATGATCAGCCTTGCGATGTCGGTCGTGCCGCCAGCGACGAAGCCGAGCAAATCGGGATACGCGGAAACGAGCTGCGTAAGCTTGCGCAATGACAAACCGGAAACCTCAACCGCCGCACTACCCAGCGCGACGGTCTTGGTTGCCGGTGATAGACTTATGAGGTCCATTGTTACTCAAGCGGCGCAGTGAAGACACTGCCCTTGCCGATATAATAGTTGAGCGTGTTCGGCGAGGCCAACGGTGCCGTACCGGTCGCGCCGGTCAGGAAGCGCAACGTGCCGAACGAGCCTTGCGTCAGATCGCCGCCCGGTGCCGTTCGCAAAATCTGCCCCGTGATCGCCAACGGCCCCCAATCGTCACCGATCATCGAAATCGCGTCCTTACACATCAGGAAGCAATGCGGCAGAATGATCTCGACCTTGCCGCCGAAATCGTTATTGCCGGTGAACTTGAGTTGACGTTCAACCGCCGCCGCGCCCATGATCTCGATGAAAGAACCAACGGTATCGGTGCTCTGAATACCGAGCAGCGCCATGCCGGTGTTGTCGAGCGTCCATTCGTCAACATCGAGCGCGAACTCGGCTTTCTTGGAGACGATCGCGATCTTGTCGACCAGTTTTGAACCGTCCATCGACGAATAGTGTTCCTTGATTTCCGGCTGCGGCTCACAGTGAATTTGCCGACGTTGCCAATATGCGTCCAAACAGTAGGCATTTTAAGTCTCCTTTGCAAAACAAAACCGCCCGGTCTTTTCAGGACCGAGCGGTTCAGGGGTTGAAGCTGCGTTAAGCTGGCTAGAGCTCGTCGGGGAAGAGCCGGTAAGCGAACGCGAAATTCAGAACCATGTTCGCTTCCATCGTGCTGCCCAGGCCCGACCCTGAGACGCAGCCGAGATACCGAATGCCGAAACGATCAAGGCACAGCGTGATCAGTGTCGCGTCGGTGGAGATCGCCTTGATCAGCTTCGCGCGATAGCCGTTGATCGTGCTGCCGATCGTCTCTGGAGGACCACCCGCCGTGATCTCAATCGACGGCGTCATGACGACACGCCGTGGCGAGTTGGTTGGTCGCGAGCCTTCCGGATCGCGCTCGTCGCTCTGCTCATCGCCATCGCAGATCACGACAACGTCGAGATCGGCTTCGTTAATGCCCGGCTTGTTGCGATAGGCGACATTGATGCCAGCCGTCTGCTGCGCGATCACAAGTAATCGCGCGAGGATTTGTTCGCGACGGTCCATTTACGGCACCTTGATCAGGATGAGCTGCACTTCACCGGCAAGGTTGCCGGTCGGCGATGGCTTGATCGAATAGTTTTCGATACGCCACGTTTGTTCGTCCGCCGTGTCGGGCCACAACGTGATGGTGCCGTCCTTAAGATCGGACGGCTGCAGATTGTTCGCGGTCAGCTCGCGCGCGCGCAGCGAGCACGCGGGCTTGATCGCCTGAATTCCGAGCTTGCCTTCAGTGACGATGATGCCAGCGGTTTGATCCATCGCGAGCATTTCAACCGGCGTCGAGGTCGCACCCGGCGTGACAATCGCCTGCACGCCAAGCGCCAGATAAATCGGATCGAACAGCGCACTTGGAAAATCGATGCTCATAATGTGCTCATGGCTCGACCAGCTCCGCATCAGGGATCAGCGTTGGCTTAAGGATAAACTTGCCAAGCGAGATGCGCGCGATGTTGCCGTCCGCATCGATCGCCGCCGCTTCGTGATAGAACGTGCCTGCGGTGAGTGACGCGGTGTCGCTGGGCGCAACCGTGATCGTGATCGTGAAGAGACCGGAAGTGTCGTGCATGAGCGTGATGCCAGCGCCGAGGATTTTCTTGATGTAGACATCCGCGCCGGTCGCCGTGACGTTCTTGCCCATCCACCAGGACACGCCTGCGCCGGTCAAGTCGACATTGTTGCCTGCGCCATCGAGCACGGGAATCTTAATGATCCGCGTGTCGCCGACATAATGCGTGATGTCTTGACTGACGGCTGGCATGACTACGATGCGCTGGCGGTCAGAGAAACCGTAACGTTAAGCGTATCGCCACTCAGCACCGCGCGCGATGAAGAGAAGTCAGCCGCGCCGTACAGCGTGCCGGTCGTGCCGCCCTTGGTGCTATTAGTGGTGACGAACGCGCCAAAAATCGTCGTTGAGCCGCTGATCGTGAACACGGCTTTCGATGCCGAGTTATCGACCGACTGCGACGAGACCGAGCCCAGCGTGAGCGAAGGGCGGGTCGAATTCGAATAATTGCTGTCTTCGGTCCAGCCGCCATGAGACCCCATGGTATCAGCGGCGGCAATCGTCCCGGTGTCCTTCAAGCCGACAAAGAACGCGGCAGTATAGGCAGAACCCTTAAAATATTGCGTAAGCAGATCATTGAGACCGGCGTTGACGACGGTGTTGTGGACCTCCTCGACCCATTTCAAAAGGCCGTCGCTGCCGAAGCATTCAACGCGATAGATACTCTCCATCTTCGGGCCGCCGACATCGAGGCCAGCGCCAAGGCATGCGTCTGCGCTCGCCGAAAGAACGGCACTAACTTCGTGCTTCATAATGTCCTCGCTAGTTGAGCGTTCGCCCGTCGAGGGCGACGGTGATGACGAAATTGCCGTCGAGATTGCTGTTGCTGTCCTTGATCCCAGCCAGCTCGATAAGGTCTGCGAACGTGCCCTGTAAAACCGTCACGTCGCCGATAGGTTGCACAGCACCGAAATGCGCGCGCACCGCCAGCATGGCGGCGAGATCGATTGCATCCTGTATGTCGATTGAGCGAGCGGCCAAGGCCGACATCGTCATCGAGAAACTGAGCTGCGTATCGTATTCAGCGCCACTTGCCGACGTAATGCCGGTGATCGCCGCAAGCGAGATGGTGCCCTCGACGGTAACGCTTGCCGAGGCCGTGTCCGACGCAACGGCATTGAACGTTGCCGACCGCTCGATACTAACCGCCGCCTGGGCGAGCTGATCAACCGTCACCACAAGATCAATCGTATCAGACAGATCACGGCCACCGATAGCGACCGTCGCAGCGACCACACTGCCGAGCGTCACGCTGTCGGCCGCATCAAGGCCAGCGGCTGCGGCTGCAGCAGCAACAACATTAATCGCTGCTGTCGAACTCATCACAAGCGCAGCGCTTGGCGTCAGCGAAGAGAATGCAGCGAGCGAAATTGCATTCTGATAATTGATACCGCCGCTGGCGGCTTGCGCCACGACAGCATTCAATGAAGCCGATGCTAGAGCATTGAGGTTGCTGGCTGATGTCGCTCGCATCACTGCAATGAGCGAGACAGAGGCTGCGAACGCTGCGATGTTGCTGGAGGTAATCGCGGCTACCGCGTTTATCGAAACCGCATTGTCAAAGGTCTGGCCCGCACTCTTGTTTCCAAAGAAAATACGAGCGAAGGGCATGATTTGATCAGGTCGTGGTCGGAATGCTCAGAGCAAAGTCAGCCCATTCTTTCGGACTGGTTTGATCGATGCCGACAATGGTCACAACATCCGCCGTCATCTCGGTCGCCGACAATGTGATCTTCACCAAGATCGAACCACTTGGATCAACAGTCGGTGTAGTGTTGAGGTTGGTGAGGCCGCCGCCATCCTTGTCCACACTGAAGTCGCCCGCCGTAATCGTCGGATTGGATTTGAAGCTACCGTCCGTTGCCATGCTGGTAAGAGCAATGCGAATGACAAAATCCTCACCCTTAACCGGTGGGTTATAAGGGGCGGCCATCGGTCAAATCCCTATCTGGTATGTTGGGGGGTGCCGCACCACCATCGGCGCGGTGATGGTGATCCCGCTGTTGTGACCGAGATCAAATGAATTCGTCGCCGCGAATGTCGCGCCGCCCGTGCAGGTCAAATCGCGAATGGCTGCCCATGTGATCGTCGGGGCGTTGGATGCCACGGAAAGGGTTGTCGTAGTGCCGGGAGTCCCTGAAAGGAGCGAAACCACTGAGCCCGAGCTACCTGATATGTTGATTGTTGAAATCGTAAAGGTAGAGAATGCAGCAAACTGAATAAACTCTGGTCCACTTACGTTTAATGTCCCGAACGTACCAGCGCCATTGAAGAGGAACGGCCCGCCCAGTGTGTTTGGCGAGACCGTCACGGTGCTGTAGGTCAGCGCCGTGCCGGGGGTAAAATTTCTGGTCGCTGTAGTCGTCGCCGTGAACGTCAGGACCGACGAATTAGCATTGAACGTCAGGTTGGTCGCAGTAATAGCCCAAACGTTGCTCGCGGTGCCAGTGATCGTCCAAGTGCCGTTGCCGAGGTTCAGCGTGCGCGTGCCGGTCGCGGTGCTGACGAACGAGCCTACGGTGACGTTGTTGTTGTTGGCACTGAAGTCCAGCGTCCCGGTGTGCGCTCCGCAGGTGATGCTGGAAACATTGACGGTCGTGTTGACGGTGACAGTGCCGCCGCCAGAGTTAGCATCGAAGATCACTGGGTCCGCCGAGCCGGGTACTGATGCGCCACCGGCTCCGCCTGAGTTGACAGACGACCAGTGCGTGGTGGTGCTCGCATCCCACGTTCCAGTACCACCAACCCACCAACGATTAGCCATTTACAGGGTCACCCTCACGGCAAAACAGCGCGAAAGAAATTGTGCCCAGTTCATTTTTAACCCTCACATGCTTACGGAGTAAGAAACATTCAGGTGCCCGTGCCGCCGATCCAAAACCTATTTGCCATCAGTCAACCTTGACGTTTTCAAACGCGAGCCAAGTGCCATTGACATGCTTGATTTGAGCGCCGCCTTCGGCGATCTCGTCGAGCACCGCAGAAACATCGATCGTGGTCTTCCCGTTATCGTCGTGAAAGATGATGATCCCGCCTGGGCGCACACGCGCGCGCGCCAGCGCGTAGTCGCGGCGCACACCGCGCGCCGAATGATCGCCATCGATAAACACGGCATCGGCGAACGGCAGATCATCGGGCGCAAGATCATGCGAACCGTTGCACGCCAGCAGAACACGAAACCGCTTGTCATCGAGCGCGAGCGCACCGGGTTGATCCGTCACTTCGGCGCGTTGCACTATCGTATTCGTGACGTAGCCGCGCGGCACATCGATGCCGACATAACGCTCGATGCCGGGCACGTTGCGCAGTATCGCCTTTGCAGTGCGACCGGAGTTAACGCCGAATTCGATAACGCATCGAGGCTTGACGCCTGCGATAAGATAGATGAGCGCTGCAAGCTCGCCTTCGTACATATAGCGCTTGTGCAAATCAGCCAGATTGTACTTTGGCAACGTGGGAAGCGTGACGCTCGGCCGCTTGGCTGGCGAATACGAGGGCGTTCGGGATTGCGGTTGCGAGATCGATGTTTTTGTCGCCGCTACGGTCATGTCTGAAATCATCACAAGGGTTAATCGGCTCGATGCCGAGGTATTTCGAGAACCGCGCGCCACCGGAAAACGAATAGGCCCGCTCGTATCGGCCAAACGTGCAGATAGCTGGCGTCCCCACCGCCTGGGCGAGGATCACAGCGAAGCCCGGCGAGCAGAACACAAGCGACGCGCGCGCGAACAAAGCAGCCATGACTTCGAAGTCCAGCTCGCCTTTGTGCAGCGATACGTCCGCATCGATATCGTCGCTCGTCATCCATTCGACGGATTCGACCAGATCGGCCAGCGAGATCGTGAAAAACCGGTCGCGGATGCTGTCGAATATCCGGCTATAGTGATCGATGTTCGGATTGCGGACAGCGCATCCATTCCATTCGGTGCGCTCGACGAGCGGCCGGTAAATCAAGATCGGCTTGCGCGGTCGCCACATCTTGATCAGATCATCGACGCGTCGCATCCATGCGTCAGGCACCGACAAGCGAAAATCTGCGCCCTCGTAACTCACGCCCGCACTGGCGCACATCGCGGCCAGCACGCCGCCACGCGAACGCACTTCATCCGGCCGATACCAGACAGCGCGATGCGGTACCGTATTGAGCGGCTGCGGAAAAAACTGTTTCGCTTCGCGATCCGCATTCTTTGTCTGTGTGCGCAGCGGCGTCAGCTTGCGCGTGATCTTGAGCCCCTGCCCGACCAGATCGGCGTAAGGCGCGACCCATGAGCTTTCGAGCCATAGATCGTAATGCGGCAATAGTTGTTTCACAATTGCGCGCTGATGCAAATTATCACCAAGACCATGCATCCCCTTTAGCAGCAGCGCGGGCTTCATAGGAATGCCTCGAATGGTACAAAAGGCCAAATGTCAAGCAATGCGCTGGCGGGAGAGGAATTCACGACGTAAATGTTTTTTGCCTTGAGGCTGACGCGGGCACAAACAAGGTCTTGCCGCTGCTCTTGCCAGGTATCTTCAATGTGACCCATCGACAGGCTGTATTCGGCGTGATGATGCAGGCGACCGTTCGCGCCGGTCTTGCCGTCGAGGCCCAGCAGCACAATGTTCGCCGCGCCGAGATGCATCGCGACGTTCAACGCGCCGGTCATCGAGGTGCGCCGGACCATCACCGTGTCGCGCACAGGATGAAGCCGCGTTTCGAGCGAGGCTCGTTTCAATTTCATAAATCGCGGATGTCGGCTTTCCGGCGCGCACGTCAGAATCCGACCCGGGAAGCCTGCGAGCACTTGCTTTGAATATTCCCGCCACCATCGATCGTCGGCAAAAAACAGGATGTCCGCCCACGGCAGACGCTGCCAGCTCGAATTGATAACAATGACCTTGCGGCCTTTGAGCAGATCAGTGTTCTGGCTGGCGACACTTGGGCCGCCAGCCACGATAAACACGGTCTCGCCCGTCCATTCGGGCGAGAGCATTTGCAGGCTACTTAGAACGCGCCGTTCAAACGAACGTGCCCGATCGCCGAAGGGTTCGCCGCAACCGCCTGCGCAAAACCGATCTTGAGATTGCCGGTGCCTGCAGCGCTGGTAGCGACCTTGTTGGTGTTATCCCAATAGATCAACTGACCAACGGTCCACGCCTGCGCCGAAGTCTTGGCGAGGTTGAAGACCGCGTTGCTGATATCGAGGGTCACGGTCGTGTTGATCGCCGCGTCATAACCCGCGACGCCGAACATCGATCCGACTTGGCAACCGCCGCCCGACACGACGGCATAAGGGGCAGTCACGTCAATCGTGTTGCCCGGAGAGATTTGGTTCTTCATCTGTGATTTTCCTTTTGGTTAAGCGCCGAACGACAGAACGGCGTTGACGAGGTTTGCACCGCGATGCGCGCGCCGATCCGCCCACAACTTGGTGGCCGAAGCGCTCATCTTGGATTTTGTTTCTGACGGGTGAGTTCTGCCGGTCTGTGCTTTTGACTTCGTCGCTATCGTTTGCGGCGAGTCCTTTTTGCCGAGCTGAGAAACGCGCGCTTTGGCAAGGCTTTCGGCCGACCAAACTCGCTCGCGATTTCTCTGAGAAATACGCGCACATTCATCCGCCGACCGAGGTGACCGCCCGTCGATTGCGATACCCCTAGGCGCTGCGATGTTGCTCGCGCTCATCTTAGCGCGCGTTTCTTGACTTCGTATACAACCTAGAACCGCATCACGCTGCGCTTTGCGGGCGACAGCATATTGCCAACCAGCAACGATCAACTCTTTATCGTCGCTCTCTGCGTTGCCCATACGATGCAGCGCATGAAGCATCTTGATTTGTTCGCGGCCAGTTGTGAACTTCGTCAGTAGCCAATGCGCGAGAAAGTGTTCGCGATAGGTTAATCGGACGATGTTCGATTTTGCATTGGACCCGCCAAGCGAGCGCGGCACGACGTGATGCCGCTCGCTGTAGCCGTCCAGCTCGCGCCCAAAGGCGCGAGCCATGAGGTGGTCGTACCAGCGACGATATTTCACTCGCGCTACCTACGATCCAGGATCTTTATACACGCCACGGTAGTCGATTGCGCCAACTCCGAAATCGTGCTCAAGGCTGATCTTGATACCCTGCACGCCGAACGGTTCGAAGGTGCGCGTGCGCGGACCATTCGAGCCATTCAGGAAGCCGTAAATAAAGCACGGCACGCGCATCGGATCAGACACCAAATACCAAGACGTGCCCGTGATGTTCGCGTCGGAGACGCTTTCCAACCGACCAGAGAACGGGTTAACGCTGGTGGTCAGCGTCGGAGTGATCGACGTGACCATCTGATCGGCTGCAGTTTCCTGCGTCGGGCCGGTCAGAATGATGCGCGGCGGAATGTTGAGATACAGACCGCTGAGCGACTTCATGCCGCGCAGCGCTGCGCGACCGGCACCAATCGATGCGATGGACGGCACAGCACCCGCAGTAGCGAGGTTGCCGTGACCGCTGGCGAAGACAGCGGTGCTGTCGGTCACCAACGTCGGGTTCGCGTTGAACATCGTGAAGAACGTGGTGTTCTCAAACACCATCACAGTGTCACCGGCAGAGCCGAGGATTTGATCCATGGCCGCGAGGTCATCGTTCACCAGCATCTGACGCGAGATCGAGAACACAACGCCGAAGGCGCTGACGCTCACGACTTCCTTGCTATCCTGCGAAGTACCGTATTGAATTTCGCCGGTTTCGCTGACGGGCAAGAGCTGCGGAAAGTCGCCCGCGCGCACCTGCGGATGCGGGCGGAAGTCGTTGAAGTTGCGTTGCGCCGCGAGCCGACGATAGGTCGGCAACGCCAGTTCATAACGAGCGAGCAACGACTTGTTGAGCACGTTCTGAAAAATGCTCGGGAAGTCGGAGGTCGAGTGAAACGCGCGGGTCATGATGTCATCGACATCGCGCGCCGTGAGATACGAACCGCGACCGCGATAGCCGATGCATGCAGCGGCGATATCGACGAGGCCCATATTCATGTACTGCTCGGCCTGCTTGCGATGCTGGTCGAGGCGCTGTTTCTCGCGCACATCCTTCGGCTTGTACTCGATGCCATCGTTGCCGCGCGAGCCCAGCACGCGCTGGATCAGAGCAAGCTCCATCGACTGCGCGACGCCTTCGCGCTCGTCACGGATCACGCGAAGGTCGCTGCCGCCACCGGTCGGCCCCCTCTGCGAGGAACGCTTCGCCAATTCGGCGAACATGCGTTTGCGCATTGCATCCGGGTTCTCACCGCGCGTCACCGCCTGGGCAAGATTGAGATCGATCTCCATGCCACGTGCCTGTGTGTCGATGGCGACCAACTCGGTCACATGCGAACGCGAAAGCGAACGCTTGCGCTTGGCGTCACCGTCAGCGTCGCCGTCGTCCTCCTCATCGTCCTTATCGTCCTCATCGTCCTCGTCGTCCTCGTCGTCGGAGGGGTCGACGGAATCATCCGCTACGGCGCGATCTTCTTCGGTCGGGCGCATCGCGCGAATCCTCACATCGAGCTTCGCGATCTCTTCGACCATGCGCTTGTGATCGTCTTCGATCTTGCGGGCGGCTTCAGCCTCGACGCCGTCCTTGATCTCGGCGAGCTTCGCGCGCGCGGAAGCCTCCAGAGCGCGCTTTTGCTTTCGCAGTTGCTTCAAATTCATTTTCTTAATCCTTCTCAATGCCCGGCCCTTTGAGGCTTGCGGGCGGTGGGCACAAAAAACCCGGCGCTGCTTTCGCAGGCCGGGCGGTTGCAGGCGATTGGGCACAAAAAACCCGACGCTGCTTTCGCAGGCCGGGCGATTAGTGCTTCGGTGGTTGGAGTGACTTAACGGATGACGATTGATTGTCGGGCATGCATACGCGCCCGAATATCATCCAACGGCGACTTGATGCGCGGCAGCTCATAGGTG